>VTLG01016635.1_pt1 | contig 21934 bp, 17 predicted proteins | sample 4694571 | NCBI WGS metagenome assembly VTLG01 (sample SAMN12604809, study PRJNA352737) | marine metagenome | biome: ENVO:00000447; feature: ENVO:00000209|ENVO:00000569|ENVO:01000036; material: ENVO:00002151; isolation source: viral sequences binned using virsorter ... | reverse complement strand
TCACACAATACGAACTACAGTCACTCATGTTGCTGACCAGAGTGTTACAACTGGAAAGATTGCGAATGATGCAGTCACAGGTGCAAAGATAGAAAACAATCCAACGATTGCAGGAAACCTAACTGTATCTGGAACATCAACTCTTACAGGAAACTCTACAGTAGGTGGAACATTTGGAGTTACAGGAATTTCAACTCTTACAGGTAACGTAACTGCTGGAGGAAACCTCACAGTCACAGGAAACCTTACAGTAAGTGGAACACAAACAACAATCAATACTGCAACGCTGGATGTTGAAGATAAAAACATAGAGATTGCAAAGGTTTCTTCACCTTCAGATACAACAGCTGCTGATGCAGGAATAACAATCAAGGGAGCCACAGATAAGACCCTATTGTGGAAAAGTGCAACAAATTCCCTTTCATCTAACGTAAAACTTGCTGAGAATGCTGGGTCTTCTGCATTTCATCGGCCACTAACAACAATGTTAGCTTTAGGATAATAGGAGATTAAATGGCATTACCAACAGGCGGTGGAACAGAAACACTTAAATCACATTGGTTTTATGATGTAGATGGAGCACAAACTTTAATTTTTGGTGTCCAACATCATGTTTATACTGTAATGAGTATAATCGTTTGTTGTAGAGCAATGAACGCAGGCACTGATTATTTTTACATTAATTTTCATGGTAAGGATCATCATGCTGGAACATCTGCTACAACTGGAAGATTACTACGACAAAATATTCAAATAGGGGAAACTTTTACTTGGAATGATAAATTTGTTTTCAACGGATATGAAGCGACAGGAACAGCAGTTCTAAGTGCAGCTGAACAAATTGCGATTGCAGCTCAGGGTGGTTCTGCAGCCCAAGAACTTCAGTTTGATTGCACACACGCATCTGATAAGTATGACATTATGGTTTCATACATAGACCAAGATTGGAGTTAATTAATGAGTGGAATAGCCGGGGGTGTAGGAAGTAATTCAGCAAGTGTTGGATGGATATATAAGGGTACTATTGGCCCAGAAGTACATTCAACATTTTCTCATATAACAACTATTAATATGGATGTTCAACCCTATGTTGGGTCTGCTGGTGGAACCATCGCAGAAGGTGGAGATATTTTTATTCATAATCTAGGAGGAGCGTATATTCGAGCAGCCTCAGGGGAGGGTCCTTTATATCAACAATTTATAATTTATTTTGATTCAGTGACTGCTTCAGCAGATACAGAACTTAGGGTGAAAGTAATTTCAGGGACAAATACTTCTAGTAGCACAACGAGAGGATTTTGTAGTAACGCTCTTCTCACAGGAACAAGTCTTGAAACTGGCAATTGGTATCAAGGAGTGCAGTCTGGGCCTGATCAAGATGGTGGTACTCATAATTCTAATTCCACAACTATTAATCGGTGGATGTTCAGACCGCCTGGAGATTTATTGGCACTTGGTGATATCGTTATGAGAGTAAATGTAGAATCCAAAAAAGCCGCTGGTCCAAACACATGGGGTCAAATAGTATATGGTTATTGTAATGGATCTCATCAACATACTGACACAGCTGCAGGGCCATATCACACTCATGGAAAACTGCAAGGTGGAGGAACTGGAGGATCTATAACTAATTTTTTTGGATTTTTGTTTCAAGTTTCGGCAGGAACTTGGAATGGAGGTAGAATTAGAGTATATGGAAGGAGGAATGACTGATGGAAAATTCTTATAGAATATCAAATGGTAATCCAGTAAGTATTCCTAGTGATCCTTCTGACTTGGAAATGAGACAGATTCGGGAAAAGGCCAGAAGAAATTTTTATCTAGCTGAGAGTGATTGGTCACAACTTGCAGATAATGGTCTGACTTCTGCTAAAAAAGACGAATGGAAAACTTATAGACAAGAGTTGAGAGATTTGGATACAAGTGATCCTGAAAATATTACATGGCCTACTAAACCAGAATAAAAGAGTAAAATAAATGTCAGAAAGTTATATTGGATTAGCACCATCATACGGAGTCTTTGAGAAGCAAGTCATTGCAGGGACAACTGCGGCTTCTTATACTCTTGACTTTGATGTTGCACAGGCTACACAGTTGATGGTATCACTTGATGGTATTGTTCAAGAACCAGACTATGCATACTCAGTAGGAAGAAGTGCTACTGGAACAATGCAATTAAATTTTGCTTCAGCTCTCACAGAACAAACTGCATCTAGTACAACTCTGACCTCTGGTTCAACAACAATCTCTGCTTTAGCTAATACAGGACTTTACAATGTAGGTCAACCGATTACAGGAAACGCAAACATTCCTGCAAACACTTTCATCACTGCAATTCCAAGTTCAACCACACTTACAATCTCAAATGCAGCTACAGGATCGGGATCTACAAACCAGACAATCAAAATTGGTTCTCGTATATTTGTCACATACCTTGGAAAACAATTACTGACTCCATCGGCAAATAATGCAAATACCTATCCTAAGTTGGAGACATTTACTACACCAGCTTCTGGTTCAGTAAATGCATACATTGACTTAACAACTACACCACCAAGTGCTGGTGCATTGATGGTTTTCATTGATGGTGTATTTCAAAGAGAAGGTTCAAGTAATGCATGGACACTTGGAGGTGCAAGAATAACCTTTACTGCAACTCCAGCAAATAGTGCAAATATCTCAGTCATGCATCTTGCAACGGAACAGAGTTTTCTACCTACAGTTGCAGATGCCTCAGTCACAAATGCAAAGATTTCTTTAAGTCACTCTGGAAAAACACAAGCAAATTTTGCAGCCAGTACATTTACGATAGATGCAGCTCCTACAGGAAAAACATACAATGTTCATGATCTTTTAGTATTTTTAAATGGAGTTTGTTTGACTCCTACAGTTGATTATACATTTACCAATAATATAGTAACTTTAACAGGTGGAAATGCACCAACTGGTTCCACCATATCAGTAAGATACTTACCTAAATAATTAGACTATGGCAACTCCTACTAGAAGACTAGCTGCGTTACTCGCAGGTATCACAGACAACGATCAAGCAACCAAAGTTACGACTGCTGGTATTAATGATGATGCAGTAAATGCAGCTAAGATTGCAGCCAATGCAGTTGGAACCTCAGAGGTTGCAGACAATGTTTTGACCGCAACGGACCTTGCAGCTAACTCAGTTGGTGAATCTGAACTTTCTGTAGATTACACTGCACAATCTGTACCACATATAGTTCCTGGCGTTCTGCAACCAGCTGTTGATGGAAAACTCTTAAATGGTGCTAATCATTCTGGTGTATACGGAACTGCACAAACACAGTCAGGTGGTGACGGCCACAAATACTATTACACCAATATCAAAGGCTCAAAACCTATCAAAGACCCACGAATCGGGGCGCATTTTGGGAGTCAGAGGCACAAGTTTAAGAGTCTACAATTACTTGAGCAAGAAACTGCTACTCATGGGACAAATGTCTATTCCGTAGATGGTAGGGAGTGGATAAGAGCAGTAGGTAATATTGAAATACAAAATGCTGGGCAAGGACTTATTTTTAATATAAACGACACAACTACATTTTTTGAAATTACTGGATACTTTAATCAGTTTAACTGGTTGGAATATTTAAGTGAGAGTGGTAGTGCAAGGAATCGGTGGATACTAGCGGTTGATGGTACTGCAACCACAACTGAAAGTGCTAATGCAGTTAATGTAGATGATCCCAGAGGTGGTCGTTATGTGGATGCTGTTGGTGTTAGAACTATAACTACTGGTTTGACTACTCCTAGAATTGTCACAATTAAGATGACAACCAATAGTGCTGCTGATAATGCGTGGGCTTCAGGTTGTGAACTAATCGCCCAAGACACAACATCAACCGCAAACAAATCCAAGATTCAGATCCCTAGTCAAAATGTGGTTACTAATGGAAAGAAGTTTAATGTAAGTGCAGAAGGTAGTTCTGGGCATCATTACGATCCCTTTTCCACTATGTCATATGGTGGTTCTGGTACTACCACATCAGCGTTAGAAAATCTTATTGATACTGCAACATCTTTAGGTATGGATCAATGGAAAGCTAGTACAGATAATTATCATAGACCTTGGAATGGTGGCAGAATTATTAAATGGGTGGATGGTTCGGGCACAATAAAAACAAGTGTTACTATGATGCCACCTAATGCCCAGAACATTACTAACACAGTAAGTAACCCTAAAGGTGATTCAGATGTAATTGCTGGAACAAATGCACACACAATTAATTTTGATTCAACAACTATTGCTAATGCAAAACCATTGCATGAAGTAGCGAAGACTTTTCATTGGAGAGAGTTTGGAAACGGGGCAGCTAATGGTGGAACCCTTGCTTCCGGCACTAAAGCAGATGCAAGTATGCTTTATGCGGCTGATGATATTGTCTATGTAATGGATGATGGGTTGACGAGTTTAAGTGGAGATAATGTCGATACGGATGATGAAGGTTTAAGAATGTTTGCTGAAGCAAATAAAGATTACTACTACACTTTTATAGGGACAGGATTTACTTTTAAGATTGATTCTGCTGGTGGTGGTGCAGGGACACATCATGTAGTACAAAATCTTCCGTATGGAACTCATGTTATAAAACAACATCGGGATGGTAGTAACGCAAATCCCCACATTACGATAGATGGGGTTCAACTTAGTAGCGTTAATATTGGTTCGTATTCCAATATTTCTGAAATAACCTTTCACCAGCCCAAAAGACCCCCAATTCCTGAAAATGTTGTAATTTTAAGTGATTATATGCTCTATGCAGATTGGGTTCCTCTTAGTGGTGCTATTACAACAGGAATGATTAATAAGGGTGCAAGAAGGACGAATTGTAGTAGAGATGTTTTAATAAAAAGAGATTCAGGGTCTAATGCCCCTGCAATGGCCATGCAAACAACGAATTCTAATGGTAGTGCTAATTTTGGATTTAGAATAACCGCAGGAGTGGGTAGCCCTTGTAGCGTAGATTTACCAGTTTTCTCTAATAAATTTGCTTTATATGCGGAAAACCCTGCTGGTGGTAGTCAGGCAGTTAGTTTTGGTGGGGCATCTTCCACAATTTCAGTTTTAGATAATTCGGCAAATGATGACCTTGAGGTAGTAGTTGGCCCAACAACCGCTACTGATTTAGGTGTTAATAAAATTGAGTATACCCTAGCAGGTGAATATCATTTTTCAGGTTTTGATTCAGCTGGGATAATTCACACAAGTTCACATTACCAATCCTTTGAAACTCCATATCTCCATGAGCTAATTGGTGGTGACAGGAATATGGAACAGAACAATTTAGTTGTGTCTCCAGATGGGAAAACTTGGGATGAGGTAACTAGGGATACGAGTTATATTGGCAATCTTGTTGTAAGTGCAAATACTGATAGTACTCAAACTTGGGCTAGTATTGTTGTTTTTGATGAATGGAGGGGGGTAAACCATAATAAAGATGTGTTCAATAAATATTTTGCAATTGCGTATAATCAATTAATTTGCCTTAAAGCTGGAGATTATAGAATCGAAACCATAGGTAATCATAATGGGCATCATCAAATTGATGTTAATAATGCTGGTCAAACTAAATCAAATGAATCACATTCTGGAATGGCTTGGACTACAAAACTAAATCGTGGAGACTTAGTTAGAGTGTTTGCTGATTGGGGTACTGGGAATATGATAGATAATCACTTTTATATAACAAAACTTTGATGTACATAGCAACTAAAGATACAAAAGTAATCGCCATTCATGAAACCGAATGGCAATGTAGAAGGAAGGCTAAAGGTCTATCAAAACCCGAATACTGGACTTGGTTAGAATCTGTTACTACTGAAGATGTACCAGATTATTCTGGTGAAGACTATGAAATTGTAGAAACTGAAGCACCTTTGTCTTATGAGTCTACTGTTGATGGAATCACTAGCACAATTTCATTTAATGAATCTGGACATATACACTCAGACGGAACTTATTCTCTCACATGGAATGGGTCCAAAATAGACAAAGACGATACTGCTAAGGCGGCTTATGACCTTGCAGAAGAATGGAAACGAATTAGAGCGGAAAGAACCAGACTCCTTGCAGAAACCGATTGGGTAGTCATCAAGGCAAGAGAGAATGGAGGAACAGTCCCAGCTAAATGGAAGACATACAGAGTTGCACTCAGAGATTTACCTGCTGAACAGTCAGCAAAAACTAAATATTCAGATATAACATGGCCAACACAACCATCATAATAGGAACCAATGGCAATTCGTAGACCACCAAGTACTTTTTCAGACGAACTTACTGCATCGGATTTAGCTGCAAATTCTGTAACTGCATCTGAACTTGCCGATAATGCAGTAGATTCAGATGCTATTGCAGCCAATGCAGTTGTTACTGCAAAAATTACAGATGCAAACATTACAGCTGCAAAACTTAATACAGATGTCACAGATGGTAGTGCAATCACAACTGAGGTCAAACCTCATATCATTCCTGGCGTTCTGTATCCTGCTATTGGTGGTAAAGGTATTGATGGTACAACTACTGTAAGTTCTTTTGGAACTGATGTTTCTATAAGTGGTTTTCCAACTTTAAAATATTATTACACTGATATCAAAGGAAGCAAACCTATCAAAGACCCTAGAATCGGGGCGCATTTTGGTTCACAACGGCATAAGTTTAAATCCTTACAGTTACTTGAGCAGGAAACAGCCACACATGGCAAGAATGTTTACTCTGTAGATGGTAGAGAATGGGTTCGTTGTGTAGATGGATCAAATGGCTGGAACGCTAGATATGACATCCAAGGTAATTGCGTTGAAGTTAATTTAGGTAATCTTGACGGCACAGATTTTATAGAAATTACTGGTTACTTTAATTTTGCTAATGTAAGTACTTTTACGAATGCCGATCATCAAAATCAAACAAGTATTTTTCTAAATGGCACAGATACTTCAAATGATCTTAATGCTGCTGCCACAGTAGTAACTCCACTTTTGAATAGGCATGTAGATCCTGGCGGTTTAATAGATTTAAATCTTGGAACTGTTAATACTCCTGGCATAAACACAATAAAATTAACTGTTAGTGATTCTAGTAGTAGTAATCGTTATGCTTTGTTTTATGCTATCGAGCTAATCGCTCAAGACACAACTTCAGATGCAAATAAATTAAAGATTCAAATCCCTGCTCAAAATGTGGTTTCTTTTGGTAAGAAACTTCCTATAAGTGCAACCGCAGATCATTACGATCCTTTTAATGGGTTTACTTCTGGTAATTTAGCTGCTGTTCAAGCATTAGGAATAGATACAGCCACTTCATTAGGATTAAGTAAGTGGTTACCTAGTGATGCGGCCACAACTTATTACAGACCTTTTAATGGTGGACGAGTCGTTAAGTGGGTGAACAGTAGTGGAGTGATAAAAACCTCAGTTAATATGATGCCACCTAATGCTAAATCAATTGCTAACTCAGCATCACCAACTAATGCTTTTGCAACTAGAACAACTGCTTCTCATTTTGGTACTAATAATGCGATGAATTCGTTTGAAGCTGGTACTGAGTTAGATTCAGCTCAGTTATCAGAGGTAGCCACAAGTCTATATGCTCGTGAGTTTGGAAATGGGTCAGCAAATGGGGATGCTTCTTTCAAAGATATAAGTACAGTAACAAGTGACGCTGATGCTGGTTTCGTGATGGACGATGGTCTTACAAGTATGTCAGGGAGTCTAGCGTATGACACCTATCAGTCTGTAAAACCACATAGCACTAATTCTCCACATAATATTACCTTTATTGGTACAGGATTAACACTGAGACAGGAGGGGAATACTCACACTGGAATTCATGCGATAGCACAGAACTTACCTTTTGGAACTCACATTTTATCTGCGGTCAGGAATTCAACTGCCAATAATACTCCATATAAATTAGATGGAGTTCAGTTATTTACAGGATTTTTAGATATAGCTGAAGTTACAATTCACCAACCCAAGAAACCCCCAATCCCTGAAGATGCTGTAGTGTTATGTGACTATATGCTTATGGCAGATCATGTTAATAAAACTTCCCATACTAATGGGGTGACAATTGGTAAAGGCGTTAGATTACTTGATTCCAGTAGAGATATATATCATGACACCAGTTCTGGGTCAATGCTTTTAAATAATGCCAGCATCCCAGATGGTTATCCTTTTAGGAATTACATGAACAGTGGTTCTGGAGCAAAGATTAGTAGAATACAAGCTTTTGGAACATCTTTTGGGATAGATGCTCTTGCTTCTGTTAGAGGTAAGCCTCAGGTTAATGGAAGTGATGTTCTACATACTGATCGAGGTAGTCATGTCCATATTAATTCCGCAGTAACTTTAGGTAACAACCTATTCGGCTGGCAAGCAGAAACAAGTCAAGATGGAGGATTTTTTAGGTTTGAAATAGCCACGCCAATCCACACTTCCCACCACTACCAACCTTTTGAAACCCCATTTCTCCACGAGTTAGTTGGGGGTGACAGAAACATGGAACAGACTAATTTAGTTGTGTCTTCAGACGGCAAGACTTGGGATGAGGTTACGAGGGATACGAGTTATATAGGGAATGTCGTAGTATCAGCAAAATTTTCTGCGGATCGGGTTCAATCATGGGGTTTTCAAATACCCGATGATCATAGGGGCAAAACTACAGATGGAGAATATTTAGGTAACAAAGATTTTGCTATCGCATATGATAGATTTGTTTGCTTAAAAGAAGGTCATTACAATATAACTAGACATGGCACAGCTAAGGATGTTGCAACTCCTTCTGGACTAGAAATTTACATAAATGATTCCATCATCCAAACAACAGAAAACTACTCAGAAAACAGTGGGGGATGGAGGGCATCGGTAATATTATCTGTAAATGCTTATTTAAAAAGAGGGGATACTGTGAGAGTAAGATCTTATAACACTGAAGGTGATACCTTAACTAGAAATCTATTCGATATTACAAGATTGTAAAATGTTTATCGCAACTAAAGACACAAAACTAATAGCTATTTACGAAGCTGAATGGCAATGCAGAAGACTTGCTAAAGGTCTATCAAAATCTGAGTATTGGACTTGGCTAAAAACTGTTACTTCTGAAGATGAAAACGGAACTAAGTCTTACGATTTTAGTGGTGAAGATTACGAAATAATAGAAACCAATGCACCACTTAGTTATCAAGATGACGAAGGTAATACCATTAGTTTCAACCAAAGTGGTCACATAGTCTCAGACCTAGACGGAACACACTACCACCTCAAGTGGGACGGAAGTAAAATAGTCAAAGATGATACTGCAAAAGCAGCTTACGATCTTGCAGAAGAATGGAAACGAATCAGAACCCAAAGAACCAGACTCCTTGCAGAAACCGATTATATGGGCAACTCTGATGTTACCATGTCTGCAGCTTGGAAAACTTATAGAAAATCATTAAGGGACTTGCCTGCTGATCAATCAAGTAAGACTAAATATTCAGACATAACATGGCCAACTAAACCATCATAATAGGAACCAATGGCATTTTCAAAAGTAAAATCAGAGAGTATTGCAGACTTAGGAGTAACAACTGCCAAAATTGCAAATGATGCTGTCACTGCAACCAAAGTAGATGATGATGGAACTGGATTTACTGTAGGTAATCTTACAAGCACAAGTACAGTTACACTAGGATCTGGTGGAACCAACTGGACTCTTCCAACGGCAAGAGGAACTGACAAGTATGTTCTTCAAATCAATGGAACTACAGGTGCAGCCTCTTGGGCAGAATCTCTGACTGCACCAGAACTCTCTTCTCATAGTTATGATGTATCTGGGTCTACTGATGATGGGGGTATCAATGCATACGAAGCTCCATACGCATACACAGGAACTACCAATGAAACCACAACAATTTCTGCATTAAGTTCTACTACAGGTCTTAAAGCCGGACAATATATTTCTGGTGCAGGAATTCCAGCAGATACTACAATTGTTTCTGTAAATACTGGTGCAAGTACAATGGTAATCTCAAATGCGGTTACTGTATCTGGAACACAATCTAGCGTTGCACTTAAAATTCAAAAGACGCCAGGTGAGAAAAACGGAGGTAAGGTAACTCTCACAGGAGCAAACTTTGGTACAACCATAGGAGAACTTTCAGTTGCAATTACGACCGCAGCTGGTGCTGTGATTGCTAATGCATCTTATATTTCGGGACTCTCTGGTGGAAATACAATTACTGCTGAGTGGACAGGAACAGAGGGTAGCTACTCAACAGATCTCACAAGTTCTTATACTGGAAAAATTTACTTAAAGATGACCAAATCTGGTCTTGCTTCTAATGTTCTTGATACAAATACAACTTTAACATCTGATGCAACTGTTACAACCCTTTCAACCTCATCACAAACAGGAGGAGATCGAACTGGAGCTCCTAGTGCAACTTCTTTAGGAACTTATGGTTCTGGTAGAACCGCAGGAGGAGGACAGGACAGTAACACAAAAGTATTACTGAATTTTGACCGCACTGGTGGAACGGACATTGAGGATTCGTCCAACTTCGGTGGCGGTAATGGCTATAAAGTCACCCCAAGCGGAGATGTATCCATCAAGGCAACACCTTTTGGAGATGGAAAGAGTGCGATGTACTTTGATGGTACGAATGACAAACTTGTAACGGCTGGTAATGCTGATTTTAATTTAGATGGTGGGGAAGAGTTTACAATAGAATTTTGGATTAATCCTGCAAATACCTCTAATAAAAATATATTAGCTATAAAATCTGGGAATAATGCTGGTCGGGGATTAGAATTATCTGTTGTTAGTAATAGGCTTTACTCTAATATATCTCCCGATAATTCAAATTGGAGTATACTGGATTCATACATAACAGATGCAGGGGTATACAAAGCTAATGAGTGGCAACATATAGCAATAACCATGAGCAGGGGAGAAACAAGTTATGATCATGGTCGTTACAGATTTTTCCATAATGGTGTACTTGTTAAAGATACTGGCCCAGCATCAGCTACTGATTTTATTAATGGAACCAATAGCCATTTTATAATATTAGGACAAGGATTTAACGATAGTGGAAACTTCTTTGAGGGATACATTGACGAATTCCGTTATATAAAAGGGACAACTAGCAATGGCTCAGGTGCTGTATACACTTCAAATTTTACTGTCCCAACCTCAAGATTAACAGAAATCACAAATACCAAATTGTTGATTCATAGTGATCAGATAGGTACTAATAAAGGTAATCGTTATGAAATGACCTATACTGGTGGGATTAATGAAGTTCATAATCAAAGTCCATTTACTAATGGTGGTAGTTGGTTATTAGACGGAAGTAATGATTATATTACCTTACCCACAGCAGTAGATCGTGTTCCTTGGAATTTCGGAACTGGGGATTTTACACTTGAATATTGGATAAGACCAACAGGTTCGGGCACACACTGGTCATATAATATAGGTAATGGTCTTGCTACTGCTTGGGAAATTGAGGAGGCCAGCAATGAGATAACATTTAGGTATTCTGGCAGTGGTTCATATGCCGCTATTACTCATCAAACATCAATTAGTCAAGGTGGAACTTGGTATCATATTGCGATAGTGCGAATATCTGGGACAACACATATTTATTTAGATGGTACAAAATCAAGTACAGGCGCAAGTACAAATTTTAATTTAGGTCAGTCTGACGGATCAAATTTAGAAATTGGTAGAGATCGTCACAATGCTAACACTTATACTGCTGCCCATATCACAGGGATAAGAGTCACAAAAGGACTTGGAATATATACAGCTAATTTCACAAAACCAACATCTGCACCTACTAAAACATGGAGTGCTGCTACAGGTATAGCTGCAAACTCAGATGAGTCAAAAATTAGTTATTTAGTTACTGGTGATGAGTTTTATTTTGCCGATAGTGCAACTACTGGAACAACCCATACCATAACACCCACAGGTTCAATCCATAGCCAAGGTCACAAGGGAGTCGCTCCTGCTCTTACATGGCCTGCAAGTGGGAAGGCAACTGGAAGTTCTGGGGTTTATTTTGATGGGTCATCTGATTATTTAGAGTTAAGCCATGCGAGTGCTTTAGGAACTGGTAAATTTACAATAGATTTTTGGTTAAAGTTTAATAGGCGTGATAGCACTGGTAATTATATTCCAATTATGGGGAACCAACAAAGTACTGGTACAAGTAATACTGGTTACTTTAACATAAATCTTAAAAAAGTTGGGGTAGCACATAATTTTTACGTTTACGAAGATACCACTCAAAATGATTCGGGTCATGCAGTAGATGATGATCAATGGCATCATTGCATGGTCACAAGAAATGCTGATAGTTATTTGGAGTTATGGGTTGATGGGACACGAAGATATATATCAGGCTCTACAGCAACCACAAACTATGATAGCACTGAACTTTGGCGTATTGGACACGATGATAATCAAGGTTATATGTATAAAGGATACTTAGATAACATCCGAATAGTCATTGGAGAGGACATGACAAGTGTAAGCACTGATCCAGTTTATTCGGCAAATGGTACTACATACACAGTACCTACCAAAGTCTATGGATCTTTTGGAATAGCAAAACCAGATGTAGGAACAATTACATTGGTTGCAACTGGAGAGGGAGATTATACATGGTCAGAAGTGGCCGGAGGAACCGCATTGCCTGGAACTATAGCAGTAGGTTCTACTGCACATTCTGGTTCTGGAAACTCAAGAACTCATACTGCAACAATCACAGGAGCCTTTAGTTCAGGAGTAACATCTGATACTACAACTAATGGTATTCTACTTAAAGCTCAAAATGATGCAGATGCTACAAAGGCTATCACTTTAGGTAGTTCTGGTGGATATGATGGAATAGGTATTACTCAGATTACAGATGAAAAACCAGCATTGTTCAGCGCACGGAGGTATTTTGGTACAGGGGCAGCTAGAGATATAAATGGATTTGGTTTTCAGCCTGATTTCGTCTGGATCAAATCTAGAGGTGAAACCAGAAGTCACATGGTTTGGGATTCAGTTACGAATTTTGGTGACTCTCCATTAGTACCCGATACAAATGCTCAATCACAAGCATCCGCACAGGGTCATATATCTAAGTTTAATGCTGATGGTTTTTCACTAGCTCATGCAGGAACAGGATTAAATGTAAATAATCAGTACCATAACTTCATAGCTTGGGCATGGAAAGCGGGAGGTGCGCCTAGTGGGGCATTAGGAACAATAAACTCAAGTAATCCTAGTGGTGCAGGGACAATAGCAAACACAGGTAATGTTACTGCAATAACACAATCAGTTGATCAAAACTCTGGTTTAAGTATTACAAAATATACTGGTGGTGCAACTGGAGCAAATCAAACATCTGCAATTCCTCACAACCTTGGTGGTACTCCACATTTTATTATAGTAAAAAATCTTGGTGGTGCGTATGATTGGGTTGTTTACCATAATGACCTATCTACTGATAAAAATTTAAACCTGAATAATAACACAGCAGAAGACACAAAAATAAGAGGTTACATTGATGCACCAGATGGTACGAATATAAATTTACACTCAAGCAGTGCTGAAGTAAGTTCAAAATACGGAAGAGCAGTCAATGCAACTGGGGATAATTTTATCTGCTACGCATGGAAAGCCGTGTCAGGCGTGTCAGCGTTTGGAACGTATGAAGGTACTGGTGGAGCACATAGTGTTACGACAGGATTTGCACCAAAATGTGTAATTATTAAAAACATCGATCAGGCTAACCATTGGCATCTCTATGATACATTGCGTGGTGGCACTTTAAGAATGTATTTAAATGAACCTGAAGGAGAACCTGCCGTGGGAGCCTCAACAACTATCGCAATATCTACTACTAACGGATTTTCTTTTGGATCAGGTGCTAATAGTGGATATATAAATGCTAGTGGCCAAACCTACATCTATTGTGCATTCGCCTAAATCTCACCTCTAATCGTCAACCCTTATAAATATTTAAACATTTATGAGGGTTAAACATGGCGGTCATTTCAAATATATTCATTGATGCAGGAGCAGACTTCACGACTACTGTAACTGTTACAGATAGTACAGGGAGTGCTGTAAACCTTTCTGGTTATACTCACGCAGCTCAAATTCGTAAAACTTACGATTCATCTTCTGCAACTGTAGCGTTTACAACTACGACTACAGATGCATCGGCAGGACAATTCACTCTTGCACTTTCCAATACACAAACGGCAGCCATTCCTCATGGTCGATATGTATATGATGCAGTTATAACTCAAACTTCTGGTGGAACCAAGACTAGAGTTGTTGAAGGTATCGTAACAATTAATCCAAGGGTAACTCAGTAATGGCAGTTAATGCAACTTTATCAACGCCTGGATCTATTTCAGGAACAACTACAACTGCAAGTGAAGTAGCTGCATCTACACAGGTTGGATCTCCTGTACCTCAAGTCACACGAATGGCCGTTGAGGGTATCAAGGGTGCAGATGGGGATATGTCCTTTGCAGGAACTTGGAGTTCTGCGACTACCTATGTTGTAAATCAAGTTGTATATTATGATGGAAGTTCTTACATTTGCATACAAGGAAATTCAAATCTTAGACCAGATCAAAATACATCTCAGTGGAGTGTAATAGTATCCAAGGGAGATGTTGGATCTACAGGTGCAACTGGAACAGCTGGGGCTACAGGAGCAACAGGAGCAGTTGGACCCGCTGGACCAAGGGGTGAAAAAGGAGATTCTGGTGCAACTGGTGCTCAAGGAGCTCAGGGACCAGCTGGTGCAGATGGACAAGATGGAACATCAGTAACAGGACCGGCTGGACCACAAGGACCAGCGGGATCGGATGGTGCGCCAGGAGCGCCAGGTGCAACTGGAGCTCAAGGAGCTCAGGGACCAGAAGGACCACAAGGAGATTCTGGATCTCAGGGACCAAAAGGAGATACTGGTCCAACTGGAGCCACAGGACCACAAGGACCAGCAGGAGCAGATGGGGCTACAGGACCACAAGGCCCGGCAGGACCAACTGGAGCTGCTGGTGCAGATGGAAATGATGGAACAGACGGAGCCGCAGGACCAACAGGACCACAAGGGCAAATTGGTTTAACTGGTCCAGCAGGACCAAAGGGAGATACAGGAGCAACTGGAGATACAGGTTCACAGGGAGATACTGGTGCAACAGGGCCCGCAGGACCAGCTGGACCGGCAGGAGCCGATGGAGAAAACGGACAGCCTGGAACAACTGGAGCTCAAGGGGCACAAGGTGCAACTGGACCCGCTGGTGCAGATGGAGCTGCAGCTACAATTCAAGTTCTTACAACAATCACAGGTGGAGAAGGAACTGATGCATCAGTCGCACAAACAGGTACTCCAAATCAAACGAGTTTACAGTTTACAATACCTAGAGGGAATAGGGGAGTAGATGGGGCCACAGGATCGGCTGCTACAGTCTCAGTAGGTTCAGTTTCTACAAGTTTACCTGGCACAGATGCAGTCGTTACTAATTCTGGAAATTCCTCAGCCGCAACTTTAGATTTCACAATACCAAGAGGTGCAACTGGAGCAACTGGTGAAATTACTTGGAAAGGTGGATGGTCAACTACTACAGTATATGGATTAAATGAAGCTGTTTATTATAATGGTTCTTCATATATTGCAGTCGCAACAAGTCAAAATGTAACGCCAGGAACAGATAATACAAAATGGAATATTATGGCAGCTGCTGGTGCTGAAGGTGGTGCAATTAGTTCAATGGCAGACACAAGTATTGCTTCATCAATACCAGATAATTCTCTTTTAATATATCAAAATTCTTCATCAAAATGGAAGGATCAACAACCATTCGGTACAACTTATGGTGATGTTTCTATCAGTGGAGGACATTTTTAAGGATAAACAATGGCAACAGTAATTCAAATAAAAAGACCAACTTCAGGAACTTCTGATACTGCACCTACCTCTTCTAATATACAAAATGCAGAGTTAGCATATGTCTATGGAACAGCATCACAAACAAATGGTGGTCAACGACTTTACATAGGTAATGCAGCTGGAAACGGAGTTCATGTTATTGGTGGTGAATATTTCACACAATTGCTTGATCATGCGCCAGGTACTCTTACCAATAGTTCAGCTTTGATTGCAAATGCAAGTGGTCAAATAAATGAACTTAAAGTGGGTGTCGCAAGTAGTGCCGGTAAAGTTGATTTTCTTGAGGGAGATGGCGGAACCTCAAGGGTTAGAATACAAGCACCAAATGCGTTAGCGGGAGATGTCACATTAACTTTACCAGTTGATGACGGAAGTTCAAACCAATTTCTTCAGACCAATGGTTCTGGGGTTATGTCTTGGGCAACTGTCACATCTGATTTTACACTTTCGGATGGTTCTAATACTGATTCTTTTTCTACAGGTGAGACTCTTACCTTTACAGCTGGAGAAGGAATAGATACTGCCGTAGCTTCCAATACAGTAACAATTACAGCAGAAACGGCAACCGATGCAAATTTAGGTGTCGCAAAATTTAATACTGCTGATTTTGATATTACTTCTGGTGATGTAACTATAAAAGCATTGGGTGTTTCAAATGCACAACTCGCAGGGTCGATTGCAAATGCAAAATTAGCAAATAGTGCAGTCACTATAGGTTCTACAAGTACTTCATTAGGTGGAACATCAACAGCTATTGCAGGACTGACACAACTTACAGTTGATAATGTTGATATTAATGGAAACACAATTAGTACTACAGATACAGACGGAAACCTTGTTCTTGACCCAAATGGATCTGGTGCTATCAATGCCAGTAATTCAAAAATAATTAATGTCACAGATCCAACTCAAGCACAGGATGCAGCTACTAAATCGTATGTTGATGCCACTAAGTCGGGATTAGATGTTAAAGATTCTGTTAGAATTGCAACTACAGCTGCTCTAGATACAGTTACATATTCACAATCAGCTGGAACATTAACAAGGTCAGGAAATGGTTCTATTAACTCTTCTGCTGGAATGGGTCAAAGTGTAACTCTAGCTGCAAATGATAGAGTTCTGGTTAAAAATCAAGCAGAAGCAAGACAAAATGGTATCTATACAGTCACTACAGTAGGTTCTGGAAGTGCTACTTTTGTATTAACAAGGGCAACTGATTGTGATGCCACCTCAGAGTTTACAGGTGGAACATTTACTTTTGTTGAAGAAGGAACAAATGCAGAAAATGGTTATGTATTTACACATAATGGAACTCCAACATTAACAGATGGAACATTATCAAATAATACAGAATTACCAGTTTCCCAATTTTCAGGTGCAGGACAAATTACAGCTGGAACTGGTCTTACAAAATCTGGAAATACTATAAATGTAGTTGGGGGAACAACTATTGATGCTGATGCAAATGCAATTCATGTAAATTCATCTGGAACCGCAAATCAAATTCTTCTTTCTGCTGGAACAGTAGGAAACGAAGCAACTTGGGGATCTTTACCTTTAGGAAATTCAAATGCAGTCTCAGGAACACTTGCAGTAGGAACAGGTGGAACAGGAGTTGCATCATGGACAGCTGGGGATATGATTTATGCTAGTGGTGCAACAACTCTCGCTGGAGTTGCAAAAGGAACATCTGGTCAGTTTATGACAACGAATGGAACTGCACCTTCTTGGACTTCAACCATTGATGCTGGAACATTCTAATGGCAGTAGCGATACAACATAAACGTAGTCAGACTACAGGAGATCAACCAACTGCATCTGAAATATCTACAGGAGAGATTGCATTAAATCTTGCAGATCTCCGTATGTTCACCAAGGATCATAATGGTGCAATTCAAAGAATTGGTGGAGAAGATGTTGCAGCTACATTAGACTTTACCAAAGCAGATGGAACAGTAGGTGGTATATCCGTTACTGGTTTCAAGATGAATTTTAAGAAAGGTGATGGAACACTTACTACATATAATATATTCCAACAAATGATGTTATTTTCATTATTTCAAGGACACTTTATATCGAAAGCAAATTACCAAGTTCATACACATCCTATTACATGGGATGATGATGCTGGTTCAGGAAACACAGGTGTACCTAATTAAGATAAGTTATGGCTGATAAGATACCATTAAAAGGACTATTTGACGGATCTGGAAACGTAACAGGTCTTGCAGAACTACAATCATCAGCAGGTGATACGATTGGAGTGGTTCATGGTGGAACTGGACTTGCAACTATTACTGCAAACAAGATACTCACAGGTAATGGAACCTCTGCGATGTCAGTGGAGGCAAACCTTACTTTTGATGGTTCTAACAATACTCTGACTACACCGAATGTAAGTATTACCACAGCTGCGACACTTGCATCTGCAAAAGTTTCGGATCTGACAGACAATCGGGTGGTGATTGCAGGAACGGCTGGGGAACTAGAGGATAGTGGAAATCTGACATTTAATGGATCTACTCTTGCAGTTACAGGAGATATGACTCTCTCAGGTAACTTGACAGTCCAAGGTAATTTTACAGAGACAGTCAAGATTGCAACTGAAGATCCTATTTTGGCATTAAATACAGGAGTAGGATCTGGTGTCGCAAGTACTTTTGATTCTGGATTTGTGACAGAAAGAGGTTCTAGTACTAATGTTGCCTTTATATGGGATGAGAGTGAAGATCTTTTCAATTTTATAACTACTACAGATACAGGAGTGGTTTCTGGAAATATAAATGTATCTGCACAAGCTGACATTAAAGCAGGAAATATAACATCAACTGGAAACCTTGCAATTGCAGGGACACTCACAGGGGTTACAAATTTAGGACTTTCAGGAAATTTGCAATTTGACTCAGGACAAGTGATAGATGGTATTTTAGTTGATGCGGCCGGAGCAACCTCTGCATTCACATCTACAACCGCAAGTGAAACAAAATTAGTTACAGAGGCCGCAGTAAAAACTCATGTCAGTGCCCAGGCATCAGCATTCGCAATCGCTTTAGGATAGAATATGGCTACACCAAATACAAAAGACACACTCAAAGAATACTGTCTCAGGTCACTAGGGAAACCAGTTATTGAGGTCAATGTCGATCCAGATCAATGTGATGATAGAATAGACGAAGCTCTTCAATATTTTGCAGAGTATCACATGGATGGAGTTGAGAGAGTTTACTTAAAACATAAAATAACTTCAACTCAAAAGACAAGAGCTCGTACAAATTCATCAGCAAATGTTACAGATACAGTAGATAATACTGGTGGTGCATACGCTTGGGAAGAACAGAAAGTATGGATTCCAATTCCAACAGCTGTTGTTTCTGTACTTAGAGTATTACCTCTCACGGATAGTTCTACAGTTCCTATGTTTGATATGAAATATCAAATGAGACTGAATGATCTTTGGGATTTTACTAGCACATCTATGATTAACTATCAGATGTTGCAAGAACATTTAGATCTTATAGATCATTTATTGACAGGTGAACATCCTATTCGTTATAATGTACATCAAAATAGATTGTATATAGATCAAGATTGGGAAGCCGTTCAAGAAGATCAATATATTATAATTGAATGCTATCGAAAACTTGATCCAACTACATATACAGATGTTTATAATGATATGTTTTTAAAGAAGTATGCAACGGCACTTATTAAAAAACAATGGGGTGCTAACTTGATCAAGTTTCAAGGAGTCCAGATGTTAGGAGGAGTCCAGATGAACGGAGAAATAATTTATCAACAGGCTGATGAGGAGATAAAGCTATTAGAAGAACAAATGCTCAATGGGTTTGGTTTACCAGCTGATATGATGATAGGATAGTATGCCAACAAATGTATATTTCGATTCTGGAACAACTGCTGAACAAAGGTTGTACGAAAATCTTATCATTGAGCAACTCAGAGCTTTTGGTCATGATGTTTATTATCTTCCTAGAAAGCTGGTAAACGAAGACACTCTGTTTGGTGAAGATAGGTTATCATCTTTCAATGATGCATATATCATAGAGATGTATCTAGATAACATTGAAGGATTTGAGGGACAGAAAGAAATGATGACACGTTTCGGTCTGGATATGCAAGACGAAGCGACATGGGTAGTTTCAAAGAGAAGGTTTGAGCAGTTAATTAGTACTGATCAAAATCTTATAGTCAGTACACGCCCGAATGAAGGGGATCTGATCTATTTTCCTAAGGCTAAGAAACTCTTTGAAATTTCCTTTGTGGATCATGATGATCCATTTTATCAGATAAACAACCTTCCTGTATTCAAGATGAGGTGTAGAACCTTTGAATATAGTAGTGAAGGATTTGCAACTGGTATCTCTGCGATTGATGCAATTGAATCATCAGAAACATTAGATGCATTGGGATATCAGTTTGTTTTGGAATCGGGTACGGATTCTGGAACTAACTATTTAATAACAGAGGATGGTGAATTTATTGTTCAAGAAGAACACTTAATTGATACAATAGATCCATCAGCTGATAACATTTTCTTTGAAACACAAGGTGATTCGATACTTGATTTTTCAGAAACTAACCCTTTTGGTGAGGTAACATAATGCTTGGTTCAACATTCTATCATGAGACAATCAGAAAGGTTGTCATTGGATTTGGAACACTTTTCAATGATATTCATATTACGAGAAAAGATAGTTCTGGTAACGTACAACAATCTATGAAAGTTCCTTTAGCTTTCGGACCCAAACAGAAATTTCTGGTTCGTTTGCGAGAAGATCCAAATATTGCAAAATCGGTTGCAATAACACTTCCTAGAATTGGATTTGAGATTGGTGCAATTTCATACGATCCAGCTAGGAAATTAAACAAAATTCAGAAGGTCAAAAAAGCTGGAACATCTGGGAATAAGGTAGACACACAATATATGCCTGTTCCGTATAATATAGACTTTGAACTTTATGCAATGTCAAAGAATAGTGATGATGCGTTGCAAATCGTTGAGCAAATACTTCCGTATTTTCAACCAGAATATACGATCACTATCAACGACATTGTTCAAATGAGTAATAAGAGAGATGTTCCTATTATATTGACAGGAATTTCTTATGAGGATAATTACGAAGGAGACTTTACAGAAAGACGAGCTATTATCTATACTTTATCTTTTACTGCAAAGGCTTATTTGTATGGTCCTGTAATCTCTGGTCAGGTGGTCACTAAGGTACAGGTTGATCAATTTGCAGATTCCTCATCAGCTGCACCTAAAAGGGAACAGAGGTATACTGTTACTCCCGATCCTGTTTCTTCTGATATGGATGATGATTTTGGATTTAATGAAACAAGTTCATTCTTTACGGATGCAAAAACATATAACCCATCTACGGGGCAAGACGAATAGGTAAACTATGGCAAAACAAACAGTAGGATTAGGTTCCTCAGCAAATGATGGTACAGGGGATACTCTAAGATCTGGTGGGACCAAAATCAACTCAAATTTTAATGAAATTTATGCAGAGTTTGGAGATGGGTCAACTCTCTCTAATGCGAATACTTCAGGGGATATACTAGTTGCAGACGGAACTAAGTTTGTAAATAGAACCACATCTGGTGATATAAACATTTCCAATACAGGTGCAATTAATCTGAGAGGAAATGAATTATCAGTTATTCAAGGATCTGCACCAAGCTCCACAACTAATAAACTCTATAATGTTAGTGGTACACTGTATTGGAATGGAAATACGATTGGTGTAGCTGGTGGAGGAGACAGTTCTACATTTACAGTTGCAGGGGATTCGGGTTCATCTCAAAGTATTGCAGATGGTAATACTCTTACAATTGCTGGTGGAACAGGGATCGCTTCAGTCGCAAGTGCAACGGATACAATTACTCTGAATATTGATGCTACAGTCGCAACTCTGACAGGTTCACAAGTT
>VTLG01012363.1_pt1 | contig 21935 bp, 35 predicted proteins | sample 4694571 | NCBI WGS metagenome assembly VTLG01 (sample SAMN12604809, study PRJNA352737) | marine metagenome | biome: ENVO:00000447; feature: ENVO:00000209|ENVO:00000569|ENVO:01000036; material: ENVO:00002151; isolation source: viral sequences binned using virsorter ... | reverse complement strand
TCAATAACGTACAACTTTTAAATGAATACGCATCTAATATTACATTTGTAACTCCTGCAATAAGTACAACAGGTATGAGTGCAGCAGGTTTAACTTGGCCTGTTACATTGGCTGGTACAGTACCTGCACAATTTGGTAATTTTAGATTGTTTTATACTGATACTACAACTGCTATTTTTAGTGCTACTACAATACCTACTATAAGTCCATCAGCAAATACTTTAACTCTACATTCTAGTAGTGGTACAGGTTCTAATGGTAGTTTAGCAGGTGCATATCAAAAATTAAGTGGTTTAGGTATAGGTGGTCAATATACATTAACAATAGAACATGGTGCATTACCTGCTGGTTCTGAATTTCAAATAGGTTGGCAAGGTGCAGGTATTTTTAATTTTGATTCTTTAGTTGTAGGTACAGTTAGTAATACATTTACTGCTATAAATAATTCAGGAAATACTGTAACAACTTTTGATTTTACTGCACAAGTAGTTGATCCTATAATATCAATAGCTTATAAAAACACTACAAATCAAACTATAGTTATATCTAAAATAAGTGTTACAGAAAATCCTAATACTATACCACAAACACCTATTGATTTATCTGATGGTCAAGTTATATGTGATTTATATCAAGAAGAAGATATACCATTAACTTTAAGTATTGATAACTTTAAAAATGCAGCAGAAAAAACACAATCATATTCTAAAGATTTTGATTTACCTGCAACTAAAAGAAACAATAAAATATTTACACATATATTTGATGTACAAAAAACAATAGAAAATGTATTTGATTTTAATCCATATTTAAGAACTAAAGCAGTATTAAAACAAGATGGTTTATTAATTTTTGAAGGATCATTACGGTTAATAGAAATAAAAGATAATGATGGTGAAATAAGTTATAATGTAAATCTATTTGCAGAAACTATTGCATTAAAAGATGTTTTAGAAGGTAGAACTTTTTCACAATTAAATTTAGATGAATTAAATCACAATTATAATTATAATAATATTGTTAATTCTTGGGAAGGTCAATTACAATTAATATCAAATCTAGCTTCTGATAGCTTTGCCTTAGTTAGTGGTTTACCTACTAATGAAACTAATGTTTTAAAATATCCGTTTGTAGATTGGACAGGTAACATTGATTGTACAGGAACTGAACCTGAATTAAGAAGATTAGAAGATGCTTTTAGACCTTTTATTCAATGCAAATATTTATTAGATAATATAGCTAGAGATGCAGGTTATACTTTTGTATCTGAATTTTTTGATAGTGCTGAATTTTCTAAACTATATATAGATTTTAATTGGGGTGCAACTGAAGGACCTGCATCATGGTCTGATAATGGTCAAGCATTATATGGTTTTGGTGATCCTAATTATTTTGCAGCAGCAACTAATACTATATGGCAATGGGAAAGAGATGGTTCATCAATAGGTAATTCAGATTTTAATGCAAATTCAGGTTGGGATTTAGCAAATAATAAATTTACTTGTCAGCAACAAAATACTTATTATAAATTTTATATAAGATGTGTTGTAACAAACACAAATGCAGGTGGTTTGAATACATTAAATTATTTAAGAGTTGTAAGAAACAATGTAAGTGGTACATTTGGCACGGCAGGTACATTTGATTATTGGGATATAGCAACACCTAATACAGATTTATCAGGTACAATAGGTAGTCAGCATCATACCTTTACACTTTCATTTTTTGGTACACCTGGAATACCATTAGGATTAAATGATGAATTGTATATAGAATGGAGTGGTTCAACTTTCTTACAACAAACTAATACAGATCCCTTTACTGATAGTAGAATTTCAGGTTATGTATATAACAATGCAACAGCAGTTACATCAGGTAATTTTAACACAAAAAGAGGTGAAACGAAACAATGGGAATTTCTAAAGGGTCTAATGACAATGTTTAATTTAATTAGTATGCCTGATCCAAAAAATCCTAATAATATAATTTTTGAACCTTACGGAGATATGTTTGTTAGTGAAACATCAGGAACTACATTAAGTGAAAGAAGTATAAAGCATGATTGGACAGATAAAATAGATATATCTAAAATTGATTTAAAACCTATGGAATTAAATCAAATGGTAAAGTTTAAATATGTACATGATGAAGAAGATTATGCTTTACATACATATAAAATAGCTAGTAATGGCTTTGAATATGGTACAAAAGAGTTACCAGGCTCTTCAGCTATAATAGGTTCAAATCAAATAACTAATTTAGTAGGTGTAGAAGAAATAGTAGCAGAACCTTTTGCACCTACAATAATAAAACCTATACAAGATGTATTTCCAACTTTTATAATACCTGTTATATATGGTTCAAATGGTAATAATACTTTTGATAGTATTGATAATGCACCACGGATATTATATAACAATGGTAGAGTAGATGGTGATTATGATGTTCCAGGACAAAATGGTGTAGATGGCGGTATAAAACCTGATTATTTACAATTTTCACATTTTAATCCAACTGTACCTGCTGATGATACATCTTATGATTATAATTTTGGTTCATGTCAATTATTTCCAAACGTTGCACCTGTATCACAACCTGTAAACAATTTATACAATATATATCATGCACCTTATTATGATGAACTTTATGATGTTAATACAAGAATAATGACCTGTAAAGTATATTTAAATGCTGCTGATATAAATACTTTTGATTTTAGAGATAAAGTAATGATAAAAAATAAAGTATATAGAGTAAATAAAATAGATTATAAACCAAATGCATTATCAACTGTTGAATTTATACTACTACCATAATGAGTAAAACAATACAAACAAAAAAAGGATTAGTTCTAAAACCTGATAGCATATCAGATTTAGGAGATGTTACATTTACTGATGGATCACTTACAGGTTTATTTGCAGATCAAAAAACTTGTGAAGCTTATGGATATAAATATAATTTAGCAACAGGTACTTGTAGTGCATTTACAACAAACTTTAATATAGTAGGTTCTGTAACTGAAAGAAATAAAATAAATTTAGGAACAAATAATGAAATACCTGCAAATGCACAAAATAATTTAGTTATAGGTACGAGTAATTTACAAGATGGTTTTAATAACAATACTTTTATTTTAGGTAATGAACATGAAATAGAAGTAGAAATGAAAAATTCATCTATATTAGGTGGTTCTAGGGGTACAGTATCAAGACAAAGCGAAATAGCAATAGGTGGTGGTAAAAGAGCAATTTCAGATAGCACTAATGCAGTTACATTAAACAGTAGAAGACAAACATCAACATTAGAACTTAGTTGTGTTACAATAGATAATACTGCAACTAATATGACAATACAAGGAGATGGTGAAAGTTTTATAAATGTACAAAATAATTCTATTATAGGTTTTGATATATATGTTACTAGACTTGAATTAGGTGGTACACGTGGAGTTGCAGGTAATTACTCTTATAGGAATATTAGAGGTGCAGTAAAAATAGATAACAGTTATAATATGTCTTTTGTTATTGGATTTGAAAGAAATATAGCAAAAATAGGTGTTAATGGAACTTGTACTATGGTAGACAGTACAACAGGTGGTGTGCCATCAATAACAGTAAATGTAACTGATAGAAATACAATTAATAATTTATGGAGTGCTTCAGTAACACTTCATGAAGTAATAAGTGAAACAACATTTTAAAATATGGCAAAGCAAGAAATAGTAGAAGCAATAGTAAAAAGTAATATAGGTGAAGTAGCTGAAGGACTTGATAAAGCTAAAAAAAGCACAAAAGAATTAGCAGATAGTACAAAAGATGCTGATAAAGGTTTTGGTAGAGTAGGTAAAGCAGTTAGAGGTATAGGTACTGCACTTAAAGCAGCAGGTATAGGTATTGTAGTAGGTTTATTTATAAAACTTATGGATGTATTTAGACAAAACCAAAAAGTAGTAGATACTTTTAATACTGCTATGCAATTTTTAAATATTGCATTTAATGATTTATTTAAATTTTTAGAAGGTAATATAGGTACAGTTGTAGGTTATTTTAAATCTATTTTTGAAGATCCTGTACAATCACTTAAAAACTTTGGTAATGCAATAGTAGATAATGTTATAGAAAGATTTAATAGCTTAATGGACGTATTTGGGCATTTAGGAGATGCTTTTATGAAATTTTTTGCAAGAGATTTTGAAGGTGCATTGTCTAGTTTAAAAGAAGCAGGTAAAGAAAGTGTTGATGTAATGACAGGTGTTGATGATAGTGTTGATAAAATTACAGAAACAGTAACAAAAGGAACTAAAGCAATAAAAGAATATGCAAAAGATACATTAGAAGCAGCAGAAAATTTAGTTGAATTAAATAAAAATGCAGAAATAGCAGCAGCATTAAATCAACAAATTATAGAACAAAAAGATAGAGAGGCTGAGATACAAAGACAAATTAGAGATGATGAAACTAGGTTAATGGAAGATAGAATGGCAGCAAGTTTACAACTTAAAACTATTTTAGATGAACAAGAAAAAGCTATGTTAGCTAATGCAGAAGCAGTTACAAAAGCAGCACAAGCACAATTTGATTTAACAAAAAGAGATGAAGATTATTTAGCATTAATACAAGCAAAAACAGAAGAAGCAGGAGTACTAGCACAAATAGAAGGTTTTAGAAGTGAACAAAAATCACAAGATATTGCTTTAACTAAAGAACAATCAGAAACTTTAAAAGAACAAAAACAAGTAGCATTAGACAATGCACAAGCACAATTAGAAGCGTATGGACAATTAGCAGGTGCATTGAGTGGTTTAGCAGGTGAAAACAAAGCACTAGCAGTAGCAGGTGCAATAATAGATACTTATGCAGGTGCAAATAAAGCGTTTGCAGCAGGGGGTCCTGCTGGTTTTATTACAGGTGCAGCTATAATAGCTTCAGGATTAGCTAATGTTAGAAAAATAATGGAAACAGATGTAGGTAGTGGTGGTGGAGGATCAGCACCTACTGCACAAGCACCAGCACCTCAAATGTTAAGTGGTGCATTTGATTTAGGTGGAGTTCAAGCACCTGAACCTGTACAAGCATTTGTAGTAACAGATGATATGACTAATAGTCAAGATAAGTTAGCAACAATAAGAAGAAGAGCAACAATTTAAAATCAAACAAATATAAATTTAATCTATATATAAATATGCCGTGTAAAAAATGTAAAGATGGAAAATATAAGTATGGTAATACAGGAGAATGCAAATACGATACTAAAGAAGAATGTGATAAAGCTAATCCTAATAAATATAATAAAATGAAAGAATATCCTACACCTTTAGGTAAAAAAACCTATGATGAATACGCAAAAGAATTAAAAGAGTTTAATTTAAGTGCAGAACCTAAACTAACAAAAGTAGAATTAGGTTTAGTTGATGATTTAAAAAGTTTAAAGAAACAATTTGACAGTAAAATAACACCTGCATTTAAAGAAATATCTAAAGAAAAATCTGAATTAAGGGGAAAAGGTGAAAAAGCAGAAGCAACTGTAAATAAAATTGATAATGAAATAGAACAAAAACTAAAACTTGTAGAAAAACAAGCAAAGGATTTAGGTATTAGTATTAATGATATACCTGAATATAAATCATTAAAAAGTGTATTAAGTATAATACCTGATATGTTAGTGGTGTTTAAATCAGTTCAATAAAAATCAAATAATTAATATGAAAAAGAAACCTACAAAAATAGTTGAATTAGTTATAGAAGAAAACAACGAAATGTTAGCAATAGATGCTATTAGTTTAGTATCAGCACCTGCAATAGAAGAAAACTTTGTATATTTTGGTAAAGAAAAACACAATCTAACATTTGCAAAAGTAGATGAAGAAAAAAGAATGTTAGTTAGTCCTGCACTAATACCTAATAAACAAATATTTAGATACAATCCACAAACAGATAGTGAGTATTATGTGTATTTTAGTAAAGATACTGTAAGACAAGCAGCAGAATTATATCTAAAGCATAATAACCACCACAAAGCAACGTATGAACACCAAGATAGAGTATCAGGTGTATTAACTACTGAAAGCTGGATTAAAGAAGGTGATATGGACAAGTCAAAAATGTATGGTTTTGATTTACCTAATGGCACTTGGTTTGTAAAAATGCGTATTGATAATGATGATTTATGGAATAAGATAAAAGAAGGTGAACTAAAAGGACTAAGTATAGAAGGGTACTTTGTAGATAAAATGCAAAAGATGTCAGACAATAAACCTACTGATCACGAAATATTAAGTGCATTAAATGAGATTATAAGAGAAACTAATAAACCACAAAAAGTAGAGTTAGCATTAGTTGATGATTTAAAAGATTTAATAAAAAGAGGTTTATCTATTGAAAAAAAATTAGCAAATCAAATTACAAGTTATAATGGTTTACTAAGAGCAGGTGGAGAATTTAAAAAGAAATATGGCAATTTAGTAAAACAAGCTAAAGAATTAGGTGTAGATGTACCAACTGAATTAAAGAAATTAGAAGTAATTGCTGAAGGTTTTGAAAAAAAAGGTAATGCACTTAAAAAAGTATCTAATTTATTTAGTTAATATAAAAATCAAATAAATATATAATTATTCTATCATATAGTATAAACTTTAATTAAAGAGAACACATTATGGATTTAAAAAAGCAAATTAAAATAGCATTAGGTCTTGAAACTGAAGAAGAAGTAAAATTAGGTTTTCAAGCTAAAACAGAAGATGGTACAATTATTGTATCTACTGCTGAAGAATTAGAAGCAGGTGTAGACATTTCAGTATTAACTGAAGATGGTACTACAATATTATTACCTGTTGGAACTTATAAACTTGATACAGGAGTATCTTTTAGAGTTGAAGAAGAAGGTATTGTTGGTGAGGTTATAGAATCTGAAACAGAAGAAGAAGAAACACCAAAAGAAGAAATGGCTGAAGAAGATAAAGATGATTATGATGAAGAAGCAGATGTAGCAGATTGGAAAGGCATGGAAAAACGTATCAAAAACTTAGAAGATGCAGTTGCTGATTTAAAAAGTGAAATAGGAGAAACAGGAGATGTAGAAGAAATGACTGAAGAAACAGTTGAAGAAACTACTGAACCATCTACTAATCCAAGAACAAAAACTACAAAAACAACAGAAGTAGTTGAATTTTCAACAGAAGATGAAATTAAAAAGTTGAAAGAAGAAAACGAAAAATTAAAAACTGAATTAGCAGAAAGTCCAGCAGACACGCCTGTTAATACAAATAAATTTAGTACAAACAAACCTGTACTAACAACTAAACAATATAAGAGGCTTTCTAGACAAGAAAGATTTTTATACAACTTAAATAAATAATAATTAAAAAAAATTAAAAAATGGCGTTTACTACAACATCAAATTTTAGTGGGAAAGCAGCAGGATTTTATATCTCTGCAGCACTAAAAGAAGCAACATCATTAGATTATTTAACAATCATTGAGAATGTTAAATTTAAGTCTAATATTCAAAGAATGGCAGGTTCAGGAGTAGTTGCAGATGCAACTTGTGATTTTACAGATGCAGGTACATTAGCACTTACTGAAAAAGTATTAGAACCTAAAAATTTACAAATTAACTTAGATCTTTGTAAGAAAACTTTATTAGATTCATGGGAAGCTCTACAAATGAGAGCAGGTGCAGGAGCACCACCACCACCATCTTTTGAAGATTATGTAATATCTTACATGGGTGAAATCATTGCAGATGCAACAGAAGAATCAATTTGGGAAGGAACAGCAGTAGCAGGTAAATTTAATGGTTTCTTAGGTGCGGTAACAGGACTTTTATTACCTGGTGTTGATGCAACAGTTGTTCAATCATCAGCTTCAGCAGCGTATAGTGCAGCAAACATTATTGCAAACTTACAAACATTAACTACTGATATGGCAGCTAATATATCACCGATTTTAAGGAAAGATGATTTATATATTTATATGTCACCTAAAACTTATGCTTTCTATATATCAGCAGTATCTACATTAGGATATGTTAATGCTTACAACATGAATGGTGATTATGAGCCTGTATTTGAAGGTTATAAAATTGCAGTATGTCCTGGAATGGCTGATAACCAAGTAGTAGCTGCAAGAAAATCTAACTTATTCTTTGGTACAGATCTTTTAAGCGATCATACAAGTAGAATTACTTTAATGGATATGGCTAATCTTGATGGTTCAGATAACATGAGATTGGTAGCAAGATATTCAGCAGGTGTACAATCAGGAGTTGGTGCAGATATTGTAAGACAATCATAATAAACAATAATATGGTAGGGGTGTAAAAACCTCTACCTTAACTTTAAAATAAATAAATATGGCGTGTACAGCATTAACAAAAGGAAGGTCACTTACTTGCGATAGAATCGCAGGTGGTATAAAGAATGTTTATTTTGGGGTTTATGATGATTTTAATGCAAATGCTACAACAGGTGAAATATTAGGTACAGGAATAGTTATATCGGCTGGTTCTGTTACAGATATTGAAATGGGTGGTAATGATTTGTATAGATATACATTACCAAGAGGTGAAAGCAGTTTAACTGAAACTATTGTAGGTTCAACAGAAAATGGTACTATTCATTATACACCACAAATAACAATAAAACTAAATCATTTATCTACTGCTGATCAAAATCAAGTAAGATTATTAGCAACAACAAAATTAGTTGTATTTGCTGAATTAAATGAATTAAATGGTTCAGGTAAAAATGTTATACTTTGCATGGGTGTTAAAAATGGAATGAGATTAAATTCAGGTACTAATTTAAGTGGTGCAGCATTTGGGGATCATAACGGGTATTCATGGACTTTTGATGGCATGGAAGAATCACCAATGAGTACTGTTGCTGATTACACTACATCACCATTTGATAATACTGCATTTACAATAAATAGTATAGTAATATCATAAACTCTAACATTAGTGTTTTTATATATTTTCTTAATTAAGGTGGTTTTATACCACCTTTTTTTTTAGAATACAAATAAATTTTATAATTTTCTATATTATAATATGATACAATTAGATTACACTACACCAAATACAGAACAAAGTGTATATATATCAACAGAAGATAATAGAATAGATACAAGTGTTGCAAAAACACAAGTAGCTTTACTATTTGAAATAACTAATGATATGTCAGGTAGTGTAGTATATACTTATCTATTAAAGATAGATGTGGATAATAGATATACAACAGGTACATTAACACCTAAAAATACAAGTCCTGATATTTTTTCAGGGCAATTTATAGCTTTACCTGTTGGTTATTATGATTATAACGTATTTGAACTTACAACACAATATTCGGCAGGTAGTGTATCTTATAATTGTAATACATTACCACCTACAAGTGCAGGTATTTTAGGTAAAGTTAAATTAGATAGTCCTTCAGGAACAGAAAAAATTATAAAAGAATTAACAGGTAAAAATGATGTTTATACGGAAGAATTAACAACTTTATCAGCAGGTACATATAATTTAGATATTATAAATACTTGTAATGATGTTATTTATGATGGTGGATTTATATTAGGTACCGATACTGCACAAGCTAATGATACAAGATTTGTAGAAATTCAAAATGTAGTACAAACTACAACAGGTATAACATTTGATATTGTATCTAAAATGCCTGTTGGACATTCTTACAGCTTTTCAGTAGGTAGTGCAGCACAAACACAAGTTACTAATATAACATCAGTACCACAAACTACATCACATTCTTTTGCACAAATTGGCAATCCTACGTTAGCAGCAAATTTAATAGAGTGTAAACAATACGACCAAGAAAATGGAACAGCAGGTGGTGGTTCAGTAGTTGGTACAACATTAAATATAAGACCTTTAAAAAATCCTTCAGATTACTATGGTGTAGCTATTGTATTAGCTTCTAACAATCCTTTAAATAGTACAGGAGGTACAGCATTACAAACAGGTAATGCTTTTATTTCAGCTATATATGGTGCATCTTCTGTAACAACTAATCCACAATTTTATGTATTACAAGGACAGGTAACAGAAGGTAAAATGTATATATCACAAAAAGATACTGCATTAAAAGAAGTAACATATAAAGAACATGAAGAACCAGCAGGAACAAATTATATATATTATGGACAATAAAAAAATAAAAAAATGATAGAAAACGTACAACAATTATTAACAGAACAATTAGGTAAAAATGGTAGTACAGAAATATTTACTACTGCTGCACAAACAAGTAAAGATTTTTATGCAGTATATTTTCCTGTAACATCAGTAGTTAGTGCAATAACTGTAGCAGATGCAACAGGTGAAAGTGCATTACAAACTACTTTACCAGCAGGTACTACTTTATTTATGAATATAACCGCTATAACTTTAACATCAGGTATTGGTATAGGTTATCATGAAGGACCTACAACATAAGATATGTTATCACTAAAATTAGGAAATAGTTTAAATACAACTCCAACAGGATATAATATATATTCGGTTGATATGAATGGTACAGATGAATACATTGATTTAGCTACAAGTAAAACAATAATTAATGGTCAAGCAGGATCATGTAGTGTATGGTTTACACTTGATAGTACAGGTGGTAATGGTACAATATGGCAAGCAAGAGTAAATAGCAGTAATTATGTAAATATTCATTACAATAATAGTTTAACAGAGTTAAGATTAGCTTATAGATTAGGCGGTTCTACTAAATTAGCTTCACATACAGTAGATTTTGAAGGAGATGGTAAATTTCACCATATACTAGCAACTTGGACTACATCTCAAATAAATTTATACATAGATGGTACATTAGTAGATACAGTTAATTATAGTGGTACTTTTAGTGGTACTTTTGCTAATTCAATGATAGGACAGAACACTTTAGGCGGTAATTACTTAAATGGCAAAGTAGCACATATAGGTTTATTTACAACTGTAAAAGCTATTGGTGAAGTATTTATAGCAGGTAGAGAACCTTTAGACTTAACTAATTTAAGTAATTTAGCAGCATATTATAAGCTTGATGAAGGTAGTGGAACAGTAGCATTTGATGGTAGCAGTAGAAATAATAACGCAACATTAGTAAATACACCTACTTGGAGTAGTCAAGTACCAATAGTTTAAAATATGAATTATACAATATTAAATACAAAAGAATTAGATAGTGTAAATTTTGATGAAGTAGAAGAAACATCTGAAAACACATTAAGATATAATAACGCAAATACAGAATTTTTGCTTAAATTTGAAGGTAATACACCTAGTTTTTTAGAAGGTAAAACATTATATGATTATGATGGTATAATGGAAATACTTAACAGTCCTGATTGGACACATGAAGATTAATTATGAAAGAAATTATTAACATTAATTTAGGTACAGAAACTGCACCGCAAGTACAAGAAGTACGTGGTAAGGACTATATAGAATATGGTACTGATAATTGGAAAAACTTATACCCACAATTTCTAATAGACTTGTATTATAATAGTTCTACAAATGCAGCTATTATAAACGCTACAAGTGAAATGATAGCAGGTGAAGATATTGTAATAGATGATGAAGATGAACGTAATTTAGATGCTATTGTTAAGTTAAAACAATTCATGGCTGAACCTAATTCTAATGAAACTTTACATGAGTTAATTAAAAAAGTGTCTTTTGACTTTAAATTACAGGGTGCATTTGCACTCAACATTGTATGGTCAAGAGATAGAACACAAATAGCAGAAATATATCATATACCTGTTGAAAAAATTAGAGTTGAAAGACCTGATGAAATGGGTAAAGTATGTGCATATTATGTTAGTGCAGATTGGAGTAATACAAGAACTAACAAACCTTATAGAGTACCAGCTTTTAATTCTAAGGATAGAACATCAGCAAATCAAATTTTATATAGTGGTTTGTATTCACCTAATATGAATAGTTATTTCACACCTGATTATTTAGCAGGTAATAATTGGAGTTTAATAGATCAAAAAGTATCTGAATATCATCTTAATAATATAACAAATGGGTTTAGTGGTTCTTATTTTATATCTTTTGCGAATGGTGTACCTACACAAGAGGAACGATTTCAAATAGAGCAAAGTTTAAAAGATAAATTTACAGGTAGTGAATCAGCAGGACGCTTTGTACTTACATTTAGCGAGGATAGAAATAGAGTGCCTGAAATTACACCTATTACTATGGATAATGCAGATAAGCAATATCTTGCATTACAGGAACTTTTAGTACAAAATATACTAACTGCACATAGAGTTACAAGTCCAATGCTTATGGGTATTAAAAACGATACTGGATTAGGTTCTAATGTAGATGAACTTAATGCAGCAGGTAATTACTATCTAAATACAGTATGTAAACCTTATCAAAATCACATAATTAAAGTGCTTAGAAGATTGTTTAGAGTTAATAACATGGATATGCCTATTAGCTTTGTACAAATAAAACCAATTACTTTAGACTTTACATCAGAAGATTTGAAGGCGGTCATGGAGCAAGATGAAATAAGAGAAGAATTAGGATTACCACCATTAAATGAAGAAGTAGTAGTAAGAGAAGATTTTGCTAAAGTTGGTAGTATGATAACAGATGGAGTTGAATTACCTTTATTTGAAACTAAAGAAGAAGCAGAAGCTGAAGCAAAAAAAATAGGGTGTAGAGGTTCACATATTCATACACAAGATGGTAAAGAGTATTTTATGCCTTGTGAATCACATGATCAAATAAAAGAAAGTCTAAGTAAATGTAATTGCAAAGAAGAATTTATTACACCTAATCCATGTCAATCAGGATATGAAGCAATAGGAACTAAAATTAAAGATGGTAGAGAAGTACCTAATTGTGTACCTATAAAAGCAGAAAAAGAAAATTTAGAATTAACAAAATTTATAGAAGAATTTGGTGAAGATATACCTGAAGATTGTGAATTGATACATGAAGAAAAAGTAGATAATGAGCATCTTGAATTTGATTTTGAAAATATAATAAATGATGTAGCACATGAAAAAGTAGAATTAGCTAAAACAGGTAAAGCAATACCTGGTAGAAAATCAGAACAAGATGGTATATCTAAAAAAACATACGATTATTTTAGAGTAAGATATGTATATAAAGAAGATGAATTTTTAACAAATAAGACAGGACAAAGAAGAAACTTTTGCAGACAAATGATGGGTGCAAAAAAATTATATCGTAAAGAAGATATACAAAGAATGTCTGATATGGTTGTAAACGATTACTATTACAGTAAAAATAAGAAAAAGAATATAGGATGGGGTCCTAAAGGTGCATTAAAATATGATATTTTTAAATACAAAGGTGGTGGTAATTGTCAGCACTTTTGGTTAAGACAAATATACAAAACTACTTTAGGAGAATCTAATACAACTAAAATAGAAGATGCAGATTTAATAGGCTATACTAAAGCTAGAAGTGAAGGGTTTACTGCTAAAAAAAATAGTGTATTAGTAGCAAAACCACCAAAAAGAATGAAGAATAAAGGATTTTTAAAACCAAGATAAACTATGGCATACGTATTATTTATATCAGAAAATAAACTAAAAGAAAGTACTGCAATTAATATGAATGTAGATGTAGATTTACTTTTACCTTATGTAAGGCAAGCACAGAAACTATATGTAGAACCTAAATTAGGTACTGATCTTTATAATAAATTAGAAGCAGATATTACTGCTGGTACACTAACAGGTGTATATAAAACACTTGTAGATGAATATATTGGTGATATGTTACCTAATTGGGCATTTTATCATTGTATACCGTTTTTGCGTTTTAAGGTCGAAAATGGTAACATCTATAGTAAGACATCAGAAACAGGTACATCGTTAAGTACAGAAGAATCGCAACACCTTAGAGAGGAAGTTAGAAATACTGCTGAATACTATACTGAAAGGTTAATAGAACACCTTACAAATAATATATCTAGTTTTCCTGAATACAGTACAAATAGTGGTGAAGATATAAGTCCTGATAAAAACGCTTATTATGCAGGAATGAATTTAGAAAGACCAATACAAGAAGGAACTAAATTAACACTTAGAAATTTCTTAACATCTGATCTAACATAATGAAAAAGTATTATAAAGTAAAAGAAGTAAATAAAATAAAACTTAAAACTTACATAAAGAGTAAGGATAATAAAAAGAAGAATGAAAGAGATACAAGACACCGCACAAGTAACGTTAGCTAATGGTACTGCAATAGGTATTAGTTTAGTTGAAGTAAACGAAATACTAACATTAATATCATTGACTTTAGCAATAGCTTTTAGTATATATAAATTTGTAAAGTATGGCGAAAAAAAACAAACTAAATAGCAAAAACCCTAAATACAAAAAGAAAGATGAACAAGTTGTTAAGGTTCGTAAAGAATTTGTACATGAAGTTAAAGGAGTTAAGGTGTCAAAAATTCACTACATATAATTTGGACAATATAAATCTTTTGATAATAAGAGATACATTTACAGAAAATTCTACTGTTGGTAAACTGCATCTAAATGGTGAACAAATGTGCGATACATTAGAAAATCCATATTTAGATAATAAAAAAAATATATCTTGCATACCTGCTGGAGAATATAAAGTAAGAATAAGAGTAGCAAGAGAAAGTGCAACAAGAGATTATGTGCATTTATTAGTACAAGATGTGCCTAATAGAAGCTATATACTATTTCATAGAGGTAATACTGCTAAAGATACAAGTGGTTGTATTCTAGTAGGATTAAAACGTAAACAGGACTTTGTTAGTAACTCTACTTTAGCTATGGATTTACTAATGAAAGAAATTATAAATTTAGGCGGTGAAAACATTAATTTAATAATCAAAAACAAATAAAATGAACAATTTACTAAAAAACTTTTTACTAGGTAAAATTTTAAAATCAAAAAAAGCATGGTACACAATAGCAGGTATTATTGTACAACTATTGCATGAATCATTTGGACTTGATCCACAAGAAACACAGTCAATATTATATTCTATAATCGCACTTGTAATAGGTCAAGGTATAGCTGATAGTGCAAAGAAATAATAGATACAGATTAAAACCGCATGAGATAGCGGCACTAAAAAGAATGAGGGAAGCCGATACTAGAAATGTTCTAGTTATCGGTGATCTTCATGAACCATTTTGTTTAGATGGATATTTAGATTGGTGTATTGAACAATATGAAACTTGGAACTGTAATGAAGTAGTTTTTATTGGTGATATAGTAGATAATCATTATAGTTCTTTTCATGAAATAGATATAGAAGCTGAATATACAGGAAAGCAAGAACTAGAAGTAGCTATTAAAAGAATAGCACGTTGGTATAAATCATTTCCAAAAGCTAATGTAGTTTTAGGTAATCATGATAGAATGATTATGCGTAAAGCACAAACATCATTAATACCTAGTAAATGGATAAAATCCTATAAAGAAGTATTAGAAGTGCCTAATTGGAACTTTGTAGATAGATTAGAAATAGATGGTGTACAATACATTCATGGTGAAGCAGGAACTGCAAGAACTAAATGTAGAGCAGATATGATGAATACAGTACAGGGTCATTTACATACACAAGTTTATTGTGAAACATATGTTGGGCAAAACTTTAGAGTATTTGGTATGCAAGTAGGATGTGGTATAAATCATGATAGTTATGCTATGGCTTATGCTAAACGTGGTAAGAAGCCTGCTATTGCTTGTGGAGTTGTTTTAGGTGGTACTACACCTATAAACCTTTTAATGCCTTTATAATGAAGCCTAAGCATCAATTACCTATAATGATAGTATGGGCTTTTGTACTTATTATATTAGCAACCTTTATATAACTTTCTTAACACTATAATTGTTAATAACTTTCTAACCTAATTATGTTAGTAATTAATTTTATTGTATATTTGTACCATGTTTAACAATAAAAATAAGAAAATGTATAAATTAATTAACAAGAAAACAAAAGCAGTTCATTTATTTAACAATGAACAGTACACAAAGTTCTTTGAACTAAAAAGAGGAACTAATCAAAGAAAAATATCATACCAACATATAGGAGATATGTATCATACTTATGATGTATCATGGTTTGCTAATAAATATGAAGATTATGATATTATAAATCTTAATGATGAAATGTATAATAATATAGTAAATATTGCATTAGCAGTAGCAACTGTTACTGTTGTAGTAGCTATAACAAAAATAGTTATGTTATGGATATGATAGTAGAACAATACACATTTTACAATGATGGTAATTTATATACTAATAAAAAAAGATCATTAGGTAAAAGACAATATGAAGATATACCTGAAAAAGCAGATTTATCAATAATAATTGTAGGATCAGAAAAACAAACAGATAAATTATTTAAAAAGTATATAAAAAAACATAATTTAGCATTAGATGAATGTTATGATATAACTGATGATATACCTAAAAATAAAATGGATATAGTAAAAAACAGATATATAAATAACAATAAAAAAGCATTTATAGTATAGGTTAAAATTGTTTACCTAAAAAAACAATAAATATAAAATATATAAAAATGGCATTATTAAAAACAAGCAAAGTAAAAAGTGTACAAGCAAATGGTACTTGGGAAGGTAAATTTGGTTTAATGTACAAATTTGAAGTAGAAATGGAAAATGGAAATGCAGGTGAGTATTCATGCAAAACAAAAGATCAAGAAAAATTTGTTGTAGGTGAAGAAGTACAATATGAATTTGAAGATGGTAGATTTCCTAAAATTAAACCTTATTACAACAAAGGTAATTTTTCATATACAAAAGGTGGTGGTGAAAATCCTGATAGACAAAGATTAATTATTAGACAAAGCACACTAAAAACAGCAGTAGAATACCTTAAAGGTGCTGAAGCTTCTTTAGAAGAAGTTTTTATAGCAACAGAAAAAATGATAGAGTTTATTATGAAAGAAGATAAAAGTAAATCAAACGAAAATACAGATGATTTACCATTTTAAATTATAAAGGGGGGTTATAACCATTTTAAATTATTAACTGAGCGGTTATACTTTGAAAGGTTGCAGTTATTGATGAACAACAATAAATTAATTATTAACAAAAAATTAAATTTACAACAAGACTGCACCCCCTTTTTTTAAACATTTAATTATGAATGAATTACAAAAAATAGATAGAGTATTAAATATTACAAGTAAAGTTTGTAATGTAGATTATAAATTATTAAAAACATCTAGCAGAAAATTAGAACTAAATATAGCTAGACAAATAGCCTGTGTATTATCTATTAAACATTTAGGAATACATAAAGTAAAAGTAGCAAAACGTATTAATAGAGATAGAACAAGCATGAACCATTATATTAGAAACCACAAAAACAATTATAATGGCTGGAAAATATATCAAGATAAATACGATCAAGCATTTGCAAAGCTTTTAAAAGGTAATAGAAAGCGTAAAATCTTACATAAAAATAAATTTATTAATATTGTAAGTAAAATACAAATAACTAATTGTAAAGCACCTGATGTTACAATTACACTTACTTGTGGTAAATATAAACAAGAATTTTATGTAGGTGTATTTAATTTTGAAAGAGATATAAGTACAATAAAAAGAGCTTTTGCAAATTATGATTATAAAATAGATTACAGAACTTATGAAGGATAAACCTAATTATTATGCAATTATACCTGCTGATGTAAGGTATTCAAATTTAAAACCTAATGCTAAGTTATTATATGGTGAAATAACTGCATTAAGTGGTAAACTTGGATATTGTTATGCAGCTAATAATTACTTTGCTGATTTGTATGGGGTTAGTAAAAATACAGTTAGTAGATGGATTAGTGATTTAAATAAATTAGGATTTATAAATATAGAAGTAGAACGTAATGAAAAAAAACAAGTGATTAAAAGAAGGATAGGTATAATTAAAAATGATGATAGGTCTATATACAAAAAGAGCAAAGAGAATAATACAAGTATTAATAATACAAGTAATATAAATATAACTAAAGAAAAATTTATTGCTGAAGTTATGACTTTTGATTATCCAAAAGAAATGTTAGAAGATTTTATTAATTATTGGACAGAAGGAAAAAAGAAAATGAGATACCAAAAACAAAGTACATTCGAAATAAAATTAAGATTATTGCGTTGGTCAAAAAATCAAAAGAAGTGGGATAGACCTAAACAAACAGTATCTAAAATAGATAGTCAAATAGATGAATATTTAAAAGGTAAGGATTTATTATGAAACAAATAAAAGAATATAATTTAAAAGAACTAACATTAAAAATATATGATTTAGTTAGTATTACATCAGTAGAGATAGGACACAAAACAGATGGCAAAACAATGGCAGCATTATCTAAAATATTTGCAAGTGATTTAATAAAAGAAAATAGATTTAAAAACTTATACCTATATCAAATACAAGATGCTTTTAGATTAGGTGTAAGATTTGGTAAAGATGAACCATTTTTAAATATTAGAACTTTTTATAAATGGGTGTATGCACATAAAAAAGTAATTGAGGATGCAGAACATCAAGTACACACATTAAACCAACCAGCAGCAAAAGTACCATATTATCAAGAACCTAAAAAATTATTAAAATGAATACAATTAAAGAAGTACCAATATCTATATTTATGGATCAATTAAAAGTAAATAGAAAAAATCAAGAGTTGATATATTGGCAAGAAACATTTATAGAATATATAAAAGAAAACAATATAGATCTATATGATAAAGCAGCAAAATATGCGTATGAGTTAGAAGCTGAAGGTTATTTTACAGAAGAAGAAAAACAAAAATGGGGAATGAAGTAAAAATTATAAACTAGAATATTTTAATTATGAAAACAAAAGAAATTATAAAAACATTATTAGAACAAAACCCACAACTAAGAGATAGTGATGCAAAACTTAAATGTAGGTTTTGGACAAATGAATTAAAAACAAGTGGTATAGATACAAAACAAATAACTGCACATGAATTTTTAATTATGTTATCACAAAACAAACTACATAATGCAGAAGGATTAACTAGAATGAGAAGAAAGGTACAAGAAGAAAATGAACATTTAAGAGGTGATTTATATAAAGAAAGACAAACTACACAACAAAATAAAATGAAAGCCAAACTTGGATATAATGTAAATTTAAGTTGTGAATTACCAAAAAAAAATAATAAACCTTATACAATAGGATCATATGACACCTATTAAAAAACCTATAAGTAAATTAAAAAAAGAACTTGATAAGTGGTTTAGCTTATATATTAGATTAAGAGAAGCTACAAGTCAAGGAATAGCACAATGTTTTACTTGTGGTAAAATAGATCATTACAAAAAACTACAATGTGGACACTTTCAAAGTAGAAGACACCATGCAACAAGATGGAATGAATGGAATTGTCAAGTACAATGTGTAAAGTGTAATATGTTTGAACAGGGTGAACAATGGAAATTTGGTTTAAACATTAATGCTAAATATGGTGATGGTACAAGCAAAGAATTAGAATTTTTAGCAAAAACATCTATAAAGAAAATAAGAGTAGAATATGAAGAAGATATACGATATTACAAAACACTTGTTAATAACTTAAAAAAAGAAAAAGGAATTGAATAAATATTTTTTTATATTTGAGATATGAAAAAAATAATATATGCTAATAAAGAACATGAAGTTATAGTTAGCAATTATATTACAATGATAAAAGAATTTGTTAGAGATGTATCTAATGATGTAAGATGGAAAAATTATAATCAAGTTTATGATTTGATTGTAGAATATCACAACAACTATGGAAAAAACACACAAGAAAATAATTATTGGGATTGGTTAATGATATTACCAATAAACCTTTCTGTAATGACAAATGGCTTTTTAGCTGCAATAGAAACAAAAAGAAATAAAACATTGGTAAATTCATATAGAGTTTTAATAAATGAAATGCTGCATGATGTAGTAGAAAAAATAGAAAAATTAGAACCTTACAATGAATGATATATATAATATATTAGCAAAACTATTACCTAAATATGAAGATATTGCTGGTTTATATACAAAAGATAAAAATGAAATAGATGATAGTGTACAAGAATTAATGCTATATTTTATGCAAATGAATGTACAAATACTAAAAGATATATATATAAAAGATGGTGAAGAAGGTTTAATAAGATATGGTGCAGTAGCATTAAGAAGATCATTAACAAGTAAAAGATCAGCATATTATTACAAGTATAAAAAATATTATGCTAATCTTATAAATTTAAGTTATAAAACAACTACTACACAAAAAAACTATTATAAAAGTATATATAATATAGCACAAGAAGTAGAAGAAGATATAAAAGAAAAAAACATACAAAAAATAGAAGCTGAACTAAGTAAATTACATTGGTACGATAAAAAAGTATTTGAATTATACTATGAAGGTCATACATTAGATAGTTTAGCTAAGGAAACAAAAATAAGTAGAAATAGCTTATATACTACAATAGATAAAGTAAGAACTATATTAAAAAAAGAATTAGTAAATGAATAGGTTTTTTACAACTGATGAAGTATATAAAGATAGATTAGATATATGCAGAAGTTGTATATATTATTTTAAACCGACAGGACAATGTAAAAGATGTTTATGTTTTATGAAAGTAAAAGCACGATTAGCACCAATGGCTTGTCCTGAAAAATATTGGAATAAAACAACTACAATAGAAACACCTAAAGGATTACCTGAAGAAATAATAGAAGAAGTAAAAAAAGTATATCCTGATATAAAAAATGGTAGAGCAAAGAATCAAGAAGTAAAAAAAAGAATGATAGAACTATACAATACAATATATCAAACTAATTATAGTACAGGTACTAATTGTAGTAGTTGCTTGAGTAGTTGTTTAAATGGAATAAAAGATATTTATATAAAGTATGGTAAGTAGTTATTTAGGTTTTGTTTTTATTGTTATATGTTAGTATACTATTTACCATACTTTTTTAAAATTTAAGATATGATAGAATTTTTAAGACACGTAACAGGATTATGTGGTGAGCCACATCCAAGTTTATTAACTTTACTTTTTGGTACACCAATATTAGGATATTTATTAATGAAACTAAAAAATAAAAACAAATGAGTACATTTTTAGGAATTATAGTTGGCTTTTTTGTGTTTGCTTTTATAATTATAAGTTATTTAGAATATAAAGCAGACTTACACGAAATGCACAAAATAAAAGACAAATTAAAAGAATATGAAGAGCAAGAAAAAATTAAAAATACCTAACTATTATATAGGTAAAGTTTATGGTTATGAAGCAAGAAAGATTATAGAAGATTATAATTTAAGTTATAATGTAGGTAATGCAGTTACTTATTTACTAAGAGCTGAAAACAAACATAAAACACCAATAGAGTGTATAGAAAAAGCTATAAATCATTTAGAGTTTGAATTAGATAAAATAAAGAATAAGAAATGACTTTATATAAATGTGAATGTTGTGAAGTAGAAAAAGAAATAAGTAAATCTACTATTGTACTAAGGAAAGGTAGATGGGTAGTAAAAGAAGCACTATGTGATTGTGGTAAGTATATGGAAAGTGAAATAGAAGAAGGTATGCCTGATTTAATAAGAACTGAACCTACATTAAGCAAAAAACGTGATATGCTATGGGATAGTGCAAAAGAAAAACTAATAGGAGATAGAGGTGTAAATGAAGATTTTAAATAATGAAGTTTGTAATAAAGGACAATAAAGATAAGCAAAGTCTGATAAAGTATCTTAAAGAATTAGGTAATGATTATGTAGTAGAGGTAAAAAAACAAAAAAACAATAGATCAATGATGCAAAACAATTATTATTGGAAATGTATAGTGCAGGTATTAGCTGAAGAACTAG
>VTLG01012147.1_pt1 | contig 21936 bp, 30 predicted proteins | sample 4694571 | NCBI WGS metagenome assembly VTLG01 (sample SAMN12604809, study PRJNA352737) | marine metagenome | biome: ENVO:00000447; feature: ENVO:00000209|ENVO:00000569|ENVO:01000036; material: ENVO:00002151; isolation source: viral sequences binned using virsorter ... | reverse complement strand
CAGTATATAAGATTTGAATCGTCAGCATACTCAGGTAGTTTAGATTTATATGTTGCAGGTGGTGATTCTTATTTCCTAACATCAAGCGATAAGTACTACTTTCTATCAGCCGCAACATTAACTAATATATATATGGGTGGCATAAGCTATATTGACCAAGTGCAATTTGATTTTACTAATGCTCATTATGATTTTAAAAGTTCGGGTAGTAGTAGCCACTATTTTAGAATTGATATAAATGGTAGTGGAGAAACAACGCTTAAGAGTGTTGATGGGTCAGGTACTTCAGCACATATAACAATGGAGGCTGATGGTGATTTAATTTTAGACCCTGTAAGTCAAAAGACAATTATAAATGCAACTGATGGTTTATACTTTGATGGCGGTAATGATACTTATATATATGAGGCTGCTGCAGATACTTTGAGGGTAGTTGTTGGTGGAGATAGATTGGTACAATTATCGGAAGATGGGGATGACGGAAATTTGGCACACTTTACAAGTTGTGTAGGATTTACTCAAATAGAGCCAACTTATGATGCAACTGCGACAGTTGTAGATTTTAGACATTCCAATAAACAAAACTTAACATTTGGAAGTGGAAATATAACAAATATGGATTTGTATTTTCCTACAGCATCAGGTAATTTTGTATTATTATTAAAACAAGATGGAACAGGAAGTAGAACTGTTACTACTTGGAAAGCTAGGGAATTTGATGAAAGTGCTGCAGATGGCTCTGCTACAGTTGTATGGGCAGGTGGTTCTGCTCCAACACTTACAACAGATGCTAATCATGTTGATATATTATCATTCTACTGGGATGCTGATAATGAAATAGCTTATGGCGTAGCAACCTTGGACTTTCAATTTTAATGGCTTTTAAAGACGATACATTGGAATTTTTTGATAATAAGATAGTTGATGTTAATCAGGCAGAAGTAATGATGGATTGGGAAGCACCTATAATGGAGAAAGCTGCAGAATTTATATGTCATAATAAAGGTGATATATTAGAAATAGGATTTGGTATGGGAATTTGTGCTGATTATATACAAGCACAGGGTGTTAATTCTCATACAATAATAGAAATACACCCAATGATTCTTGAAAAATTAAATATATGGGCAGAAGGAAAATCAAATGTTACCGTTATAGAAGGTGATTGGAATAGTGTTAATAATCTATCTACTTATGATGGAATATTTATTGATACTTATGGTGATGAAAATTGGAGTAAATTTAAACCTTTTGCATTAGATAAAGCTAAAAATGGAGCTAAGATAACATATTGGAATAACTTTAATGAAGAAAGAAATGAACATTCATTTGATTCTATATCATTTGAGTCTATTTCAATATCTCCAGATTCTAATAGTTATATGAATGAAGATACTTATTATATGCCAAAGGTAGTGCTGTAATGGCAACTATATATGCACATACAAATGATGGATTTGTAGCAAGATTTAATCAATCAAGTTGGTCTGATGCAAGGGCAAGTACAACAGGAACAAATGTAAGTTCCACAGGAACGAACAGTAGTGTAGGAATTTCAGCATATAGGGCAGCAGCAAGAGGCGGTGGTTATGCTTTTAGCATTTATAGGTCTTTCTTCGTCTTTGATGTAGCAGGGATTTCAAGTGATGTATCTGAAGCTACATTAAAAATTCGTGGAGCACTTTTTACAGGAGGAGATATAATTGCTGTAAAATCTAATTCAGATATAATAAACTTAGGAACAGCAGATTTCGGCTCAATAGTAGGATGGGATACAACAACAGATGGAAGTGGTGGTGGTGATAATGAGAGTAATGTTACTAAATATTCAGCAGAAATATCAACTTGGAACACAAGTGGCTATAATGATATAGCTTTAAATGCACAGGCATTAGCTGATATGAGAGATGATGCTAGAATATTTATATGTTTGTTAAACTATGATTATGATTTAAAAGATGTTGCACCAACAGGTGATAGTGATAATAGAAATGGTTTATATTATACAAACTATACAGGAACAAGTCGTGACCCATATATTGACTATACATTAGCACCCACAACAACTGATAATTCTGTATTTTTTGGGTGTAACTTTTAAATTTACTATATTATAAACACAAATAAGGGGCAAAAACATGAAAGATAGCGATAAAAAGTTAGATTTAGATAAAGAATTAGAAGAATTAAAGAAAATGCTAGAAACTTATAAGCAAGCATATATTAAGTGTATGGGAGCTATAGAGTTTTTAGAAAACAAGAAAAAAGACGAGGAAAAGGATAAATAATGGGTTCATTTACAGGTCAAGCTTTAAAGGATGTTTATAAAGATATACTTCAAACAGATAATAGTAATACAGGTATATCTACAACTATAAAGCAAATTAAAACAGGTGATGCAGATGGAACTTCTTTATATCTATCTACCCAAAATGCTAAGATACAGCCTGCAGCAGATTCAACAACTAATACAGTTATTTATGATAAGGATGGAAATGCTTTATTAACAGTTGATTCTACTAATGATTTGGTAAAAGCAGGCATAGGGCAACATACTTTAAATACTCAATTTAAGTCATTTGGTCTTTGGGATTTTAGCCCAACTGCAGGAGAGCATCATAATTTAACAACGACTCCTATGATTACAAGTACATCAGATGGTGATTTTACAGGAGAAGTTAATGGCTCTGCATGGGGAGGAACAGGAACAAACCCTGCGACATCAGTAACTGTTGCTTCAGCAGCATTAGAGCTCGTTCCAAGTCTTTGGATATTACAACAAAATATAACAATAGATGAGATTCAGTATGTAATGGCTTCTGATGCGGCTTCATCTGTAAATCTTCATGTTATGTCTTATTCTGTAGTAACAGGTTCAGGCTCAACAGCAGGAGATTTAACAAGTGGGGCTGTATTAGCAGACCATGGGTCTTTCATAACAACTGGAGCTGATAGAGTTTCAAATGGAACAATAACAGTACAAACTGCAGATGTTGATAGTGGCAAAGGAATAGTAGTATTTGCAGAATCTTCTGATACAGATGACATGACTGTTCAGGTAAATATAAAATATCATTTAAGGTAGGAAAGGAAAAAAATGGCAACCGTTAATGCGACTTTAAGTTTAGGAAATAATGTTTTTAGTTCGGCTAAAAACTATACACAAGTATATCAAAATACTCAAGAAGTAGATAATACAGATGGATTTATCAATGTCCTTACTGTAAGTGGTACTAAAGGAGCATCAACAGTACCATCTATAAAAGCTTTCTGTATTCAAAATACAGGGAGTTGTGCAGCAGAAATACAATTAGTATATCAAGAGTGGAAAAATAATTCAAACACAGATGATGCTAATGCAGTAGATACAGGAGGAGGTTCTACCAATTTAAGATATGTTACAATGGTTTTACCTGCAGGAGATTTCTTTTATCTTCCTCATGGTAGATTAATAGGATATAACGCAGATGCTTCAGCCGCAAATGCTACAGCAATAGACAATACAGCACCTGACTCTAACATGTATGTAGATAGTGGTGCAGATTTAGACCATGCAACATCTGCTACAATGGGTTCTGATGCAACTCATACTACATTAAATTTAGAAAATGGACATTCTAAATATTTTAAGGTTGGAGATTTAATTAGAATTGAAAATGAAATATGTGAAGTTACTGCTGTTGGAACAGGTGCAGACTTAGCTAATAGTACATGTACAATTAAAAGAGGTTTGTTTGGCTCTACTGCTGCTACTCATGCTGATGATGTTGCAATTAGATTCCCATTCTTTAACATGACAGCAGATTTTGATAAATTTTCAACAGCTAGAACAAATAAAGATGGAAGATTTCATGCTATGAACTTCTTTGGATATGGAAGAACAGGTGATGCTATAGCAGATGGAATACAAGCAGGCTCTATTGCTATCAAATTTTATAGTGCAGGTTATCAAGAATTAGGCTTATCTGGCATTACTCCTAATACTCATACAGGTTTAACTGCTTCTACTGCTTATCAATTTACAATAGCTGTTGATGGTGGTTCTGCTTATGATGTAGATATTACTACAGACTCAAGTAACCTTAATTTTGGTGGAAGAAACGGATTAATAGCTAAGATAAATGAAGTATTCGCAACTCAATATAGAACTGTAGGAAGTAATTTATTTGAAAAAGCAGTTACAGTAGGTATTGTTAATGGAGATATTAGATTTACATCTGGCTCTTACTTATCTACCTCTGCAATATCTTTAGGCGATTCAAGTGGTGGCGATACAGACTTATGGGGAGCAGGAAGAATACCTGCAGTAGCAAATGTTGAGGCTGCTGTAGCTGCAGAATTACCTGATGATACTATCTATGATAGCGTTACTTACGACTCAACAAAGAATAAATCTGTATTCATGTATGATGATGGTAGAGGTAATTTACTTGGAATGGGTTCTGGTAGAATTAATTATGAAACAGGTGAGATAGATTTTACAGCAATGCCTAATGCTGAATTTGTTGTAAGCTGCGTTCATAAATCTGCTCATGCAGGTGGAGTTGATGCAGATACAACAAGTGGAAAGAATACAATTCAATCAATAGGAGCTAGGTCTGTAAGTGGTAAAATGAATACTACTGTTCAAGTCTTAGCCTTTAACTAATATGGCATATAAAAAATTAAAATCAAAAAAATATAAAAGCTCTCCTAAGAAAAAGAGAGTTAAGAAAGTGAGGAAAAGATAAATGGCAACAGCACCAACATATTGCACGCATAGACAATTAAAAGATGTATTTCCTCAAGTAGATTCATTTGATAATAAAAGAGCTATTTATGGGTGGGTTTCATTAGGTAATAATTTATATGTAGCTAATAATACAGGTTTAGTTACTCAATTATATTCAGATGGAAGTAAATTAAATTCAGCATCAGCAGTAAATGTTACAGGAAATTGGACTATGAGCAACACCTCAGCATTAGATGGTCAATCTGATGCAGATACAACACCATATAATACTATAACCTATAATGCAGGTACTTTTTCATCAGGGAGTGAATCTGATTTAAAGAAAGGAAATTACTGTATAATAGGAGTAGAACTTATGTTTATAGAATCAGTTAATACTTCTGCAAATACTATTTCTGTAAAAAGAGGTGCTGCTGGAACAAGCATAGTAGCACATGATGCAGGTGGTCTTATAAACGAAACAGGAGATTTTGATGAGGCAAACCAATGGTATTATGACACCTCTTTAGACCATATTATTTTATATTCAACAACAGACCCTAATGATTTACTGATAGAAGCAGGAGAAGATTTCTCTACTCTAATTACAAGAATGACAGCAAATGCAAGTAGATATTTAGATGCTAAGCTTGACCCTAATCTTCCAAGAGAACAATTAAAAGATAAAGAAGGAAACTACGATTATATTATAGTAAGAACAACTGCTTTAATAGCAGCTACTTTTCTTATTAGAAGCCATGACCCAACATCAGAAGTTGCAAGTGCATTAATGGAAGATGCAATGGGTAATATAGATGCTTTAAACAAAGGAGGAGCAGCATTATCATGGCAGACAACAGGCGACTCATCAAAAGGAATTATAAGAGATGTTACTTATACATCAGGAAAAATAAGACCTGTAGATACTAGAGGTAGATGGGGTGGTACTTGGGATTTACTTAAAGTAAAAGTTATAACAGGAGGAGTTTTAGGAACTGCTACATATTCTGTATGGACTAAAGATGGAAATTCTTTGAAAAGCACAAAAGTTGTAGATGAGCAAAAAATTACAGGAGATTATCAAACATTAGCAGGTGGTCTTGAAATAAGATTTGGAGGTTCTTCAGATTCTACACAAGCTGCAGCTAATGACGAATGGGAGGTAGAGGTAGCAGGATGGCAAGAAGAAGTAGATAATTCTACTATAAACTCTATTAAAATGACTAGAGGCGGAACTGCAGTTGGCAGAGGGAAAAAGAAGCTAGGATATAACGCTTAATGAAATTTGGAAAATTTGAAAAATGGCAGTAACTTTTACCAATAACTGGAAGAATATTTTAGACAAGTTAGAGTCTGTTATAGAAGCAGAGTTTAAAGGGGCTTTACCTGTCTATAAGGGCAATACTATACCCAAAGGTGTAAATCAAGCCCTTCAACTTATACCTAGTAGTAGCGTTTTATCAGATTATAATGCTACATCTGAAACAAGAGAATTTACTATACAAATAAGATTTATATTTAATGAAGCTAATGTTAATGAAACTGCGTTAGACCATATATTAAGACAAGTTTCAAGAATAGAGGCATTAATACATGATAATGGTGTAATGACATTATCAGATAGTTCAAACGCATTTAATTGTAGATTTGAATCTACAGAACTAAATGCAGATGAGGAATCAGGCATTTATTTAGTTGTTTGGGATTATAAATGTCAACATTTAGGTAATGTAGGTTAAAGGAGATAAAATGAAAATAAAATTAAAAAATGGTGAGAAGCTATCATCTAATCAGAATTTTTGTAATTTAAATCACAAGGATTGGATTGCTTTAAATCAAGGAAAACAAGTGGAATTAGATGTAGTTCCAGAACTAATAAAAGAAAAAGTAGAGGAAGTAAAGTCTGCCTCTAATAAACAAGGAGGTAAATAATGGCTAATGCAGCATTTTCACCAAGAGATTTTAAGGCTTGGATAATAGAAGAAACAGATACAGGTAACAATGCAGGAGCTTTAGATGCCCCTGCTATAACATCAGGACTATTTCAATTAGATGTAGATTCCGTAGCTTTCCCATCAATAGCACCTAATCAAAACTTAGATGTTAGGACAAGTGTAGGTAGAGTATTACATAGTGAAGATTTTTTTCAAGATAATGTGCTGAGAGCAACAGAGGTATCATTATCAGGAACTTATCATAATGATGCAGGACATATACTATTAATGCAAAGCGTCTGTGGTGTAGATTTACAATCTACCGTAGCAGATGTGGTTATACCAACAGCAAGCACAACTGTTTCAGGTCTATATGGGTCTGGAACAGAGGCTAATAAAACATTTACATTGGTGCTAGCCCCACCTGACACAACAGATGGATATAATATTGTTTTAGTGGGGTGTCTTTGTACTAATTTTACTATATCAGCAGATTCAGGAGCTGATGGTGGTGTTTATAAGTGGAGTGCCACTATATCAACAGGATGTAAACCTATTACAAACAATACAGCTACTGAAGCAGGAACTGCATACACTTCAAGTCCAATATCAATATCAACCTTAACAGCAGCGACAACTATTAATAGTATAGCATCTACTGTGCTATCTTCATTTAGTGTAACTATAGATAGTCCTGCTGTATATACTGGTGTTGCAGCAACAGGATTTGCAGCCTTTGCTAGAGGTCCAGAATTAGCAGTTACTTGTGCAGCTCAAGTTAAATATGACTCAGTTACAAGACCATTGTTAAATAATTTCAACACTCAAACAGCACATGATGCAGCAGACTTTTTTACAATGACTCAAGCAAGTGCTACAGATTGTTCTATAGCTATTGGTGCAGGTGTTTTAACAAATGCAGCTCTTAGTGAAGGGGATGTAATGATGCTTGATATTGAAGGTAAAGCAGTTAATGTTGGTAATAATATAATATCATTTGATTTAGCATAATAACTAAATAAACTAAGAAGGGGCAAGTAGTATGGAAATTAAACTTAAAAGTGGTCGTAAGTTGGCTATAAAGAAAATCACAATAGATGAGAGAGATTCTCTTTTAGATGGTGTAAAATATATAATGAAGGATGGAAAGATAGATTCCATTGAAATGATGCACTCAACTATGACTAAATGGATAAGAATTTGTGTAGATGGAGATACATCTGATGATGCTTTAATGGATTATTCTTTAGATGAGAGAATAGAAACATTTACCAAGCTTCAGGATGTCGTTTTATTGGGGGAAAAGAAAGCCTCCAAGTAGAACTTAATGTTTTAGGGAAAAGCTGTGGAGGCTGTCCTTATTGTGATTTCCCTTATAAAGCCCAAATACCAATCTCTATAGACGGAAAGAGAGAGATAAGAGAATTTAAGTCTAAAAAAGATGTTTGGAATGTTATAGAACTTCTAATTAAAGAAGTATTAGATGTTAATGCAGAAGGTAATAATTTTGATATTGCAAAGTCAATTAGTGCTCAAATACCTTTCTTTGCCTGTCCAAGCTCAATTTATGATAGAAGTATTCAGAAAGATATACAAAGGTATATATATTGTAAAGAATTAAATGTGCCTCCTTATGAGGGGGGTTATGGTAGCCAGCCTTTTTTATGGGTTGAAAGATTCTTTATAATTAAATCAGCATTAGCTAAATATGAAAAAGGAATTATAGATGCCGCAAAACACTCTGACAATAAGATTTAAAGCCGAAGGAAAAGACGAACTCAAAGCGGCATTTGCTGCACTAGGAAACGCCTCAAAAAAACTCGCAGTTGACCAAGGAAAACTACAAAAAGCCCTCTCTGATGTAAAAAAGAAAACAAAAGATGTTACAAAAACAGTAGATGAAAATAATAAAACTTGGCATCATTTTAATAGAAATATGTTTAAGGGTAAGGATATAATAGGAAAGGTTGGAAGGGAGATGTCTATTCTTCGTTCTAGGCTACTTATTGTTGCATTTGCAGTTGGAGCGGTTACTGCTGCTGTAAAAAAATTAACAGATGCCTTTGAAGAAGAAGTTAAATTAAATGCGAAATTAAATGCTGTATTGAAAGCAACATCAAATGCTTCAGGGTTAACTTCAAGAAGATTAAATGAATTAGCAAATACTTATCAAAAGACTATGGGAGTTAGTGCTACAGCAGTTAAAGATATGCAGGTTAGGCTTTTAACATTTACAGCTATAACAGGTGCTAATTTTGAAAGAACTCAAAGAATGGCTATTAACCTATCTGCTGCATTTGGTCAAGATTTAAATCAAAGTGCTATACAGCTTGGAAAAGCATTACAAGAGCCTACTGTAGGATTAGGGGCATTAAGAAGGGTTGGTGTTTCATTTACAAACTCTCAAAAAGAAATGATAACACAACTTGAAAAAAGTGGTCAAATTTTTGCAGCACAACAAAAGATTTTATCGGTCATGGAATCTCAATTAGGTGAAACAGCAATAGCTCAAACTGAAGCAGCTATAGGCTCAGATGCAATGAGATTGGCAGGCGAAGAACTTATGGAAACACTTAGGGCTTTAGGAGCTATTATTCAGCCTTTATTACTTTTTTTAGGAAAGTTAGGAGAAGCATTATTAAAGGAAATTAATATTATTTTAAATCTAGTAAGAGCTATTTATACACTAGATAGAGCTTTATTGGAATCAGAATTTAAAATAGTTAGATACACTGAAAAGCTTCTTGGAATACAGACAGCAGGGTTTACAAATGCTTTAGAAGGTGTTCAAAAGAATTTAAAAATTATGAATGATGAGCTTGGCACTCTAAACCCTGAATTTGAAGAACTTGCAAAAAAAGCAGGTTTATTTGACCCTTCTCTTTTAGCAGGGATGGTTAAAGAAATAAAAGAATTGGGAGAAAATGAAACCTCAGAAGAATTATTAAAATCTTTAGCTTCCCTTATAGCTGATAATAATGCTATTATTGGTGATAATATAGCGTTACAAGACTTGCGTAAGAAAGCTATTGAAAAATCAGAAGAAGCATTAAGAAAAAAATTAGCAATGCTACAGGCAACTAATGCACAAGAAAAATTATCAGCAGAATTAGGAAGAAAACTTACAGATACAGAGATTGAATTAGTAGCAGCTATAGAAGAAGAATCTAATATACAAAGAATTTTAAAAGAAAATATTGGAAAAACAACTGAAGCTAAAATTAATGCTCTTAATGTTGACCTAGTTACATTACAAACTCAAAGAGATATAGTCGCAGCAAAAGCTGATGCTATGAGAGCTATGGCAGGAGAAACAGCTCCTGATTTTCTTGGAGGAGGCTTAATAATTAGTCAAGAAGAAATAGATGAAATGGATGCAAGCGTTTCTAAATTTGATGAAGCGGCTACAAATATAATGGATACTATACAAAAACTTAAAGATTCAATGTCAGGTGGTGGTGATGATGGTGGCGAGGATGATATTCCTACTAAAACTGAAATATTTATGGATGCTCAAAAACAAATGATGGAAGCTTTAGGTGAAAGAGTTCGAGCTACACAAGAGGCAGCAAGAGCAGAAATGTCAGCAATAGATGAAAGAGCTAAGAGGGAAATTGAAGCTTTTAGAGGTACTGCTAAATTTAGAAAGATGACAGATAAACAAAGAGCTGCTGAAGAAAAGAAAATTAATGATAAAGCTGCTAAAGATAAAGAAAAAGCAAAAAAACAAGCAAATAAAGAAATGCTTATTCAATTTAGAATAGACCAAATTATGAGGTTGCGTGAAACTCTTATGAGCACAAAAGCAGGGGTTATGAACGCATTGGCTATGGTTCCTCCTAATTTGCCTTTAGCTGCAGTAGTTGGAGCTATGGGTGCTGCCTCAATGGCTATGATTGCTGCTCAGAAACCACCTAAGATGGCTAGAGGTGGATTGGTTGGCGGCAGAAGGCATGCTCAAGGCGGAACAATGATTGAAGCAGAACAAGGTGAATTTGTTATGAGTCGAGATGCTGTCAACACATTAGGTGTTGAAACAATGAATAGAATTAATCAAGGAGGAGGTGGTGGAAATGTTAATGTAACCTTCTCTGGAAATGTATTATCAGAAGACTTTATAGAAAATGAAGCAATCCCTCAAATAAGAGATGCTATCCGTAGAGGTGCAGATATAGGAGTTTCATAGTGTTATCCGTATCGGAAAAGTTTAGAAGGGATATACAATCTAATACCTATAGCATCACCCCTCTTATTGTTATAGATAAAGAAAACAATCCAGTATATATATCCACTAATAGAGGTAATTTTATAGAGATTCAATATATTCCAATGCCCCTTCCTATTCCAAGATTTTTTGAAGATTATGACCTTAAAATATCAAATATATCAGAATCTGTAAGCTTAGATACTAGGACATTTAAAACAAATAAAGTTAACTTTTCATTAACCAACTACCCTATAAAAGGAAAAAGAATTAGTGATTTAATACAAGAATTTTCACTTATTAATAAATATATAGATATTTATTACAAAACACAATCTTGCGAAACTCTTGAAGATTGCACTCTTGTATATAAAGGCATTATAAAGAGTGTTAGACATGATGCTAAGAGAATACAATTTCAATTAGAAGATTTAACAGAAGATAAATTAGCTTCAGAAGTTCCTATCGGTAATCTTGGATATACAAGATATGTCCATAATTCAGAATATATTAATAAACCAATTCCTATTCATTATGGAGAATGGAAAGGAGATGATAAAGCTCCTGCTGTTTTATGGGTAGATAAAGAAAATCCTGCATTAGAAGGTGTTATTAATGTTATAACAGATGATGTTTTAAATGGAAGTAGAGGAATACAAGTAGGTTCAACAAATTCAATTAATGAAAGATTATTACAGGTAGCAGAATCAGCAGGACATAGCCCTTTATATATATTTAAAGATGAATATTATAAAGTATTAGAAATTTTTAAAGAGGAATTAATACATGATTCTTCTATGGGCGGTTGGACAAATCCAACCCAATATGTAGTAAATAATAATTATATACAGATAACACAAGAATATGAATCTACAATTCCTCAAAATCCTCCTGCTTTTAATGAGTTTCAAACTATAAAAGAAAGAGTTCCTAATAAGATGGTAGTTAGTGGAGCAACTGGAGAGCAAGGAGATGAAACTGATGAGATTCATTCAACTATATTAAATCCTACACTAGCTTTTGATGGCGACCCTAATCTTATGCTATCATCTTCATATAATCTTGATTTTGCTTCAAATAACAGCATTTATGATACTTTTGCTCAGATTCCAGATAATACAGCTCCTCTTACTGATGATGTCTTTTTTAATGATTTTCAACCAACTCTTTACGACCCAAGTTCAGCTAGCTATGGATTTACTTTATGGTCGCATGATGTAGAGAGTGGTCATTCCTTGGATTTTGAAAATGTTTCTTCTTTTCAATTTAGAACCCTTGCTTTTTTAAATTTCAACGCAGATTTAATTAATGCAGGAGCAGAAGAACCAAAACTTGTTTATATTCAAATGCCAACAGTATATAATGTATTAACAAGGGTAAATCAACATTTTATAGCAGAAAAAAGAGGTGTTGATGTTAGTGAAATAGATGAGCTTACAGAAGAAGAAAAATTTTATAATCTTAATCCATTATATCCTAATTATCATAGTTCTTATTTACCTGAAATATATCCAATATATATTAACGCATATCCATGTTTAACAAATTGGTCGCAAGGAGATTATAACTTAAGTGTTGGGCAATCTGTTGATTGGGTAAATCCTACAACAGGCGGAGATACGGGTGCATGGTACAATACGACTAGTTATACTACAAGTTATCAATCAGGATGGTGGGCTGACCATGAAGGAGCTAAGTTTCCACAATGTCTTGCTTATTTAATCTCAGTTAGTCCTGAAATGAGATTGCAAACAGGTCATGCTTTAGAAAATGTTCAATGGATTGCAGTATCTCAAATGACAGATGCAATGAACTATAATGGCTATATAGAAAATGGAGAATTATTTGGAAATGTAGTTCCTTCTGGAGGCGTAAAATATTATAACTTTTTTGATGATGGTTCAAATAAACCTTTTCTATTCGACCCTGAAGAATTTGCTCAATATGAACCTATTGAAAGGCAATGGAGAAGTAGAGAAGATTGGGGCTATTTTCAGGACTATACAAATGCTAGAATAGGCTATAGAGTGAAACATTTATCAGGAGAAGTGAATGTTCCTCAAAATCTTGCAACTGAAGATGATTGTGGGGTTACTCCTAATCATTATTTTAGGAGTGCTTATCCAGATTCAGCTCAAGCATTGTATGGAGTTGGCACTTCTTTATATGGAAGAAATTTTACTTATGACGAAAATAGTGATAACTATGTAGCTGGCGATAATTATGATGGAAGCGGAAGTGAGTTAAATAACCATGTTTTTGGATGGAGGGAACAGGATTATATGCCTTTTGGTTCTAATGCTTGGGGAGTTTATAGTCAATCGCTTGGCACTTCTAATATTGTTGATAGCTATTTTCCTAAGCAAAGAGAAATTTTTAGAAAGGGTAGAGGTGATACTTGTTGGGCTATATGGGTAAAAGAAGATATAAATGGAGTTAATGAGCCTGCCCTTCAAGGAGAAGGTTATACAGATACAGTAAATGGAGATGGATTATATGATTATGGATTTGAAACTACTGGAGATGGAGCTTATGGAATAAAACCAAATTTAGTTATACCTAAAAACACTATACTTCCACTATCCCATGCAAGTAGTGCCAATCCATTTGCTCCCCACCCTTTAATTAACAGAAGAATGAATCATTTTCATAATATTGGCACTCAAGATTTCGGAACTCAAAAATATTTTGAATTAAAAACAGCACTTGAAGGAGAGGCACAAGCAAGAAGACTTGTATTAGTATTTCCATTTAATGATATAGATGAGTCAGATAGTATTCATACAAGTACATTCTTAACAGGAAGAATTAAATGCGAATTTGAAGAAAACGAAACAGATACTTCAAGCAATACTGCAACTTTTAATCTTACTATTGCAGCGGCAGATTTAATTGAAGATACAGATATTATAGAAGAATGGTATGAAGACTCATCTAATTCAGCAATAAGCGTGCCTTTAAGTGATATAAGTTCTACTAATAATATTCATAGTTGGAGCATACAAACTGAAGGTGATAATTTTGGACACAATCATCAAGATGGGCTTGAAAATCCTGCTCTCCTTCCTGAAGGTGAATTATGGAATGAACCTAATAACTTTAACGCTATGTATTTAAGTTATAATCTTACAGGAGATGTAGAAGCATCTTCTGCAACATTAAATACATCTATTTATGATATTGGTATTGTCCATGCTATAATATTTGAAAATGCTCTTGAAGCTCCAATGTATGTTAGTCGGTCTGGAAGATTAGATGAAGATGGAAGCCTTTTAAAAGCAGTTCCAAATATATTAACTAATTTCTTAGAAACTGAATTAAATCTTATTGATATGGTTGATGAGGCATCTGCTTCAACTGCAAGTAGTTTAAGTATAGGACATAATTATGCTTTCAGTATCAATAAAGTTACAAAATCTAAGGCTTTTATAAATGATTTAATGAAATCTACTAATTTAGCAGCTTTATTTAAATCAACTTCAAAATTTGCATTTTTAGCAATACCATCAATACCTACAACTAAAAACAATGTAATTAAAGTCAATGATATTATAAAGTATCAATTCAGAAGAACAGGAATAGAAAAGATAAATACTTTAGTTAATGTTAAATATAAGTATGATTATGCAAAAGATAAATTTTTAAAAGAAACAGGATATGTTGATGGATATGATATGTTTGGCAATGGTGATGGATATATAGAAAATGGATATAGTTATGATTATTTAGGAATTGAAAGAGAAGATAAAGTGTTAGAATTTGAAACAAAATATATTAGAGATGAAAGTACAGCACTAGCATTAAGAAATTTTCTTTATATGCAAAATTGCAATCAACATAATATGTTTGATATTTCGCTGCCAATTAAATATATAATGCTAGAAGTTGGTGATATAATAGAATTTGATAATCTTATTGATGATATGAAAGCTTATGGTGAGGATTATACTATTCAAAATACAAGAAATGGTCAAATTATAAGTCCTTATTTTATGATAACTTCTGTTGCAAGAAAAGAAAGAGAAGTTTCTATTAAATGTACTCAATTACACAATTTAGAAAGAACATTTACTCCTCATGTTGGAAGTGTTACAAGAAACTCTGGAAATAAATTTGGTGTTTCTGAATTTCCTATTCACTATCTTGAAGATGTAGAACTATTAACAGATTTCTTAAATGGCTCTGAAAAATATTTTACCAGAGAACAAAGAAGGGTTTCAGATGTTATAAGTAGCGGTCATATTAATATACACGATTTAAATTACTTAAATGCTTTGGTAGATGGAACTGCTAATGTTGATGAGCCTGAACAAATAGGTAATTATACTATTGGAGATACTAATTTAGATGGTGTTGTCAATATTGTAGATGTTGTTGCATTAGTGAATCAAGTTATTGGCGGTGGATATGAAATTGAAGATTTACAATATGCAGATATAAACGAAGATGGTACAATAAATGTTTTAGATATAATTTCATTAATGAATCAAATTTTAAGTCAAAGTGAATAAAAGAATACAAGCTAAATTAAAACTATACAAGTTAATATACTCAGGATTTCCTACTTGTTCTTATGCAAAATTGCATATACAAGATAATGAATGTAAAATAGAAACTGATGGAATATTTAAAACTCTATATATAGATTATAGAGGTAATGCTAGAATTATTAACAATCTTCCAGATGGTTATGAAATTGGATTTATAGGCAAAAAAATATATATAAGAAACTTAATGGGAAGAAGGCTTAAAAATGATAGTGTTTTATTTAGATTTGAAGATAATTTTAATCCTAAGAGAGGAAATATAATTGGATGGGATTTATCAAATACAGAAATTCAAATAATAAATAATAATAATTTAGAAATAATTTCAGGAAGCAGAACTAAAGTAGAAGATTATACAAATGAATTTTATTATAATGATACAGAATTTACGCCTGCTCCAACATTGTTAGCGGATACAATAGATGATAATGTTGTTAAAGGATTATATACTTCAAGACCATTTCCTGATGGATATACAGGTTATTATCATTATTATCCTGATGAAAAAATATTTATGACAGGAAGAACTCCTTCTAATCAATCAATGCCAATTTATACTAACAAGTCGGCAAAAAAGTCGCCTAGAAATATAAAGACATTAAATAAAATAGCTAAAAGAATACAGCAAGATAATGTTAAAAAAGGTTTAGATGTTGTATCTTTAGACAAATCAGATGAGTTAAATACTAAAAGAGTTAAAATTCCTGAAGTTGAAAAAACATATATATTGCCAGATACTGAAGTAGAAGCAGAAAAAGGAAAAACTATAGAAAAAACAAGGACTTCAAAAGGAAGAACAGAAAGGACAGATAAAGGTAAATACTAATGGCATATCAAAATGTAGGAACACCAAGATTTTATATAGATTACTTAACATATTGGCACTCAATGGGCTATATCCAAGATATTCGTGTAGCTGACCACCATGGGGCTTCTCTTGGTGGAGATAAATTTTTTATTGGATTAGACCCTGCATCTCCAACTACTTTTACTATATCAGATGAAGGTGGTGATACCGACCAAATGGCATTGGGAATTAATTTCTCTTATCAACAATACCTGCCAATAAGAGTTTTAGATTCTATTAATTATATGGGTGTATTAGGACATGATTTGCAGGAATTTGGTATGAGTGCAAGAGCATTTAATAGAGATAGTGCAGATTCTCCATTAGGTGCACATGATGAAACAGGAAGAATAAATAATAAAAATATTGTAAATGCAGAAGCTCCAAATAATGAAACAGAAATAATAAATGCTGAATATACTGGTCTTGGCGATAGTGAAGCACAACAATTTAATACTTTTAATGATAATGGGTTTTCACTCTTTCAAGTAGATGGATATGAATCAAATGCAAATGCAGAAGGTATTGATAGGCTTGTATTTTTATTTAGAAAATATGGCTTAGTTGGCGAAAGTACAAACCAAACTTTTCAAAATATACATAATGATAATAATCCTCTTACAGGCTCTTGGAATATAAATTGTATAACAATGGGGCATTTTTATGATATGCCTATATCTGCAGACTTAAAATTAAATATGGAAATAGAATTTGATGGATATGACCAGATAGATACTACAGGTGGCTCAACATTAACAAATGTAAGATATACAGGAAGCCCTCAATGGGGAAATAACAATCCTTGGGAAATAGGAGATTCTAATCCTATTTATAAGAGAAACGGAAGGCGAACATGGTCTATGAAATTCTCACATATTGCAGATAAGGATTTATTTGCATCTAATTATTCTAGTAATAATTGGCTATCTAATTCTACAGATAATTCAGATTATAGTTCTAATGAGGATTTAACTATAGATGGTAATGAATTTGAATATACTTTAATGGATGACGACTCATTTATAGCCAAAGTCCTTAATTTTGTAGGAAACGGACAAAGATTTATTTTCCAAGCAGATAATACAAATAATAATCCAGACCAATTTGCAATCTGTGTATTAGACCAAGATAGCCTAAGAATAAGTCAAGTAGCTTTTAAGACTTATAATATCAGTTTGAAGATTCGTGAGGTTTGGTAATCTTATCTGCATGAGATATTAAATGTTCTTTAGGTAATAAGTAAGCCTTAACCTTAGAAACGCCACCATTAGGAATGCCTTGCCAAGTTTTACCATATAAATGCACTAAAGATAATAGTTTAGATATTTTTATCCACATACATTTATCCTCATCACAAATAACCCAATAATTAGCTTCTGTTGATGCTATGCCAGAATCCTCATTATTACACTCATATTCTATAAAATAATTAGGGGTTTCTTTTGAGCCAATATCTTTCTTAACCTCTACCTTTATATCATTTTCTGGAACATAAATATCATAAGGTTTAAATTTGCCTTCCATCTTATAAGCTTTTGAATATTTTTTACGAATAATAGAAAGGATTTCATATTCAGCTTCTTCCCCTATTATAATGTCTTCTTTAAAAGTATCAATCATTATTCTCCTCATCAATTAATCTTATTAAGTCTTTACCTACAAGTTTTCTTAGTTTTAAATATTTTTGATATTCATCTACAAATTCTTCAAGCCTTATAATTATGTAAGATTCGCCCCTATCTTCCCTAACTACTACTGAATCTACAACCTCACTAGGTTTTAGCCATTTTGCTATGTTTTTACGCCTTTTAGCCTGTATTCTGAGGTCGCCTTCTGCTAAACAATCAACTTCTTCATGTAATCCTAACGATTGACCATTAGAACCCCATGCTCTTTTACATTCTACTCCATACGATTCAAATAATCTTACAATTTCTCTTTCGTATGTATTACCTTTTGTTTTACTTGGATGAGCCATATTTTTGATTCTCCTTTAATTCGTTAATTCTTTCTTCTAACATATCTATATCATTAAATCCGTTCATCTGTATAACCATATCTGTCATAGAAGATAAACACCAAACACAAAATGCAACAGGAGATATACCAAAATAACCAACTATATCGCCATTATCTTCTTCTATTTTGCTATCACATATATTACATTTCATTTTTTAGCTTTCATTTTCTTTGAATATCTTTTCATTGCTTCCTTTGATTCTCTTAATACTTTTTCAACCCTATCACGAGGGTTAAGAATAGTGCCACAACTTGGGCATCTCTCTATTTTTCTTGGAGCTCACTTACCCATTTTTTATACCTCTTATTATAATTATACCTTGTTCCAAATAATTCCCTTCTTGCACATTTAAAACATATTGTGCATAAATAATCGTCAGTTACTATTGAATACCATTTAAAGAAATAAGCATAATAACTATACTTATCGCAACATTCACACTTCCTTGACTCTTTTCCTATTAATTGTATTTGCTTCATTTGATAACTCCAATCTTTCTAACTCATTGATTCTAATAATAACATCATCTATAAGTTTTTGAGTTATTGTAGTTGTTGACCTAGCCATTCCTCTGCTAGTGTTACCATAATCTTTAACTTCTCCAAGATTATTCTTGTAATATTCGAGGTCTTCTTTAAGCCATTCTATTACCTTTTGTCTGTCTGTCATTATGTGCTCCCTGATGTGTTGTAAGATACTTTGTGGAGGTGGAAGGAGTCGAACCTTCGTCTTATCAGGAAGAAAGGACAACCTGACAATCAAGCCAATACACCCCCAGATACCACAGAAAAAGATTGATACTACCGAATCCGACTCGGTTTATAATTTATTCCTGTGGTAAATCTGATTCTTTGATGGCTTCTATTGTTTTACTAGCAATGCCTGTTTGCTCGCCACCTGAAATTAAGGCTTCTAGTCCTGATATTGCAATATTTAATTTATCCTTCAGCTTATGATTTAATGCTGATAGCTTAAATATTTCTTCTCTTAATATTTCTATATCATTCATTTGTTTACCTTTTTCTTATTAACTAAATCTTGTTTTAAATTCTCTATAAAACTTTGTCGCCATTCAACATCTGCTGAATCTTGAGTTGCTTGTTCGACATATCTTTTATGTTGTTTAACTTTTTTCTCAATAGCATGTTCCATTTGAATTGGTATAGAACCACCATTTTGACAAGCCTTTCCAAGCCATCTATTTGTAAAATTCTTAAAATCTTTCTTTGCTTTATTGGTGTTAGATAATAACCATACACGAGCCTTTTCACACTCCCCTTTTATATCTACATTAGGATAGGCTTTTTTCCACATTTCTATTAAATTATTAGGTATATTATCATAAAATTTATTAACTCTATCAGGATATGGCTCAACTTTCTTGCCATCATATTTTACTTTAGAATATTCTTCTATCATATAATCAAATAACTTACGGAAATCTGCCCACTTCTCCTTACCATTAACCCTTACTTTAACTTCTATAAACATTGGATTTTTCAAAACCACCTCGCATCTTTAATTTTTTTCCATCTTTTCTCATTATACTTTTTCAATCGTGATTTATAACAATCACTACAAAAACTTTTATATTTAACTCCAGAATCTCTGACTTGTGTATTCTCTTTGGTTATTTCTTTTTTACAATATTTACAATTCATAATTATAATTATCAATGGGCAGGGTAGTGTGCAACCCCACCCATCAATCTATTTACCCTTTAGAAAGGCACTTCACTTGTAGTTGATACATTATCACTTGCAGAAGAATCTTGTACTCTAGGCTCTTGAACTCTTAAACTTAAGAATTTTTTACCTGTTTTAGATTCTTTCATCCAACCTGCAAGTTGCATATCTTTTCCTTCTACATTGATTTTGCCTGTCATATAAGGCTGTTTGTTTTCCTCATTAGCAGTTTCATTTCTAAATAAAACCCCTGTATTAGTATTGTCGTACTCCATTATTTCTCCTATTTTTTTAAGAACATTATTATTATAATTGTTAAACAAATAACAATCAAACTACTTAAACTCATATCAATAACCATAATAAACTCTACTAAAATGGCATTTCATCACTCGGTGGAGTAGATGAAGATGATTTTTTCTTTTCCCATAAATGCAGTCCTAATCCAAATATACCTAATACTTTAACTAGACATCTAGCTTTAGCATCATTTATATCTCTTGATGTTGGATTTACTATTGATTTCATAGGCATCATTGAAGTCATAACAGGTAGAGAAAATTCTCTTGATAATTCTCCTATTGTAATTCTGCAATGAACTTCGCAGGTTTTATTTTCTTGACCATCAAAATAAAAAGTAGGACTAGGAAATTCATAGGTAGCTTCAGGATAGCAAGTCATCAAACAAGCCCACGCATCAGCCCATCCTATATAATCCAAACCACTCTTTTTATATTGTATTGGTTTAGTATCTATGGCTCTTAAGGTTTTCCATACCTCGCCATAGGTTAGTTTTTTATTACTCATTACCTTCCCTTTCTATTTCATTATTACTATTATTAAATAAATTATCTGTTGAAACTTTAAATATTTCATCCATTAATTGAACAATACAATCTATAATTTCTTTAATCATTATTTTCCCCTTCTATTTTTATTATTTGTTCCGTTACATCATTTCTTAACTTTTTAAAGCTATCTGTTATTTTAAATCCCTGAACTCTATAAGCAAGTGCTAGGTTGTCAAAATACTCTTTGCAATCCCTTAAAATAGGAACTATCTTTTCTAAATCATAATGTTTCAAAATGGACACTCCTCTCTTACTGCTTTTATAATTTTAGGTTTTCTATGGTTAGCCATTAATTGAGCAACACAATATTTCTTTTCAAACCAATTCCATATCTTTGGAATCCATTTACCATATTTACCTGCATAAGTCATGTGATACTCAACCTCTGGCTCAAAATAATAATCATCATTATCTATTTGTTCTTGATAATATTCTTTTACTTTACCCATATTAATTCCCCCAAGCATTTTCATCTTCTTCTGCAGTATATATATCCAAACAAACCTGAATATCTTTAATAATAACAAAAGCATCATAAATTGACATTTTAGCAAATTGTTCATCATTAAAATTCCAATCTTTTTCATAAAAATAGTTTGAAGCACTTTTAATATACTTTATTTGTTTATCTGTTGCATTTCTTTCTTTCATTTCTTCTATGGATAATTTCCGTTTCATTATTCTTCCTCCCCACAATATGCTTCATCTAATTCTGCTTTTGTTACTTGTGGATATGTGCTATAAAAATAACCATAAGCACTTTCTAGTGATACTGCTTCCACACCTTCATATCTACCCCTAAAATTAAATCCATACTCTTTTTCTTCTTTCATAACTGCTTCCCTTTCTATTTTATAATTCTACCCACGCTTTCAATAAGATATATTAAACTATACATTGCGTCTGTCATTATTCTTCCTCCACTTCAGATATAGTTATTAATACATTTCGACCTAATAAATCAGATATACGATTTTCAAGTTCGTTAGCCATTTCTTCAAAATCATAATTATCCTTACAATAATAAATAGGCATTTTTATATTTTCCATTATATACCTGCCTTGTTAAACCACTTTTTCATTTGCTCGTGGTATTTATAACAATCATCATCATTAAGTTGCCTAGCAAACTTTCTT
>VTLG01007115.1_pt1 | contig 21943 bp, 17 predicted proteins | sample 4694571 | NCBI WGS metagenome assembly VTLG01 (sample SAMN12604809, study PRJNA352737) | marine metagenome | biome: ENVO:00000447; feature: ENVO:00000209|ENVO:00000569|ENVO:01000036; material: ENVO:00002151; isolation source: viral sequences binned using virsorter ... | reverse complement strand
TGATTGGTAACATTTCCTGTTGCCGCTGCCACAGGGTTGGAAGTGTTTTGGACTTCTGGTTCTGCATATGCTGGTAAACCTATTGTGAGAAGACAGAGAGCGATGTAGTAGTAGCAGTAGTTTCGATTGTTCTTTCGATCTCTGTTGTTTCTAGTACCTGTGTTGCTGCTCTGGTTAATATCTCTAGAGTAAATGGATCTCCAACTGTATGAATCGTGAAGACTGAATCTGAGTCTACGATTCCTCCAGAAGTTGCTGAAGTATGTGTAATATTTTCTCCAGTCCATTTCGATTGAACTGAACCATACTTCGTTATAGTTATGTCTTCTTCTATATCCTGTTGTGTTGTAGTTGTTGAGTTCATCGATCCCTGGGTGAACTGGGGCGTGACTAACTCGGCTCTTGCTACCGAGGGGGATAACAGTGCTAAGAGTAATAGCCATTTCTTCATTCTTCTTTTTTCTTAGCCATAGGACAATTGACGGGACCGCCTTTATCTTTAGAATTACCAGTAGACAAGCCGAAGGTCGCCAGGGCTCCTGTAAACACACTTGCCACGAACGTGATATCTGAGTTACCAGCCTTCTTTATCATAGGTAATTCTACGTAATTCATTGTTATAATGAAGCCAGACCAAACAACAACGCCAAGCCTGACGAATGTTCCAAGGATCTGGATTTGGTGTTCTTGATCTTCAGCGGCATCTTTTAACTTGCCGAGGAGACTTTTTCCTTCCTTTTTTTCTTCCATGCTTCAATGCGTTTGTTCAGCTGTTTCGTTACAAACTTTTTAATTTGTTCGAATAAAGGTTGTGCCAATGTAGTGGTAGCTACAGCCCCTAAAGCAGCAGTAACAGCAGTAACCATTACTTCTGCAGTAGGGAGTGGCATTTGTATATCTAATACAGGTATTTCTAACTTTGGTTTTGGTGGTGGTTCTGAAGTCTTTTCCTTCGCCTTCTGTGTGCCCGCAGGACGTTCCAAATCAGCTGGTGGGATGACTATAGGCCGAAAGGCTGGAACGTCCGCTACAGGCTGTTTTAAGTACATCTGAGGGATGAACAGAGGTTTAGGTATATCAGGCGTAGGAATTTTGATAGACATTATGTTGGGAAGAACTTAGGCTTCGCGTAATCTTTAAATAGATCTCTTTCAGTATCAGAGATTTTACTACCTTTCCAATAGATAAATTCAGCAATTCGTCCTGACCATCTGTGTCCAGTGCTAGTCGTACCCATGAAATTAAACAGAGATATACCAACAGCTGAGTTAGAAGCTGGATAATCTGGCCATCCACCTGAACTATGAGTACCTACAGTTGTCCAAGAACTATTACTTTTAGCATTTGCAACAGTAGTACCACCCCAGAATTGGAGATCACCATGTCCACTGCTATCAAAACGTACTAAATAAATACCAAATCGTGGTTCAGATCCCATATCTAAAGAATCTCCCCAACGTTGGGTTGAGTTCCAAGTCCAAATATGGTCGCCATACAATCCATGACCATAAGTACCACTAGGTGTAGAAGTGTCTTCAACGTGACACCACATACCATCAGCAGTACTAAAACCGCCATAATGACTATCTTTTGCTATGACAGCCATTGCGCTATAGCCTTCGTTCTGAGCATTCCATAAATGCCCATCACTTCCCGTACTAACCATTCGTGAATAACCACCACCTTGTCCTAGTGATTTATGGTTATTAAAGTCAGAATCAGAGGCTGTATAAACTAAATCATCATTACCGTTTTCAGTGAGGTTTTTACCTCCTTTCTCTGCATTCCATGTATCGTTATCTTGTATTCCTTCACTCTTCCACCAATTGGTTGATGACCCTCCTGTGTAAGCAGTGGTCGTCATATCTATACTATGCCAGTCAGTTCCATCATAGATGAATTTCTGATCTTCGTCAGTTTCCCAATAAGTAGAACCTTCTGTTGGAGCCGGGCTTGTAGGTGCGGCTGCCAAGTTTCCGTAATGAATTGCTACGGAACTTGTACCTTGATAAATAGGGCTCATGTTGATTCGTGTTTATCCTCCGTAACTGGTCTAAGAAGGAATCTAAATTTCTTTCCACTCCTTCTATTTATAAGGAATAAATGATCTTCTCCTTCTTGGATTGTCCACTTACCCCATGATCCATCAACATCATTTTTACTTCCTTCATTAGAAAGCTCGATGTCACCTACATATACGTTAGCCCATCTCTTAGAAGATGAACCTAAGTTTCTTGTGTTATCTGCTTCTGGTTCTAAATTACCTGTAACTGTAACTCCACCAGTAACTACTTCTGCTTTTGTAGCTCCTCCTAGTTGAAGTTTTAAATTTCCAGTTCCTGCGTCATTAATAATTGAATCACTTTCATTATGGAAAATTTCCAGATCATTTCCTGTTCCAAACCTAGCTTTTACATTATCATTAAAATCAACACCTGTAGCACCACCTACTCCTGCTGGGACATCGTCCCAAGTAAGCTTATCAGTATCATCTTTGTATTTTAAGAATTGACCATCTGTTGGGTTATTACTGATATCTAGTTTACTTTCTGCTATTGTATCTTCTGCAATAGCGTCATTATCTACTATACCATTTCCCAGGTTGGCGTTTACAATACAATTAGTACTTAAAGCATTATTTCCTAGTTGTATTGCAGCAGCTGCCATCTGATCAGCTCCGATGGAATCATCTGCCATCTTTGCCTGAGTTACAGCATCATCTGCTATTGCACTTGTTTTTATTTGTGTTAATGCCATTAATCTGCTGCCTCCGGTGTGTTACCTGCATCTAGCCATGCTTTATAATCTTTATAAAGATAACCTTCAGTGTCGTTTAAGTTTACTCCTGTTCGATAGTTCGTACCATCTTCTGCTAGGATAATAGTTCTTTTAGAATCATCATCTGGAAAGAATGGATTTTTAACCCATTTATACTTTCTCGATGTTGCTGTAAAGCTAGATACATCAATTTCTCTGCTCATAATTAAATCTCCGCCTCGATAGTAACACTAGTGGCATTATCTCCTGCCCGCATCCATTGAGTACGGCCTTCTTTACTAGATGGATAATCTGTATCTTTCCAGAATAATAATGCTGTATGAAGTGGTCCGGGTTGTTGATCGTAAGCAGTCATTACACCTGTATATTCAGATGATTGACCGCCTTGCCCTACTTGTTTCCAGTTATTTGAATTAACCTTCATTACAGGAGCTGCTCTCATTGGTGGGTTAAGCATCATTGGTAGATAGAAACTTCCACTTCCTCCTTCATAACCAGGGCCAAATAAGAAATCATTATCATCTGCATAAGATCCTTGGCAATATCTACGGCATCTCCATATCTCGTTTCCTATGTCATTATCTTCAAAAGCGGTTGCACTGTCTCCAACTTCAAGTTTTACACCTGTCAGTCGGAAATAATTGTCAGCAGCATCACCTAAATCTAAGGTTTGTCCGACACAAGTTTCATTAGCATTATAAGCCTGCCAAGTTGGGCTAGCAGTACCACTTCTCCAATCAGCACCACCACCCATATAGAACTGGACTTCTAATCCAGATCCATTATCATTAGTGATAGTTCCACTAGTATCTCCTGGGAAAGTTATAGTGGTTTGCTGCCATGTACCAGCTGATGAATTAGTAGTAAATGTTTTACTTATATGCCTATTCCCATCTGGTTGATAGATATGAACACATACAACTTTGCTGGCTTGATTACATTTATTCCAGAAACTTAGTGTTAGATCTTGAGCACCTGAATCTCCATATTTTAAATGCTGTAATGTATAGGCTTCTATTCTTTGCATGATGCGTAAGTCATCGCCTCCAGCAGGACTAGCATCAGCAGTTTGACACTCTAATTCTAAGATTTTACCGAAACCTGCTGGTGCTCCAGTTGTTTGTTTAAATCGCCATGTTCCATAATTACTAAGGTTTAAAGTCCATCTGTCTAAAGAATAATATCCAGATGTAGTTATTCCTGTAGCTGAGGGGGCTCTCTGGGCCACGCTCATCGCCCCATTGATTATTAAGTTGGGGTTAACTCCAGCAGCTGGTAAGTTAGTTAAGCTAGAAGCATTAAGTGCAGGTAAGGTACCTGTTAATTTATCAGCAGGTATTGTACCAGTTACAGTGACATTACCATCTACTTGTGCATTACCTTTAAAGGTTACATTTTTATTATCTGCTAATTCAATACAAGCATCTGCGCCATCTTCACTATGTATGGCGTCTACATTTAATCTACTCATATTTTACCTCATTTATTTGCAATAAGGTGTGCTTTATAAGCATCCTTCACTTCTTGAGTCCAGACAGCAGCTGCAACCGCTTTAACTTCTGCAGACTCAGAACTTATATCTGTATCTACAAAATTATCACTGGCATCTAATGTACCAGCATTAAGCACTTTCCTGTTAAAAACTCGGCTTAGTTCTTTATCATCTTCTTTGATTACTGTTGCAGTACGGATTTGTATATGTTTATAGTCGGTAACAACTTCTATTCTGTCATCGACTGTTGATTTTGTAAGTGCCATTTAAGTAGACCTATAAATAAAAGTCATAATCATTTTAGTTGAGTCGGTAAAGTCAGCAATTTCTGCATACGCATGATGGTTAGTAGAGGAGGTATTACATTGAACATAAGCTTTTGATGCATCACCTCTTACTCTAAGTATTACCATCGTTTTATTATCAGCCCAACCACCTGATTCTGTACAGAACCCTCCTTGAGCGTGAGTAACACTAGGAGCTGCGTTCATAGGTTGTATAGGAAGACTAACTTCTGCATAACCTGAACCAGAACCTTTGCTACTTAAGAAAATGTAGGCACTACAATGAACAAGGTTCCCGACTTTTATATACCTACCACCTCTATAGTTATAACTGATTCCTGTTGAGGATGTACTAAAAGTTAAGTCAGGCGTCCATTCACCTTCTTCATAGTCGTCAAAAAGCTCCGAATCCATTGAAGCAGCTGATCCTGATTCATCAGTTGTTGCACTAAAGTCTATACCTTTACCAGCTGTAGCTATTACTAAGTTTCCAGAGGTAAGAGTATAATTTCCTGTACTTGCATCTTGTTCTGCTGTTGAAACGGTACCCCAACTAAGTGTACCTGATCCATTTGTTTTTAAATACTGGCCATCACTACCTCCAGTTAAATCTATATCAGCTTTAGGTAGGGTTACTGTTGCATCACCACTTGCATTTGCTGTGGTTAAACTAACGTGATTATTACCGTCAGGTGTTTTTATTTTAATTTCTGCCATTATGATTTAGGATACTTGTCTTTAGTTGTTTTAATTGTTGCCTTCCAAGCATCTATACCATTATGGTAGATGTTATCTAGCTGATCGACCACGCTAGGGTATTCGGCTCTTCTGTTTCTTTTATATTCCTCAGCGTTATATTCATTTGTTAGTCTTGTTTTTTCAGTAGCAACTTTTGAAGAATCTATAGTTATTTCATTGTCTGAAGAATCAAACCATTTACCTTCTCTTTCAGTTCTTGCTTCTGGATATGCTGCTCTTACAGCATCATCATCGATAAATCGTAGTGTTTTTAATGCCATAATTAACCTGCCGCTACGTCTGCAATTTCATAAGCTATAAGCTCATGGGCAGTGGTAGTATAATTTAAATATAAGGTCCAGTCTGAATCAGCAACTTTATAATAAACAGCATATCTTCTGTTGCCTGTTGTATTAGGACTATCCATCCAAGTTAATGCTCCCATGCCAAGCATCCATTCTGCTCCGTTTGGCAGTTCAGATTCCCATATTCCGCCTCGCCCGTGAGGACCATCTGTAGGACTAGTAGTATCATCAAAAGCAGAAGTTCTTACAAATTTTACATTGAAAGAACTATTGGTTTCATTATCTGAATGATTCCTAAAGTGCTGATTATATTTAGTAAATACAAAGATTTTATTTGATGCAGATGTAGGAGTTACATCAATATAACCACTAGTTTTCACATAACTTGTACTATCTGTACTTCCTGATACAGCGTGGTCTGAATGCCATACTTTTATAATTTTACCTCCACCAGCTGCTTGCCAAGTACCATCACCTCTAAAGAAAGTCGAATTACCTGCTGAACCAGATGTTGCATGTAATTCATCAACACCGATTGCATCATCCTTGACTTTTACTTTTGATACTGAATTTGTTGCGAGAGTATCTTCATCTACTACGCCGTCTGGTAATCCACCAGCGACTAATCCTGCGATCGTATTCGCAGATCCATCAATTGTAATTGCCATTAGCTAATCACCCATCTTCCTGAAACAGTAACAGTGCCTGAGTTTGTTATGGGGCCAACACTATGCATACCCTTATTTGCTGGTATTGATTGAGTACCAGTTATCTCTTGATCATTTTGATATCCACATCCTCCAATACTAGTAGAAGCTATTCCTGTTAGAGCTGAACCGTCACCTGTATAAGCTGTTGCAGCTACAGTACCTGTTACGGTAACTCCAGTAGTTGAAGTTTCTAATCGTTTTGTATTAGAAGCATAAAGCTCAACCTTAGTAGCAGTTGTACCTGAACCAGGTGAGTGAATTAATTTAATCCAGTCATGGTAGGTATTAACATTATTATTAACTCCACCAGCTTGAAATTTTATATCTCGATAACCTGAACTTATATTATGATCCGTACTGCTGTGACCAGCTATGTGTAGTGAGTTAGTATAAGTACCACCTATATCACCTAATCTTAGTGGGAACCCATCGGCTATAAATGTTCCTCCATCTATTCTTACTTGTTCATTATTATCTATATAAAAAGATATTTTACCAGCAGCATTACCATCAGTATCTGAAACCTCAACTTTAGAATCAAACTTTTCTATCTTATCAGAATCTGCTGCTGCTGCCCATACAAGACCTGATCCAGAAGCACTCTTCTGTAAGAAGTGTCCAGTAGTTTCTGTACCTGCATTAATTTTAGCAGCTGTAACTGAATCATCAGCTGGTACACTAAGTGTTACTGCTGATCCAGATTGAGTTACAAATATAGATGAGTTAGCAGGAGGGGGATCACAGAATTTAATTCCATTAGATCCTTCTAGATAGAAACCTTCTGCACTTCCAGAGAAAGTACCTGAATTAGGTTTCTGAATAACACCATTTAAACTAACTATTAATTGAGCAGCTTGATTAATTGAGGCAGCATTAGTACCATCAAATAAATCGTAATCATCTTGACTACCATTAACACTTAGAGTGCCATCATGTGATTGACCTGTATTTACTATAGTAAGTATCTTAAATTCACCTGTTGATGTAACCTCTTTCCAAGAACCACCTGAATCATATGCCCCATCATAGACATACATCTTATTAGCAGTTTGATCGTAGAATAGATCTCCATCATGGTTAGTATTAGAATTATTTGCAGTTCTATTAGCAGCTGTTCTATATCTATTACCGAAATCTTGTATATCATCACTTAAGTTCAATACATCAGCATCTTTCGCTAAGAAGCGATAGAAGTCATATGTATGAGCTGTACTTGTTGTCTGTAATAGTAAGGTATAATTAGAAGTTGTAGTAGTACTATGTACATCAGAAGGGAATCCATTAATAGTTACAGTACCATCAGATGTAATTGTATCACCTGTTGTACTTACACCACTTCCATTAACTACAAACCCTACAGGATCAGTAATACTGATAACCATACCAGCATCCCCTTTAGGGTCTGGATGAGCTTCAGGGAAACTATCTTTATTAGCTATAATCTTGAAACCACCAACAGAATCAACAACATTAGCAACGTGATCTGCTACAGCTTTAGATGTAGGTACTTTAACATCACTATTAGTAGTAAGAGTAGTTTCTTCACATCCTAGTTTAGCAATTGTAACAGCATTATCTTTAATATGATCAGTTGTTACAGCTCTTTGAGAATCATCACTTGCATGATCTAAGAGTTTATCTGCAGTAACAGCATCATTACCAATTTTATCTACTGTTACATTAGCATTAACTATCTTAGATGAGTCTACTGAGTTAGATGCAAGCTTAGCAAGCGTAACATTAGCATCAGCAATCTTAGCTGTAGTTATATTATTATCAGCAATGTGCTGAGCATCGATAGATTCATTTACATAATGCTCAGAATCTATTGAATCATCTGCTATCTTAGATGCATTAACAGCGTCATTAGCTATCTTAGCATTAGTTACTTGTAAATTACCTATATGCTGAGAGTCTATGGACTCATTAACATAGTGTTCAGAATCTATTGAATCGTCTGCTATTTTAGAGCCATTGACAGAATCTGCAGCTAACTTAGATGCAGTAACATGAGTATCTGTAATATGTTCTGATTTAACAGCATTATCAGCTATCTTTGTATCTTGAATAGCATCTGCAGCTATGTGAACTGTATCTATACTGAAATCTACATAGTGGTGTGAATCAACTGCATTAGCTGCTAATTGAACTCCTGTTACAGCATCATCTGCTAGAGCTGTTGTATCTACAGAGTTAGCAGCATAGTGTTCAGTATCTATAGAATCAACTGCATAATGCTCTGAGTCAATAGCATCGTCTACTATATGTGCTCCAGTAACAGCATCACCAGCTAACTCTGATTGCCCTACAGCATTAGTTGCAATTTGTGTAGCTGTAATTGTATCGTTAACTAACTTACCACCTGTAATTGTAGTGTTTGCTATATCTCCATCTACAATAGTTGCATCAGCTATCATTGTTGATGTAACTGTACCTGTATCTCCTGTTGTTACTACTGTACCTGTAACATTAGGGAGGGTAATAGTACGGTCAGCTGTAGGATCAGCAACAGTAAGAGTAGTTTCATGGGCGTCGTCAGTAGCTCCTTCAAATATGAGTTTAGTATCCTCACCCATATTTAAGTTTCCAACCATAGTACCACCTAAATTACTTAGGTATCTAGCATTAACTTCTTGGTTAGAATATAAGTTTTGAGTGAAGTTATCGTTTAGATCTTCAGATTTAATAGCAGATCCAGCATAGAATGTAGCTGGAGCTGTATCAGTATCTGTTTCTCTATAAATTTTAACTCTAACATCATTACCTGGTGCAGAATCGAATGTTACAGTAGTAGCATCAGATAGAGACCAAGCTGTTGAAATATTTGCGTCAAGCTGGACTTTAATATCAGATTGTTTTAAATATGGAAATGTGAAAGGGTAGGCGGTGGTGGATCCGTCTCCGTCGTATAAATTTTGTGTAATAGCCATAACGCTTTATTGGTTTGCATATTTGAGAAGTTTAGTCCAGTTAAGATGATCTTCTCTAGTCTTTCTGAATCCTTCAATATCTCCTCGTTTAATTGCAGATCGTGCAATTTTTTCCCACCGAACTTGTCCTCGAATATCTTCTCCTATGTCTTTATATTTAGGATCAAGTTGTAGTTGTAATTCAGCTTTTACTTGAGCAACTTTTAGTATTTTATCTATTTCAGCATATAAAGGTAAAAGTTCTTTTTTAAATTGTAATGAATTAGGATCTTGATTACCATCTAAAACTCTAAGAGATCGAAGCTTGCCTATTTGATCTTTATACTTCTTACTATTCATAAGTTTTATAATTTTCTTATATGGTTCTTGTTGACCAATTAACTTATGAATTAGTTGTCTTTGTGTAGGCGAGTATTCATAAAGACCTGTTGAATCTTTTGTTAGTTTAGATGCACCACGATATCCTATTTCTCGTAACCATACTCTCCAAGGCTCATTAGTAGCACTAACTTTAATAGGACTCATTGCATTGAATGCTCTAAGCCAAGGATTGTCAATATCGTTTATATTTGTACCAGTCCAGAAGTCTGTATAATTAGGTAGTAAGAAACTAGTTCCAGGGAACTTATCCATTAGATATTGTAATAATTCATTTTCAACATCTTTCTGAGCTGCATCTATCATCTTACGTACTTTATAAGCAGCACCATTAAGAGGGAGATACACTCTTAACATTTGAGCTGTTTCTCGTGCCCAACCAGATGTATCAGCATTTACAATAGATACAAATGGGCCAAATTGACCTATCAATGAATCTTGCAAGAACATAGCAGATAAAGTCCATGTCATTTTAGCACCTAGACTTTCCATAAATGCCTCATCTAAATCTCCTGCATAATAAGCTATATCACCTAAGATTCTTAGAACTTGAGATATACCAGGGAATTTAGTATAATCCATCCATACATCATTCTCTTCACCACCTCCAGGTACAGGGAATTTAATCATACCAGGTATATACCCATTTTCTATTCTTTCTCTTTGTCTTCTAGATTTATCATAATGACCACTACCTCTTATATTACCAGCCATTGCATAATCCCACAAACCTTTATATACCATACCAGCCCACATTAAACGAGCAGTATATTCGTTTCTATATTCTTGGAATATTTGATCTGCTCCTGGTGTTGTATAGTAATCTATACCATGTTCTGCTAAAGCTGCGATTTTATCATCTAAAGTTCTCGCATATATAGTTTTAGAGTACCTATTAATACCAGGTATGGCTGTTATAGGCAACCAAGATGCAGAAGATTTAATCCAGTTATTCTGTGTTCTAGGGAACATCCAAGCATGTTTTAGAATAGGATAAGCTGTAGTAGCTTCTGTTATATATTGTGCTATATCATCAGGAAGGTTTAAATTAATCTCACCTGCTATAGCTTTAGCAGCTGGATCTATAGGATTATTGTTTTTATCAAAATACTTAGAATAGAATATTTTTTCAGCTTTTGCTATTTTCTTCCAATCAGCAAATCCTTCATTAGCTAAAACTTCATTATATGCTCGTATACGGGCTACTAAAGATGTTGCATTACTCTGAGCAAATGCATCAGGGAAAGTCATTAATGTAATACCAGGTAATCTAAACCATTTGTTATTACCTAGATCTCTATATCCCTTGATAAAATCATATAATTTAACTTTACCAAATTTACCTTCTGCTTCCCATAAAGCTCTTGTATCTTCTAAGACATCCCAATTTCTATCTTGTTTAATAACTAGATCTTTTCTAAATCCATCTAGCATACTGTCTGGATCATTGAAAGCTTGTTTTAAACGTTTCCATGCGTAAGTTAGAGCTCTTCTATTATGCTCATACATGGCTCCATAGACAGTAGCAGCACGTTTTAGACTTTCAAAGCTTTCTGTTGGGCCCCATATAGCAGCGCCTGATATAGCGTTTATAGGTTTTGCAATGATAGAATAAGTGTTAGTTAAACCAGAGTTAAAAGCGGATGGTGATGATAACAAACTAGTATAATTAACATTCCATACTGCCTGAGCAGTTAAATTCATCTTTTTAGGATCAGGACTTTTAAGTAAACCCCAAGGAGTAATTTGTTTTTCAGACCATTTAAATAATTTAGCTAATGAATCTACATCACCATCAGTATCCATAAATGCGTTAAACAAAGGCCTCATAGCTAATGGATTTTCATCAGCTAATTTTAAAAGAGTTTTACCAAATTCTTTGTTTCTACTTTGGAATAATTTTTCAGCTGTTTCAAATTCTTCTAGAACAGCTCTAACTGCTTCTTCAAGATTTTCAGGGGCAAGATTCTCTAACCATCCTTTATTTCTTAAACTCCAACCAGCAACATATTTATTTAAAGACCATTCATCTAAAAGAAATTCTATCTTTTCAGTAATTAGTTGTGTTGTTCTTTCTGGATCTATAAAATCAGGTACTTCAAAAAACCCTCTAGATAGACTAGCTATTTCTCTACCAACACTGTCCATAGCCCTACCAGAGGCTTGAACAACCTTGATTCCAAAATATCTATCAACTAATTCTTTAATAGCTGCTACAGCTCCTTTTGTCTGCTCTTCATTAGCATAAACTATTTGTAACTTACCAAATAAAAAGTTTTTAACATCTCTATTTTCCATGAAGATATCTTTAAGATTCTCCATATCGGGAGAAGCTATAATACTTTCATAAATAGTAAAAGCAGCAGCATCCATTTGCTTCCGGGTATACTTTAACCCTTCAGACATAAACTTAAATCTACCTACATACTCATTAGCTAATCCAACAACTGCATTACGTGACGCACCTACACCACCACCGTATTTGGTAAATACAGAAGGATTTATAATATTAGCTGGGTCTCCAAAAGATCCAGTAGTACCTTGTGTATTCTTAATAACGGCTGCATCTCCCATATTTTTAGCATTTGCTCCTGCTGTAGGGGTTTGTCTAGCCTTTGAAGCATCATCTGCAAGAGGGAATTTATCTCCATCAAACTTTACGTTATCAGGTTCATCTGTTGATTTTAGTATTGCAGCATCTTCTCTTTGAAGATTTTTACCTTCTTCAATATTTTTTAAAGCACTCTCTATATTATCAGTACTATCTAATGTTCCTTTGATAGTATCTATTTCATTCATTAATGCTTTCTGATCGACTTCACTTAAATCTTCAACTGCTAGCCTTTTTTGAAGGTCAAAGATTTGTTGTATTTTATCAGAATCTGCAACATTAGCTATTTCTTTTGCTTTATAAGTTTTAGCAGCATCATCAAGAGGTTCCATCCAGTCTAAAACTTTAAACTTACCATAATGTCTTAACCCTAATGCTGCTACAGAACTTAAACCAGAGAATACTGTTACATCTACAAGATTTTTAAATCTAGTCATTGCAACACTATCACCAGGATTATTCTGAATAGCTTTTGGTAAAGGTAACCATCCTTTAGGACCAAATAATCCAGGTATATATTTAGATGCTAATGTTGGTAAGTTATCATCTGTTGAATAATCACTAGTTAATAAAATACCACCTTCCATTGCAGCAAATAAACCTGAGCCTGTTAAAAATTTAGACAATGGTCCCATACCTGCAGTCATTCCAGGTAATTTAGCTGCTATAAGATTTGTACCATACATGGAGGGTATGACCACTTCGGATATCTGTTTTAGTCCTTGAGCAAAGGGGTCATCAAATTTAGTTGCATTATCCCATGCGTTATCAATAAATTTTAAACCAGGAATACTACCTATAATATTAGTTGCAGCACCGACTGCTCCTGTACCTGCAGCAGACATACGTTCCCTAAATGGTCCGCTATAGAAATGACCTGGGCCTTTAGGATGATACATGAATCCTCCACCAGAGAAATCACCTATACCACTATACCATGGTTCTTTTCCTTTTACTACTTCTTCTTCTCTTACTTGCTCTAATGTTTTACCCCAATAAGTTCTATACCATTGATCTTCAAGAGCATCTCTTTCAGGACTAGGAGGCATTGATTGCCATTTCTGTCTTTCAGAATGCATAGCATTGTTAGCATCTGAAGGTGGAGTTTCTATTTCAGTAGTACCGCCTTCAGCAGCAAGACTCCTTTGATCTTCAATAGAAATAGGTTTTAGATTACCTTGTGCATCTTGAGTAGGAGAACCTTGAGCTAAAAGCATCTCTTCGTTTGTAGGTACTCCTTGTTGATGAAGAGATTCTTTTTCTTCTTCTAGAAGTTGATCGTCTAATAAACTCATAATACACTTCCTCCAGGTATCATATATCTAAGACCAGGTGGTATTGATTTAGCTAATTCTGGATTATCATTTATTACTCTAAGGAATGCATACCAATTATTTTTACTCCTTATTTTAGCTTGGGTATCATTTGCAGTATTCTCTTCAATACCTAGATACCATGCATCTTTTTCTACAGTTTCATTAAGGTCAGTTGGTATTTGCATTGTAAAACCACCTAACTGTTTAGGAGTAGTTATGTTTAGATCTGGTTGTTCTACTTCTTCTTTCTGTCCTCGTTGAAGTAAAAAATTAATTACTTTATAAGGATGTCCAAAGATTTCTCTTGAGTTTACCGTCTGACCATCTACTTTAATCATACCATTTAGGTTATACATTTTAGATGCAATTACCTGTATTGATTCAGGTATAACAAGATTGTTATGATCTGCTGTATAAATAGCTTTTGTAATACCTGCATAATCTACAGACTTTATTAAATTAGTATCACCTAACCACCATGTAGGATTTTCTGGTTGCTGCTCAAATTGCTTCTCAGTTTGTTCTTTATTAAAGATCCCTTCTCTATCAAGATATCTATCAGGATTATCAGCTAAAAGAGGGAACATAAAGTTTCCAGTTTGATTATTTGGATCAGATACCTCTAATCGTTTAAATAAACCATCCTTCTCATCATAGTCTTTTCTAGCTAATTCTCTAGCTTTTCTAGCTCTTTCACTATCATTCTTTTCGTTTTTAAAAGTAACTAAGAAGTGATACCTAGCTTTATTGCCTATTTCATTAGCTCCCTTTTGGAGAGTATTATCTTTAGTTGTGTTAATACCAAATAATTTAGCATCATTTTTAATTGTATTATACATTTCACTGGCGAAATTATCTCTTCCAGTGGCTGTACCAAAAAATCCATGTTTTTTAGCTAATACTAAATCTTCATATTGATTTACTATCTTGTCACGAGCAGTTGGGCTTAATATATTACTATTCAATAGAAAAGATAAATGAGTCATGTTTCCAGATGCTTCTGCATCACTTAGCATCTGCTCACCATAATTAGGAGCATAACCATCAGGATTAGTATACAATAAAGTACTTGCTAAAGTTGATACTTTAGTCCAACTCTTTGCTTCTGCTTCTTTCTTTATATTAAGTAATTCTTGTCTACCTTCAACAGTACCTAATCTTATAGGTTTAATTAAATCGCCTTTTTCTGGAGTACTTTGATCTGGTATATCTGATTCTGGTACTTTTTTATACTCGGCTAAATTGAACCCACCTGCAAGTAATCGCTGTTGTACAAGATCATATGCTTCATTACCAGCTCTTGTTCTTGCAATTTGATCTGCTTGATTTTTAGCCTTTATTCTTTTATCCCAAGCTTGTTCTAATATTTTAGTTAAAGGTTCTGTCTTACCAAATCTTTCACTTAAAGTTTTTGTAGGATTAAAGTTATTATTTGCATCTGGTAGTTCTAATGTAGTAGTCCAGAATTGAGCAAATTCACCTTCAGTTTGCCATGAATCACTATTTGCACTTTGGTCTATAACGTATTCAAGAGCACCTCTATTACTTGTAACTTGAGCTAAATCTTTAGCATCTAATGCTCGTAAAGCTGCTACAGCAGTAGTGATATGTTTTGCGTCTTTAGTAGTATGAAATAATTCTAATGAATCTGAAACTGATTTGATAGTATTAGTTTTAAATTCATGATCTTGTTGACCTGCTAAGAATACATTTGCTTTAGCAGTATAAGCATCATATATTTCTATTTGATGTTCTTTCTTTGTTATACCAAATCTTTGTATCTTTTCCCAAGCTCTATTTCTATAGGTTTCTAATACATTATCTGCACTAAATAATTCTGGTCCACCAAACTGATATTTTGCACTATCAGCTCGGAATCTTGACATATCATTGTCAACATCTTTAACAATGTATTTTGTAGCAAGAACACTATTTTCAAAAGGGTTGTGATTAAGCATATTTATATACTTACTCACTGTACTCCAATCTTTATTTTGAGTTGCTACGTGAATTTCTTTTAATGCTTGCCCTCTAGAAATATTGTATTGTTTTAATTTCGCCTCATCAAGTCGATCTGTAACAGCACCTGACTCCATATCAGCTTTCCACTGATTAAGAGCAGTTTGTTTAGCAGCCAGTTTTAATGTACCAACAGCCATTTCTCCTACAGCTTTAGCAGCCTTAGGTGCTATCTCACCAATCCATTTAGAATATGTTTCTTGTTCTTTGGCTTTAGCTTTTAGATTTTCAACTTCTCTATCTCTTCTGATCTCAACATTTCTACGTTTATTAACATATATATCATCTTCTAATTTTTTTAAATCTGCTCTATTACCTTTTGAAAGGTTAGCAGCTTGTTTCATTCCTTGAATTTGTTCTCTAGTATACTGGTCAGTACGTAACTGAGCTTTCTCTAGAGAACTTGTAATTAATTGCTGTTGTTCTGCAAAAGCACGAACTGCTTGTTGACCTCCAGTATCTGGCCGATCGAATCTACCGCCCTTAGCGGTACGTTTAAAACGTTTTGGCATTTTACTTTAATTATAAATTCAATTAGGCTTTAGTACCTGCATATGCACCAAATCCAGCAGATACATTACCTGCTATACCTGTAATTGCAGTACCCCATGCCATATTAGCAGCAGCACTTGGAGAAGCCATAGCTCCCATAACAGGTCTTGGACCAAAGTCAAATTCTCCAATCTCTCTAGGCATAATCCATTCAGCCATAGGAGTTTGATATGGTACAATAGGTAATGGTAATTCACCTGGGTTAAGCATTCTTTGAGCTTCAGCAGCTATATCAGCAGCTCGCCAATCTCTATTTATCTCACCTAATACAGAGCGTGTATTACGTTCTTCACCAGCTAGACTTTGACTTATCATTGCTAACTGAAGACCTACATCAGCATTTAAAGCTTGTTGGTATTTTCTTGCACTTCTACCTGCCATACCTTTAGCTCTTGCCTTGCCTTCAGCTATAATACTTTCAATATTAAGCTCTTGCTGGTCAAAAGCTGCTTCATATCTAGCTTCTTCTAATTGACGAATCTGGTCATCAGCTCCAGCTCCGGCAGCTACTTGATTAAAATCTAACTGCTCACCATAGATTCTATTAGATTTAGCAAATTGTTCATTTAAAGAATACTGTTCTCTATTACGAATCATCATATCGTAATTGTATTTCTTTAAATTAGAAGCATCTTGAAACTCAGCAGTACGTTGTTCATTACGTTTCTGAGTTTCTATTTCTTGAATAGCATGGTCACGATCAGCATGGATCTTCTCCTTACTCATTTCCCAGAGTTCGGTATCATATCCTAACTGTCTTGCAGCAGCTTCATTCTGCTGTTTAGCTGCTTGTCTAGCAGCACTAGCAGACTTACTACCACCTATTATACCACCAACTACACCTACAGCAGATCCTATCAGCATTGCTGTTCCTGCATCAAGAGACATCTCTAACCCAGATTCAGCCATCAGTCGTTGATGTGGCTTATTCTGACCTGGTGGTAGCATTGCTTCAGATTCAAACCCCATAGGAGTTCCAAATTCATTCATCATATTTATCTTCTCCTATAATTATTAGGTTGATATGTACCTTCCCACATCATTGAATTTAATGCAACAGGGAATGGTGAATCGTTGAATATCCTAAGTTCAAAATTAGTATTCTTCTGATGTATAGGTATAGTAACAACTGATTGTTCAGATACTGCAATGTCACTACCTAAGTATGTATCAGAAATAGCAGTTGGATTTAAATTATACCATTCATCTAGGTATATTTCTATATCTGCATTATAAGCAGGAGCAGTGGAAAATCTGATAGAAGTATCAGATAAAAAACTAAAAGCTGTAGTTTGTTGTATTACATTATCTATCTTTACTTTAATTTGATCTCTATCTATATATTGTAAATCTTCTGCAATCCATTGAAAATCTTTTGAAGATCCATCACCTTTATATTTTCTAGATCCGGACAATCTTCCTGTAGATTTAAGTTTAAAACTCATAACTCCAGATAAACCGAGAGCAAACTTCATTCTAGCCACTGTTAGGTTAGAAGTAAAATCAGTTCTCCTCTTTTCATCATCTGTTCTAAAATATGTTTTAGGTAAGATTACATCTAAATCATATTTCCATCCAGTGTATATATCACTAGCGACGTTAGTACCACCAGAATAACTTAATCCAGTAAGATCTTTTCCTGGGACTTTGAAGTAAGTACCAAGTCCATCTGAGCCTCTATCTGGGGTAACAGTAAATCCAGATTCAATATATTGTCCTGTAGCAGTACTACCAGCAATAAGAATGACTGGAGTAAGGTTAGCGTCATTTTCGTATCTTGTATAAACTTTTGTTCCTTGGTAAACAGTAGCTTCAGCAGCTGCATTAGACCCTCCTCCACCTGAGAAAGCTACTACAGCACCGTTCTGATAACCATTACCACCATTAGTTATGGTAATAGCTGTTACAGCTCCTCCTGAAACCGTAGCAGTAGCAGTAGCTCCGCTTCCTGGTGTACCTGATCCTGGTCCTGTACCTGATCCAGTAATTGTAACTGTTGGTGCAGATGAATATCCACTTCCTCCAGCTGTTATAGTTATAGTTTCTACACTATGATATTGACTACTACTTGCTGTAGCATATAAATCCATACAAGGATTAAGTCTATCTCCTGCATTACTTACAAGAATAGCATCATCAGGACTCTGACTTAAGCTTGCTTTACCTAATGTAAATTGAGATCCTTGTTTAGTAACGACAAAGAAATCGTCAGAATCTGCAGCTATCGCTTGTACAGTTCCACACATCTCCCAATTATACCATGATTGCATTAGATTCTTTTCTCCGTCATTATAAATACGGTAGAAATATATCAGTTTTGAGTTTTGATCTGACAAAGCTAAGAACTGGTTCTGAGGTGATGCAATGAACGTATCCACTGAATCTGGTATCCACTCATTTACCACTCTTGCTACGTCTAAGACTTGAGGGTTCTCATCTTGGCCACGTGTGACCATACCAAATACTCTAGTATAACTTGGTGTCTTACTAATAAAGTTTATATTTGTTCCCATATCAACTGGGTCTACAACTGTATCCATCTCATAATTAGATATAGTACGGATTACTGTCCCTGATGGTGTTAAAATTCCGTCAGCAGATTGCATAAGAAACTGTTGACTCTTACTAAATAGGATTAAACCCTGTGTTGTAGGAATCACAGCGTGTAAGGCTGCTGGTCGAATTGTTGAACAACTTAGATCTATGGGATCTGCATCCGTAATTGTCTGAGCAGATTCGTGATAAAAATTGTAGTGATCCTTTGATTGACTTAAGCTAACATTATCTTCCGATAAAAAACCTAGTCTATTGTTATGGAAAAAAGACTGCTGAATTTTTTTCTCCAAAAAGCTAGGGTGTTCATTCGTTACATCATCCCCTACTTTCCGTTCTATCCAAGCAATCTTTCTAAATTCAAATGTATTTGTAGAAGTATTAATTAATTCATGAGGCATTGTGGTCTGGTCAAGACCAACTGATTTACTAGGATCTTTAGTTTCTTCCCAGAATCCAGTTCCTGATGTACTATTATCTGCTACAAATTTAGCAAAATATGTATCGTTTGTAGAAGCTGTATTTATAACCTTAACTAAATGTCCTTGAAAAGATTGCGTTGGTAGTTGTCCTACATTATCAACTTGATCTTGGAAGACAGTTAATTTAGCATTATCTAAACCACCTTCAGCAGTTATAACTATTGCAGTAGATTTTGTTACATGTACTGTTGTATTATATTTTGTAGCAGTAAGTCCTGATAAGCTATCAATACCTGATTGGAGTTGACTTAATACTTCGTTATATCCATCACCGCTTTGTGCAGTATATTGTACAGTATTACCATCAACAACTACTTTATAAACATCACCTGTAGTTACAGCACCGCTGATAACAAGAGTCGCTTGTTTATTTGCAACAAAAGCTGGATCAGCAATTTTAGCTACTGTTATTAAATTGTTTGTAATAATAGATGTATCTTGAATGGAAAGTACATCATAATTTGTACGAGCACCAGTAAGATAATTATATGCATTACTTACATTAGTTACAGTACATGCTGTTCCTGTAGCAGCATTCCATATTTTTATCTCTCCATTACCACTGTTAGGTTTAGGAGTGATGCATCCTACATACTTTTCATCTCCATCTCTGTGGATGTAGAACCATTTGCAACTATCTAATGTTGTACCTGTACCTAAATTAGCAATCCATTTCATACCAGGTCTTTTAGTTAATCCGAATGTAGGATCTGGATATCCATTTAAACATTCTCTCACCTGACCTGGTAATTTTTTATCATCAGATTGCTTTGATACACCACCTAAATAGTTATCTATTCGTTGTGTTACAGCTGCCATTATCGTCTAAAAAGTGCGTGATAAGGTTTGAAACTTCTATAATTACGATTGTATCCTCTAGGAGATCCAAGGAAATTATGCTCTCCTTGATTTGTCTCATACTCCATAGCTAGAGATCGTGCATAAGCTTCTTGTTGTTGGAGTATCTCAAACTGTTCTGGGTCACCGACAATACGTTGAGATGTAAGTGCAGCAGCTCTTGATGTTATAAAATTCTGGACTGGATTAGGTATATCAATCCAGTCATATAACCATACTACATCTACTTTAACAGTAGCTTCTGTCCATTTATATGTATGATGTACTCTATCATATAACATAGGCCCAAGGATAGGGGTCGTGGCTGATATAGTAGCTACAACATCCTGAGCTGTACCTGTATTAGCTTTAGCAATAGTTATAGTATCATTTATAGCATAATTTATACCAGCTTCTTTTACTCTAATTTCTGATACAACGTTTAATTTTATTGTTATATCTACTGTCAGCCCTCTACCAGAACCATTAGTAGAAGTTTGTAATGCAGTTTTATCTCCATTAGTACCACCACTAGCACCATTATTAACTATATTAAATGATTTAGGTTCTACAGTATATTGACCAGATCTACGTACCCCTTCTTTATGCCCTTCACCAGAATGTGTTAATTGCTGCTCTTCTGATAATTTAATCTGAAGCATATTATTTGGTATTAAGATATAGTCATCTGTATTAGGTGTTATTTTATATTCATATTCCTTATTGAAGGTCCATCCTTCAGCCTGTACTTCACGTGATACTTGAAGTAAAGTATCGTAGGCAATCGCAACCTCTGGGTTGGTTTGATCTAGTGTCGTTACAGGTGCCTGACCACATGACGACAGTATTTGGTTTATTGCAGGTAGCTCCTGCGAAGCGTTTGTGGTTGGAAAAGGCATAATAATATTTGTTAGAAAAAGGGGAACCGAAGTCCCCCATATATAAAAGCTATTAAGAAGCGTTAGCTGGATATGTAGATCCGAAAGCAGCTGGTGCTGTAGCGGTTCCTGCATATAGTTCAACGCAAGCAGCTGGGTTAAGGAAGTCGGCTCCCATAGCCAAGCGTCCTAGAATGACATCACCCTGATAAATCACGGATACATCACCAGAAGTTACTTGAACTTGTGGGCCCATTGCTTCAACTACACCTGCGCCTTCCTTCTGGAAGATAAGTCCACAGCTGTTAGCGAAGTTAGAGGCTTGTCCATACTCACCATTGATACCTGCAACAGAGTTGCGAGCATCTTCGATTGCTTCATCAACAAATGAACCTGTGTTGCCAACAGCAGTTGTGTTAACATCAACAGTATCATCATTACCTGAAGATGGCTTGTACTTAGTACCATACTTGCTGAAGAATGGAACGTTCATTGACTTGTAGATCTTAATGCCTGCAATGTCGATGATTCCTTCTCCGCTTTGTAGGGCTGTACCTTGTACGTCGCGGTTAATCAGGTTGTTGTTTGAACAATCTTTGATGAGGGCATAGTATTGACGTGGGTTTAGTACGGCAACACGACCTTCACCACTTACTCCTTTCTCATCTAGAGCTGCAGCTGCATCATAGAATGCAGTTACTATGTTAGCTGCTACAAGAGCATCGTTTGCATCAGCATTGGTACCAACACGGATTTGTGTTCCACCTGGTTCTACGAAGTTAGCCTTCGTGATAGGAGATGCAATACGAGCACCCTTAGAAATTGCTCTAAAGATTAGGCGGTCATACTTTTGTGCAAGTGCATAACCAATCTTCTTGGAGATCTCGCCACGTAGGTCATAGTGGGCAAGTGTCTCATCTAATTCATATACGAATGCACTTGAGATCAATAGATCGTCAATAGTGATCGTCTTCTCAGCTACTGGAGGTGCTCCATCACTGTTACCTAGGATGCTTTGGCCTGGTACATGGTACTCGGCTGTGGTGCGACCCGTATAGATGAACTGTAATGACTTACCGT
>VTLG01006892.1_pt1 | contig 21944 bp, 30 predicted proteins | sample 4694571 | NCBI WGS metagenome assembly VTLG01 (sample SAMN12604809, study PRJNA352737) | marine metagenome | biome: ENVO:00000447; feature: ENVO:00000209|ENVO:00000569|ENVO:01000036; material: ENVO:00002151; isolation source: viral sequences binned using virsorter ... | reverse complement strand
TCTCCTAACATACACCAAATAATCTACCTAGCCCAAACAACGTCCACCAATGTCCACAGCTGTTCAAATGCCCACATTGGGCAGATGTACGATTTCCAAGGGGAGATACGTAAAAATATGTAGCATCCGAACGGCCACAATTTGGGCATTTCCATCCAACTATTCTTGGGTTCATTCCACCAGTGTTCCTTCCCTGTATCTTTTTCCCAAGCTCCACACGATAACTTTCTTCGGTGGCCAGTTTTATGGATAGATGTTCTTTTGGGTCTTGTAGATAATATGGCATATTCTCAATAGATTTGGCTCTGTTCCTCATTCGTTCCAACTTTTCCATCTGTTCTTTTTTCTTGGCATCAAAATATCTAAGAACTTTTTCAAAATCTATGGAAAACAGCCCATCCCCAGTGGATGGTATATTGACATGACTTTTGGAACCAGTATTGGGAAGGAAATAAAACCGTCTAGCATCCTTACACTGTTCATCCATGGTTCTTCCAGTATGTTCAAAGAACATCTTCTTACATTGCATCCAAGCGCCTTCCCAAATATCACTTTGGTGTTTTTCTCGGTAAAAGCACCCCACTGGTTCAGCAAATGGGATAATCAGCCTCCATTTGTGTTTTTTTTCAGTATGTGAAAATGATGTATAGGCTATGTATTTAAAATCTTGAAATGCTCTATGGTATCCAAAATCCAATCCTTCATCTATATCGAACACAGCCAAAGAGACTTTTTGAACATGGCTATTTTTCAGCCCTTGGTCGAACATAGCGGGTGAAAAGGCTGGCAGTTCTTCTTTTTTATCCTCTTTTCTGGGAATGGTTAAAAATGTGGCCAGCTGTTCAAAAGAATATTCCAATGGAATGGGGTTCTTTGTATTGTATATTTTACGTAGTGCGGTTATATTGTACATGTGCAATTTCCTTGTTTTGCATGTTTACGTGAGTTGTAGGGGTGGGAATGATTTCCCACCCCTTTTTTTTACTTTTTGATTTTTACTATAATTTTGGGTTCATATGACCAAAATTTTGTAGCTCTAATGGTGTGAACGATACAATCATCCTGTATCATTTCCCCATCTTGCATGGCATCCAATAGGCCCTTTATCAGATTATCAATATCTGGACGCTGGATGTGATATCCCCATGCTTTATTTTCGGAATAGAACCAAAACTCTATATCCATGGATATGGGCTTATCATAATATGGAAGTTTCTTATCTTTAATTTGTCGGATAATTTCTTTTTTCCATAGGACATATTTTGGGGGCATATACGGACGGCCATATTTTGTAAATCTGGGTCTTGGGCATGCCAAAGGATGGACATCGAAAATATATATATCATCGAATTTAAGCCTTTCTCGTTCACCCAATAGCGATAAAAGTATCACCTTTTTCCATATATTTATTTGATATGGGCTTTCAGATATGGTTTTGATGATTTTCATCATCTGCTTACCATTGGGGGTTCTGTCCCCATCCAACCAGTGATACCATAGTGGTTTTTTTGTTACCTTTGAAAGATTTGGATATTCATAATCCAATCTTTTCAACAGCTGGGGAAAAGTTTCCATTACAACAAATCCCAGATTTCAACGGCTTCCACTTCAAAGGCATAACATAATTTTTTTATGTGATTCACATTCACTGGACGTTCCCCAGATAACAATCTGGAAAGAAGAGATTCATGGATGCCCATCTTATCAGCTAATTCCCGTTGGCTAATTCCCCACTGTTCCATTTTTATACAAACCCATATTGGGAAGCTGGGATTTTGTAAATGTTTCTCAGCTGCTTTCATTCCGTGATTTTTTACCAATCTTCTGATGGGTCGGTAATTCATAAGTTCTTTTGTTATTTTCATTTTTTTATTCTCCTTGTTTAATTAAGTTATTGATAATGATAATTTTATTTTGTTCTGTTCCTTTATAATTTTCCAAATCGTAGATACTTTGTGGACAATCACATCTAGCAACATACAATTCTTTATCTGTATGATTACTTGTAGAAAACCCAAATCCATTGTCTATTATTATTGGCCTACTAGACTTAAGAACAGCTAGGCAATCTCCTTTTTGCAGAGTTTCAAAATGTAGCCGATTGTTCAAAATCCAATCTTCCAACGTAGAATATGAAAAGTAGCCACTTGGATTTTTCGGTGTTTCCATTGGTGGATATTGATTTTGTACAATCGAAAGTATTATTTGGTGTTGCTGTCCAACTATATCCAATAATTTATCAAAGATAGGATTATTATCTTTGTTTGTATCTAAAAACTGTATATCTTCGTAAATACTACATAAAGAAGCTCTTAAATGTGTTGGAATATTTTGTCTTATCTTCATTTTTTTATTCTCCTTGTTAAAAAATGTCTTGACTTGTCATATTGACTTTCATAGTATATCTATACGTTTGTCATTCTGTCAAGCGAAAAAAAACAAGGAAAAATTATGTATGCTTTTGTTTATGAAATACATTTGGTTATGGCAACCATAGAACCAGTGCTCCAAAATGTATCAATATCACTCTCTATACTGGGGTTTGTGCTATATTGGATGTGGGAATCGAACAATGGAAAATAACATGAAACACAAAGAAATTGTATATCTCGATACTGAAACCACTGGACTGGATTGTGATTATCACGAAATCATATCTGTTTGTGTAATAAGAAAATCTGATGGAAGAATCTGGACGTGGAAAGCCCATCCAGAATGGCCAGACCATATAGATGATATGGCTGTGGCTATAAATGGATACACAGCCCAAGATTGGGCCACTGCATTAACACAGAATGAAATGGCCCATGAGCTGGGAATGGTTTTGGATGGAGCTGTTATTGTTGGCCATAATCCCAAATTCGACTTGGGATTTGTAGAAAATCTATTTTGGAGACATAAGGTTAATTGTAAATTGTCCCATCGTGCCATTGATACAATCACCTTGGCATATGTTTATCTGGTCCCATGGGGGCTGGAATCGTTATCACTGGATGAAATACGTAAATTTCTACGCTGGCCACATCATAAGATTCACACTGCAATAGTAGACGCCCAAGATGTAAAAAAACTGTATCAGTATCTCACAACTTGGAAACGCCATATTCTATACATGAAATTGATAAATTGGAAGCTGTATTCCATATGTAAAAAAATAGCCCATTTCTTTACAAAGGGATTTCCCAAATGGAAAAAGTGAGAAGTCCCCATTTTTCACAATGGCTATGTAAACAGAAAAGGACTACCAAATTCAAATGGAAGGATTTGGCCCATCATCTGGATATCACCACCCAAGGGGTGGATAACTATGCCAAGGGCTTTTCCCATCCCCAAACCATGAAACTATATCGGCTATGTGAATTCATCGCCATACACACCAACAAATCCACTGAAGTGGTTTGGTATGAAGCATTGAAGCCGATTATCAAAGACTACAATCACAAAACAAGGAAAAAAACATGAGAAGAAGATTCAATCCAAATCTACTACCCACCAGCTGGGAACCAGTTCCCAAAAGTTATAACTTTTGCCCCAAAAGATTCGCTGTTTGGGTAAAAAATACACAGTTTAATTATGGTGTGAACACTGTAATGATGGAAGATTGGGGGTTTAACTCCCAAACGCTAGTAAGATGGAGAAAGGCGAAACAAATAAGAACCCCCACCCATGGGGCAATATTGAAATTTTGTGATGGAATTAGAACATTATCTTATAAAACAGCCATCATAGAAGAACTATTGGTGGAAGCAGCTGAACACATGAAACAACAATAAACAAGGAAAGAACCATGATAAACATCTATAATCAAGATTGTATGGAAGCCATGGCATCCATGAAAGATAACGAATTCGATTTATCAATTGTAGACCCACCCTATGGGATAGGAGATTTGGGTTTTTGCACACAAAAAACAACCCGTGCAAAAGAAAGACAGAAAAGTAAAAATTGGAACTGCTCCACACCAAACGAAAAATATTTTACTGAATTAAAAAGAGTATCAAAAAGACAGATTATATGGGGGGCCAATTATTATTCTAATCTTACTGGTGGAAGAATCGTTTGGTATAAACATCAAAAGCATCCAAATATGTCGAAATGTGAAATCGCTTATTGTTCGATACATCAAAAAGTGGAATATGTGGATATTATTTGGCAAAATATAAACCGAAAAGAGAGAATAATTCACCCATGCCAAAAACCAGTGGCTTTGTATACTTGGCTTCTTGATAAGTACAGTCAAAAAGGATGGAAGATATTGGATACCCATCTTGGAAGTGGTTCTTCCGCTATTGCTGCCCATAATATGGGTTATGAATTCCATGGATACGAGCTGGACAAAGAATATTATCTGGCAGCTCTGGAAAGATTGGAAAACCACCAAAGACAATTAAAACTACCATTGGAGATATAGAACCATGATAATAATTTGTTACCATATAAAAGATTTTGAGACATACACCAGAACCCAAAGCCCCAGAAGTGTAGGGCCTATTGCCATAAACGTCCAACAAATTTCTTCCATCGTTCCCATGGAACTTTGGGTGGATGGAAAAGAAGAGGATAGACACATAACGTCCATAGCTATGGCCAATGGCACGATATATTATCTGAATCACAATCTGGATGAAGTGGAAGCCATGATTCGTGGAATTACCTGTGTACATGACTACAGAATAGATAATGGCTCTCATTATCTGGTCCCTCATGAATATGAAAAGCCAGAGAATTTCCATGATATTGAAAACCATATATAGAAAAGAATATGAAATCCCAAATCATGGAAAATGTGTATATTGGGAGCTGGATATAAAAGGATATTGGGTTTCCATCAGATTCATCCCAGCCAAGGGATTTTGGGGCTATTGTTCATGTGTTGCAGCTGAATACAGAAAACCATGTAAACATCTACAATTTGCTATTGATACCATAAAAAAAGAAGAGAGGAAAAACCCCTCTTCAGAATGAAAGTCAAGTATGTAAAGCCCCAAAACAACAAGGGGCTTTTTTATTTTAACCAATTTCTTTTCTGATTTCTTCTTTCATCTCGATTTTTTCCACCTTGCTTTTTACCTTCTTCAAATCTTCCAAGGCATGAAAGATTTTTCTTATCTGCTTTTCAAGGGCCTGAATTCTAGCTTCCAGCTGTGTTACCAAAGCATCCCTATCTGCATTTAGTTCTTTGATAACCATTTCGAATCGATTCCGTAATTGCGATTCTTCTTCTTTGGCTTCTGTTCTCATTTCCTTAATTTGGTCCATCTGTTCTTTTCGGATATCTTCCATCTTAGAACGTTGTTCCTTCAAATCTTTTTGTGCCGTGAGATATTGCCAGATAATAAACCCCAGAAATGGGAAATTAGACAGCATATCCACCAAAAAGGTTCCACTATCCATATTCATATCATCACCCCAAATATTCAACCAAATCCAAACCCCCACAATCTATTTTTCGATTTGAGACATGAAAATGATGAACAAACCCTTTCCATTCTCCTTTGGTGGATGGTTCATGTAAACAATCAATCATTTTCCCATCTTTGATTGGACATCGTAACGGAATATCACAAGCGTTAGCCACAGCCCTCCAAAGGGCTTGGAGGGCTTTCATTTGAACGGGATAGAAACCCATATGGGGTTTCAGCTTCTTCCCCCTAACAGTCCCTTCCCACATTGGCCTTTCTGGGAATCCATTTTTGGTATACCATGATTGATACTTTGGATAATATGCGTTAGCTACCTCCACCCCAATGGCAAATTTATTTGTTATGCCAGCATGAAAAGCTATATGTTGCATATCACAAGTTTGATAAATAGTCCCATCATTATCAATGAGAAAGTGGACAGATAAACCACGATTATCCAAAACTTTTTGGCAGATGGAAGATGATAGACATACATCCCAATGGTTCACAAAAAGTTTTGGTTCCCTTGGTTTCCCAATCACTTTCCTATAATTTTTGGCTTTATATCCATTGGGTTCATCCCATAAAACAACACGTTCCCACTCTATATCAAAAAAGTTTCCATCATAAACAATTTTCTTTGTTCCAGCTGGTAGCTCCTTTGGTTCCCACTTTGATATTTCTGCTTCTCTTTGCACAAAAATACGTCTATATGTAGCCGGCCCACATAATCCATCCTCTTCCAATCCATGTTCCTTTTGGAATTCGATAATAGCCAGTTCCAATACACGGCCAAAACTGTCCACCCCAAACCATTGGGGTTTCCATCCAAATTTTCTAGCTGAATCTTGATTATACATTTCTTTCATACCTGTTTGGATTTTCGTCTATTTTTAATTCTATTAGCCAACGTCCACCAGAAAAGACTTTTTGGATGATTTGGCATTTTTGATTGTTTAGCCCAATTTCTGAATCAGTTATTCCCACTATATCACCCAAAACCAGATAGCCATATCGAATCGATACACTATATTGTACGGTTCGAATTGGTAGGGCTTCTTGCTCCAATATATCTTGGGCTATCCTTTGGGCTGTGAGATTAGAATAACAATAGTCCAGCTCTATAACTTTCTTCTTTTTTCCATATCTCTGGATGGATAACATGGATTTGGGGTGGGCTATATATGCCGTACTCGATAACGTTCCACCAGCTGGGATAACATTGGAAACCTGTACAAATGTTGTGAAATCATTCACCACCCCATTTCTGGCATATCGAACAGTGATAACGTTGGAAACATCCTCTGGAGTGTTTTGGGTTGTTACTGGTCCATATCGTTCCCAATCTGGTCCCTGAGTTATTGATAATCTGGGAGACAAAACCAATCCACTCTGATGGATATCCAAAACTGGTTTCAGCCCATTGGGACCATTTACGACATGGATGGGAAGATGGGCAAGTATATTTTTTTGGAGCCATTGAAAAACTGTAATTTTGTCATCATTGACATATCCAGCAAATTCATATTGATTGAGATATGGCCTTAAACTATTCCATGCTTCATAATCGATATCATCTGTTAATTCACTGAGTAGCCAAAGACAGATATCACCAGCCCCCTTCAAATTACCGGCCCCCACTGGATTGGGATATGCTCCACCATCATCCCATTCCACCCATACTTGTCTATCGTCGTTTGCTCCCACACTTTGTGGGATGTGACTCGAGTTTAAAATTTTTATATATGTATACACGCGATTATCAATGTTTACAAATGTAAATATTTGGCTTGAATCTGTTTGACCAGTGTTTGAAAAAAGATTTACACTAGCGGCATTGGTGACATGACCAGCAACCAAATAATATACTGGTTGTCCAGCCGCTGTACTATCAAAAGCTATAACATAAGCTGGGGTGATTGGAATACTGGCATCCAATCCACTGGAATGTTCCACCCCATGAAGTTCACCAAATACCCATGGGATGGCCTTCCCTCTATGTATATCTTGGACCTCAACCAATCCCCTTTCATATGTAAAATCTGGTTCTACATATAAAGCATTTGAACAGGAAACATCCTCTATATACATATTCTCCCCAATAACCGTAGCCAATAGGCCTTGGGATGAAATAAAAACTTGGTTTTCAATGCTGAATTCTACATATCCAGTGGATTGGTCTGGATGCCCATAAACTGGGGTGGTTACTATCCCTTGGAAAATGATGGGTCTATTTCCATAATCGCTTAAAATCTGCCCATTCTGGACAAGTACATAACCAATTTTTACTTTGGAACCTTCGATGAACTTTCCATTCATCTGGTCTTGGGCTATGTTCCTACTTGGGAACGTTATAGCGATGGAAACCGAATCGGCTTCCATAGAAATATCCCCCACCTTTTGGAGTGATTGGGAAACCTCAATATCTTCCAATCCTCCAATATATGGATAGCTCTGGCCATCATCATCCACCAAATCCAACGATATTCCAGCGAATCTATAATCATCCCCCAGATATTCAATTTCCATGGTCCAAACTATATCAACATCTTCCCAATCTGTTCTTGTTCCATAAAACATTATGTTACCTGTCTCATATTGATGGTGGCTATTCGGAAAACCTCACCAGTTTGGTTTTGGAGTTCATCCCCCACAACGTGTTCAATCTGAATATCACTTTCCAATGTTACCATTACCTGTTCATCTACTCTCCCCAAGTATCGTTTATCCTCAGATGATGAAGTGGATTTGGATATGTTGGGAAGATATACAAAGTGTTTCTTCTGGCCTTGGACATAATCAAGGAAACCCAACATCAAATCTGGGGCTTCATTATTGACGGCTATAGGTTCAGCGTTGGCAGTGGTAGAAGATACCCAATAATCAATATCGGGTTCCAACCCTTGAAGCTGGGATATATCGATTCCATCTGTCCAAGCCACATTATATATTCTTTGGGGTGGTCTTAGTTCTCTTGAATATCTCATTCCATCTTGTGTTTCAATGGTTTCAGTACCACTCTCCATAGATATGGTTCTTCCTCTTCCATATTGACGACCTGGAATAATAACCGGCCCTATAATCACTTCTCCGATTCTGATATCATTGTGATAGGTTATTTGGCTATCAATCACCAGCTTGAAGCCAGCGGCTTGGATGCCATTGAAGTTAATTACCATGGAAAAATCTTTGGGGATTAGATATACATTTGTGGCCCCAGCTGGTGGGGGTGTTTCAAAAGTTATTGTCGCTTGTTTTGTTCCAGTGGCTGTTCCACCAAATTTCCCCTCAGTATTGGAAACTATCTTGTGGGCTATGTTTGTTTCACCCACGGAAAAGAAAGCCGTCCATCCTACAAGTTCATTCAAGGTAAAATAAGGTTGGGTCATGGTGGCATCCCCACGAATTGTCCTACCTTTTACTGTACATCCACAGCGTAACTGATTTGGAATGGTAGCCAGTGAAACCCAAGATGTTCCATTATGATAGAATAATTCCCCTGTTCTCCAATTTACATTGGAAAAATGGAACCCTATCAAATCATTGGGCATATGTTCCACCAATGAAGAACCTGTATCACTGTATAGTTTCCATGATATAGTTTGGGCGGCCACTGCCCCACTGGCCACGGCTTCACTTCTCCATGTTATTCTTGGGCTGGGGCTGGAGGATTGGAACGTGTTTCCAATTGGATAATCATATTGGGGCAGTATCTGGAACTGTTCCCCCTCATAAGTGGAACCATCTGTGGAAGAAATGGAAACATTATCATACACATAAGCAAATTGGCCCAAAGGTGGATAAGGCATGGATGCACAATCATCCGGGTTTGTAAAACCAAACGCCATTTGTCTTCCAGTGGCTGTTAGATTGGAAACATGGAATTCATTCCAGTTTGTGGAATAGTTACTATTATATGTAAGATGTCCAAATTTTACGAGCTGCCCAGCACTTGTAGAGGCCCCAGCCGATACAGTTCCAGCGTCAATAAGACTAGTCCATTCTTTTGTTTCATCAAAATCCAAGGTTCGAAACCATCCAGAAACTTTATTATCTGCCATCGCAAAAATGATATCCACCCCATTGGTATTATCATGTGAAACACTGGCCAAAGTGGATGAAGAACCTGTATCTTCCACCACTATATCAGTGGGAGTAATATACACACCTATTTTATATCGATTGCTTCCATTATCTGTTTCCAACAGAAATCCTCTTTGGGAATTTGTGGCATTTCCACCGGTATCCACAATTAAGGAACACCGAATAATTAGGCCTTGGGAAACATAATCAGAATTGGTTGCACTAGTGGGTAGATTATTCCAAGTATAGAATCGTTCAGCTGTTCCAACACTGGTTGAGGAAATCCTTAAATATCCACCAGTGATAGAATCTAAGCCAGAACCTCCCACGGTTAATCCAGTGATATCAGTGGGAACATCCAGTGGAAGATAATTTCTGATGTAGCCAACGCGGCCCCAATCTGTTTCATCCTCTGCATAATCATTCTGGGGTAGATTTACTGTGGAATAACCTCCCAAATATGTCATTAAAACAGAATTATCCATAGTGGTGGAACTGTCCATATTCGATACAATGACACCACGTCCCAGCCAGTGAACAGCCGTTAGATTGGATAATCTGGTGGTGCTATCATCACAATTAAGAACCACCCCCTGGGCTACTGTAAAATTCCCATTGGTATATCTGAATGTTATTCCATCACTCGAATATTTACAGTTTATAAAATCGTTTGAACCACCACTATATATGTATAGATATACACTGCCATCATCGTTCATCAACATGGAAAAATCTCCACCAGTCATGTAATCATTTGAACCAGTGGTGGCATTGGGGGCCGATACAGTAATAAATCCACTGCTTTCCCGTAAAAGATGGATATTGCTAAAGGGGTTTGGGAGTTCCATATAATGTACATTGGAAGTATCTCCAATGTAGCTGAAAACATATCTTCCCAATCTCTTCCCAAGGTCAATCATTCTGAAGGAATTACTTTCCAGATTGGTGGATGTACTCAATAAAGTAAATGTTCCACCTCCATCTATGGATACATATTGGAATAGCTGGTTTCTTTTTGTTACAGATGTATTGTTGTATTCTGTTTCCACCAAAAGGACGATGGAACCACTGATGGATTCCATTCTCATCCGAATAATCTCATATGTAGTAACACCAGCCCCAGAACTGGTTCCAACGGCCAACGAATCTTCCCATCCTTGTCGAGAAACATTGGTCCATGATACCCCATCATCCTGGGAACGGTATATTCTGATATTCGCTTTGGCATTATCTTCCAAAAGATGTGCCAAAAGAATGGAACCATCTTCTAATTCACACATACATGTAATGATTTTTTGTGTTCTGGAAGCAAAAGTGGGAAAAGTATAGATGGTGGTTGTAGTGTTGGAACCTGATTTTGTTAAACGTCGGACAAAAACAATATCATTGGTGAAATCCTGAAAAGTGGCTATCAATAACGTATTAGAAGATGTAACCAAACTATCTTGGACAAAATAATTGTTTCCCACTACAGTGGAAATATCTTGGTATTGAAAACCTGATATGGCACTATATGAATCCCTTCCATATTCAGCCGTGGTGGATGTTACATTATCCTTGAAAGTGAATCTCGAACCGAATCCAGCTGAACCGGCTTTTCTGGAAACAATGGTGATATTTCCCGTGTTACTTTGGTTCCCTTTGGCCAATAATCTCATTTTTGAGGATTGAAGTGGATTGGGGTCCCCAGCATTGGGATTTTGTTGGGTGAAGCTGCTTTGGGTTTGCCAAATGTTATCCACTCCCAAATCCATGGGAAGAATGAAACCTCTTAAATATTCTGGTGTTTTATTTGTTCCCATATCAATATCCTTTTCTTCCAGTAGATGTTCCACCCATACCCATGGCTGTCCTTCCTTTTATAAATCTATCATAATGTTTGAACGGATTCATGACAATAACAGTGGGTTCCAAACCTTGGCCCCTTTCTATTGCTCTAACACCTTCAGCCCCTATCCTGGAAACGGCTGATGTAGATAAGATGGCTTCACCACGTTTGGCCCTTACCATGGTTTCATCTGGGGCCAATGGTGAAGCATCCCCAATCATTCCACCCATATGGAATTTGGGCTGTTGAGCAGATATAACAGCCAATTGGGCGGCTCCTATAGCACCCATGGCACCCATGGCAAACGGCCCAAGGGGAGCCACAGCCACCACATTTTTAGCGGTTTCAATTACAACTTCAGCCATGGAACTGGCTTTTCTTATTCCAAATGCTATTTTTTCCGTTTCTTTGGTTTTGGCTCCAAAGGTTTCCACCAGCTGGGCAGCGGCTTCAAATCCTACCCCTAATTGGTCGACCATAAACATAGCCGCTTGGGCTTCAGCTTGTTTTCTAAGTTCAACCCCCTCCAAATGCTGTTCCAAAACATCCCCCAATCTGGATGATACTTTGTCCATATTTTCCATCTGTAGTTGGAACAATTCATTTTCTGCTTCAATTTTGGCATCTTTGATTTCTTGGGTTATCTGGTCGCTTCTTACTTGAAAGGCTTCTTCTAATTCCAATAATTTGGCATCTTCTTCAGCTGTCCTTTCTTTCAAAAATAATCTTTCTATTTCTGTAGCTAAGGTGTCATTCAATATTTTTTGCTGTTCTTCTAATTGGCTGATTTCCCTATCTCGAATGGCTAATATTTTTTCTTCACCTTCTAATTGTTTTATCCTTTTATCGGCCTGTTTTTCTTGGCTAGAATCGATATCCCTTAAAGCTAAGGCCAATAATTTTTCTGCATTAGCTAATTCATTCACTTCTTTTGTGGCTTTTGGTAGTCTACCAGAACCACCAGCACCACCAGCACCACCAGCCCCACCAGCTCCACCAGCACCACCAGCACCACCATCACCACCACCAGCCAAAGTGGCATCCAATGATTTTCTAAATTCAGATAATTTTGCTTGTGCTCTGGTAATTGTTCCAGTAAACAGCCCACCAGCTGATTTGGTAAACGTATCTAAAGATTCATTGAAAACTTGTTGTGCTCTTGCCGCGTCTTCACTACTCCCAGTTAGGGTTTGTAATAATAGATTCATTCCTGCCAATTGCACATTTCCAGAGGCAATTATGGTTCCAAAAACATCACTATAGATGGAACCCATAAAAATAACACCTTCAGTGACGGCTAGAATTGCATTGGTTAAACTGGCACCACCAGAACCACTACCACCCATTAGAACATCTATCAAGCGCATCATTTCACCCATGATAACAGTGGATGCTGTGGCACTTACACGTTGGAATCTAGCCATTTGATTTTGCATTTCAGGACCAGTAGAAACCCCAAATTGTTCAGCTAGATTCACAAAATCTTCCAGATTGTCTATGGCTCCACTTTGAAGAAATTTGGGGCCGGCTGTTCGTCCAAAGATTTCAGCGGCCATGGCTGCTTTTTCTTCTTGGCTTGTTACGTTTTGTAACGACTCGAAAACATCTTTTAAAACTTCATCAGCTGTTCTTAATTGTTCAAATCCATCCACTGTTTTAGTGGTTGATACTCCCAGTTTATCAAATGCTTTTTTTGCTTTTTTGCTACCATTGGCAGCCTGATTCATCATTTGTGGAAGTCGAATCAAACCCACTTCCAAATCTTCAAATGCCAAGCCGCTTCCTTCAGCCGCCAAACGAAGTCCATTCAAAGTGTCAACATTTACACCAGTTTTGGCACTGGCATCCACTAGCTGATTGGACATATCAGCCATTTTTTGGCCGAACATGAGAATAGCCGCCCCAGCCGCGGCCGCCCCTACTGCTATCTGGGAAAAGGCCCCCTTGATATCTGTTCCCACTCTTTTGGATTTTTTGGAAACACCATCCAAGGCCTTTTCTTGTTTCTTAGCTGATTTTTTGGCTTCTCTGGCTGCTTTTTCATAGGCTTTATCCAGATTATCCACAATTTCTTTGGCTTCCCGTTCAGAAACTTGCCCAACCCTTTGAAGCCCCTTGACCAGATTCGTTACTTCAGCCCTATAGGCTATCTGAATTGTCTTGTTTATATCGGCCATTATTTCACCTTCTTTTGTTCCATTATATAGGCATCTGCCAGCTTTTTCACGATTTTATCCACATTGGCTTTGGCTGGTTCCCACATTGTAACTTCAGCCACCAATTTCCCAGCTGGAACAGTGGATGGACTTCCATTTTTTCTTTTGGAATAATCGGCCGCTTTTATATTATAGGCATATGGGGCAGTGTTACGAAAAAATCCTTCCACAGCCTTTCCTTTTTGTATAATGCGAATTCCAGAGGAAAACTTATCTATAGAATTTTTACTCTCTTCTTTTTTGATGTACGTTCTTCCAGATTTTGTTTTTACTGGCTGCCCATATCGTACATTCCAATTTTTCTTGGCATAATCAATTCTATCGTCTAATTCAGTTTCCAATATGTGAAGAGTAAGTGGGGCCACATCTCGAATCGCTTCTTCAATTAATTTTTTTTGTAGTCCACTAATTTCTATCGAGCCTTTCCCCTTCCCATATCGCAAACGTCTAGCCATCTTTACATCCTCTTCTTAAAAATCTATGGTGTTCTTTTTTCAGTCGATTCAGTTGGAAAGATTTCTTTTTCTTTTCGATATCTGCTTTTTTCATGTTGCTGAATTTGTAATCTGCTATTAGTTCAGCTTGTAAATTTTTGGGCTGGTTAAAAAACCAATTGGGTTCCTGTCCCCAAAATCTGGATATCAAAAAACCAGTACGGATTATTCCCCCTACTGGTCTGTAGAAAAATTTTCAGCCGCTTCCACCTCTGGTTCTGTGGCTATATGTTCGGACATCATCGTAAAAAGTTCTGTTCCTATTTCAAGCACTTGAATCGGGTTCACTTTTTTGATTGCTAACCATTCTTGCATCCTCCCACCATAGGCCAACAAATCACAATCTGATAGACTGTATTTGGGCTTTGATGGGTGATTGGATAACATACAACCCCATAAGGCAGCGAAAAGCCGCCCCAACTGTGCACGGTTTGGGTTTGTGCTTATCATGTAAAACACATCCCAAACCACACACATGGATTTTGGCATATCAAAAACATAATCAACTTTGGAAATATTCTTTTTCATGGTTCCCTATCTCCAATTATACTGTGGCTCTGGCTATGCTTCCATACACTTCACCCGTGAAGGAAATAGAAGTTGGGTTTCCTTCAGCCAATGCAGCTGTTAGCAGAACTTTCTCGAAAGTTACTTTTGTGTTGGAACCACTCAAAGCAGACATATCCGCTTGGAATACCACTGTAACCAAGAATTGTTCAAAACCTGTTCCACCAGTGGAAGTAGCACCGCTGGAATTATTGGTCTTGTATACAAAATCCAAGATTGTATCTTCTGAATCATCTGCCAGCTCACGAAGATGACAAGAAAAAGAAATTGAAGGAATCGGGTCATTTCCTGCTCTCAAGCCCACAATTGTGGCTCTGTCATAAATCACGATTCTCTCTGCCTTATCAAAATTCGCGTTAAAATCGCCTGCTTCATAAGCCACTGTATAAGATGTGGCATCACCATTAGTTATTGTTATTGTTCCATCCCTTGGGACGGCTACCACGGTAGATTCAGCCATGATATCTCCTTTTTTGTTATGTTGTTAGGGGTATAAAATGTAGTAGTTCAAAAGATAATGTGGAAATCATGTATTCACCACTATCCGTTAATGTTCTGTTTGTAGATTGTAATTTGATATGAAGATTTTCGTATAATGTTGTGTTGGTTCTGTCCAAAAGATTGGCTATGATTGTATTCTCCAAATCCAATCCACCATCCACATCCACCAGCTGGGCCAATGGTCTTATTCTATAAGCCATCTTTATATCCATATCTGTTTGTAACATCGCCCCTTCAGTGGGTCTTTGTCTATCATCCTGAGCATTGGAACCACCAATGGAAACTGAAAAAGCTTTGTGGGCTATGGAATTGGGAGTTCTCCCAAAAGCCCCAGCGGGTAAGGGTGATTGTTTCAGACCAGCCCCCACAATAGCTTCCAATGCTGTGGCGATTCTTGCTCTAATAATGGATAGTTTTACAGCGGCCATATCAGTATTTCCGATACTTGAATCTGTGATATCTGGATGGTGGATTGGTGGTGGAAATCATTGGAAAAGCAGCTCTTCTTTTGTCCACATCATCAGCCCTTCCATCTTCATCCATATCATAACGAAACGATATCTGTTTCCACTGATATTCATAGGTCTTGATATGCTCTTTGTACAAATCGAGATATCTTGAAGTTTGGCCTAATGTGCTGTGCATATCACGCCATATAAGAGCCAAAGCCAATTCCAAATGGCATGAACGAAGGCTTTGTGGGTCCGTGATGAGATAGGGAAGGTTCCCTTGTTGTCTCAATCTTTCCAGTATTCTAACCCATGCTTCATCTATATATCTTTGCCATCCATCGGTATAGCTGGATGGAAGAAGGTTGGCAAGGTCGCTATAACTGGCTTCCAAGTCGATATCTGATATACATGGGTACAGTGGACGCCTACAAAGATAAGCTGGTCTTTGGAAGGTATATGTAACCCCACCAATTTCCACTTCCCATAATTCAAAAAGCCCATCAGATAAAGACATGGTTTCTGGGACTGAAGCTGAAGGAATGGTGAATTTACACTTACTATCAGCAATGGTGGCAGCTGAAACAGAAATAATATCTGTCCCATCTTCATCCAATAGTTGATATGTGGCTGATGTGGGAACTACAATTGCAGAATCCCTATATATCGCCAATTCCACAATTTGGGTTTTCCCACGTTGTATCATTTGTGGAACCCGTATTCGTGGTGCGTAATATTCACCCAACAAAGCCATTTTTCAATCCTTGATTATGCTTTGATAACAATATACCAATCATTCCCATCAGATGAAATAAAACATCCTTCGTTGGCTGATAAAATGGTATAGGTTACAGTGGTTCCAGCATCACGAACATGAATATCATTGGCCCCAGCACTAGCAATGAAAAAGAAGGCCCCATCTTTTGGAGCGGTTAATTTTACATCCAACGCACTTCCACTATCATTTGTTAGAACCTGTATTTGTGAATCGAATTCATTTAGTACTCTTACAGTAGTAATGGTTTCAACATTTACACCATTTTTCAATTGTAATCCTCGTGGAAGGACAAATTTTGATTTTCCGTTATAATTCGCCATTTCGAAATCTCCTTTATTGGTTGTTATTTCCCATGCTTATGGTCATGACGTTTGGCCACATTTCGCGCCATTTCGCGAGCTGCATCCACATCTATTCTACCACTAGTTTTTCTTTGTTGTTCAATAATTTTTCCAACAAATCTATCATAGGCTTTTCTTTTATCAGACATCCCTTTTTCCTTTGGTTTTCTTTGGTGGTTTTCCATCATCTGTAACCGGCCCTTCATGTTTTATGTAGGCTTTCATAAGTTCCAGCTTCTTCAAATCTTTTTCATATTGGGATTTCAATCTTGGGGTTAGGTTCTTCCCTTCGTTTCTCTGTACGCGTTTTTCTTGCATATCCACAAAAAATTCCAGTACATCCACATCGGGCATTTCAATCACACCAGTATCGAGTAATTCAAATCGCCAATCATTGTATGTCGCCAAATCTCTTTTCCATACAACACGATTCCCAATAATTTTTGGTGTATCCCAAACAGAGGAATAAAACCATCCTCCATTCTTTGTTCTGTGGCGCGTCTGATATCCCATTTCCCAATCCAAAACTTCAAATCCATTATCCATCATCTTGACACGTGCCATTTGGGAATCGGTTCCACCCCCTGGCACCATTCGAACACCATTCACCCCAGCTATCTCAAAAAGTCTTCGAAACTTGGGAAGGAACATCCACTGTTCCTTATGTTTTACAAACTCCCAACATGTGTTGGGATGGTGCATATACCAGAATGGGGCATTTTGTCTTATTGGTAGCGCGTTGGCCTTTGTTAGGTCGTTACCTGTCCAGGGTTGATTATTCATGGTTTCCTCAGTTTTTATCATGGTTCTGTAAATAATATGGTGGGGGCCAAAGCCCCCCAAAGGATGGGGAATGGGAACCATGATAAGACAATCCCCATCCACCCAATCAAAAATTAAGCGTCGGTTGCAATCTCTACAATTCGGCTCTGTTCGATGACAGCCGCCCCAGTGTAAGCGGTTCCCACTATTTTTGTTAATGAGAAGGCCGAATCACGTTCCAGCTCGACTAAAACGGGAGTACCAGCGGGACGGATTTCACCAGCGGGACCAGCCAAGGGAACAGGAGTGCCCAAAGCATATCCAATTGCACCGGCTGAAAACATAGCCCCAGAACGGTCGGTTCCATCAGTTGGAACATATGCTGATTTGTGGATTTGTACGCCCATAAAATCACCAACAAAACCTTGTCCAAGGCTCTTCATCAGTTCGTGATGTGCTGGGTTGAATGCGATGGCATTTGCTGTTTCGTTACGAATAGAAGACTGAAGGTCAGCTATTTGGCGTGGGTGGAGAACTGCAAAAAGTTGTGATGGGTTATTGGCAATCTCAAGAAGATACAAAGCATCCATGAAGTCATCCACTGACATATCCACACCAGTGGAACCGACCGAAGAAGAAGCACTGGAAAACAAAGCACAAATCATTTCCATGAAACGAGATTCGAAAGCCCCAGCCATTGATTCACTGAGTCGGAAAACGTCGATATCTTGGCCCAACTTTGTGAGCGCGGCCAAATCTGTGAGGTCGTACCGGAGTCCAATCCGTCCCACAGTGATATCTTCTGTGGCGGTTGTAAGTGCTGAAGATGTGATTTCTGAACCGTCACCCACTGTATTCATGGCCTCAAAGCCATCCAAGCCAGCGTAACGAAGTGAAATAGCATCTGAACCCATACCAGCAACATCACCAGCAAAGAGCAAAGCCCCAGAAGTACGAATTGAAGCAGCATCAAAAAGTAACGCGCGAACTTCATTTTCAATCATTTTATCAAGACGAAGCCCAGCACCGTCAAGAACATTATATGTAATAGTAGCCATTTTTTTTTCCTATATGGTTATTGGTTTTTCGTGGCTCTACACTGTTAACGGTTGTGAACCTAACCACACATTATCATTATACACAGTTTATTCATAGCTGTGAATAACCTGTGTATAACTTTTTTCACAACTTATTCATAGGCTGTGGAAAACCTGTGAATAACCTGTGTATAACTTTCTATATACCTCTTTTCTGGAAGATTTCCAAGCACTCTTCAAAATCTTCCTTGTTGGCATAATTTTTTTTACACCAGCCAATCAAGTCTTTTTTGTTTCTTAGGTTTGTGATATTGCTACACATTTCCCCACTGACTTCCCCAGTAGCTGAATTGGTTTGGGTCATGCACATAAGTTCCCTGCATAAACCATCCCCATTCTTATCAATAAATTCAGGTTCACAAATTGGAAGAACTACATCTAGTTTCCCCAGCTCTTTGGCCACTGGGTCACTGGGAACGATAATGGTTTCTGGTGGTCTGTTTCCTTGCATAATGCCAAATGTGACACTTCCACCCAAAAACAAACCAACTACAGCCGCAATTAATATTTCTGTCATTTTTTTTCCTAGAAAAAAGGGGATGGGTAGTGGATACCCATCCCCAACGTTGGAGTAATAGAGGGATTAAACTGAAACAGCCACATCCACAGTAACACCGGTTACAGATGTAACGGTTAAAGCAGTGGTGGAACTATAAACAACATCCAAATGAATCAGGTTTCCAGCTGAATCCATTGCCGATACATGAACAAGTTTCTTCCCAAGATTATGTGTAATGGTTTGGGCCACATTGGCTGTTAGGGTGACTTGTGATTCATGACGCAAGTCTTGAAGACGTAAGGAAAAAGCCCCTGTTCCACCATTGTATGTAATCAGCTCATCAGATTCAGAACCAGCGGTTACAGCTGCGCGAACTCGGGCATCTGTATAATATAGATTTGAACCTTCAGCCACATTTGATGTGGTGGCATTCAAAGAATATTCTCCAGTCCCATTATAAGAAAGTCCAGTTCCAGCACTAAATTCTCCTACGATATCAGATAGAAGAACTTTACCTTGTCCAGTGGAATTATTGTATTGGAATAGATTGGAATCTGGTGATGAGACACTTTCAGCACTGATGGCACTACGCGCGCGCGCTTGGGTAAAATATTGATTGGAACTACCTTCAGATACATCATCTGTATCCCCTGAGAAAGCAATTTGTCCAGTCCCACTATTATAAGTAATACCGGTTCCACCACTAAGAACACCACGTACATTGGCAGTAGAAACCAACATGTCACCACTGGAATTGGAATACTGAATAAGGTTCCCAGCATCTGAAGACGCTTGGACAGAACCACGCGCGCGCGCTTGGGTGAAATACTGATTAGAACCTTCAGCCACATCAGAAGTGGACCCATTGAAAGAAATAGTATTTCCTGAAATCCCAATAGCAGTTCCAGCCGATAAGCTAATTGCAATTGCTCCAGTACTATTATTGTATGAAATACCAGTTCCAGCACTCAAAGCCGCGCGGCTACGGGCATCTGTATAATATAGATTGGATGAACCTTCACTTACTACATCAGTATCACCAGTGAAGGACATAGCCCCAGAACCACTATTGTAAGAAAGACCAGCCCCAGCACTGATAACAGCTCGTACATTGGCAGTGGAAACCAACATATCACCACTCGAATTGGAGTACTGAATAAGGTTTCCAGCATCTGAAGACGCTTGGACAGAACCACGCGCGCGCGCTTGGGTAAAGTATTGATTGGAACTTCCTTCAGATACAATATCACTGTTTCCACTGAACGAGAAAGTAATTTGGCCACTGGATGTACTGGCTGAAAGACCAGAACCAGCCGCGATATTTGCGGAAATGGTAGCATTAGCAGCGTTAACAGAAATCCCATCACCAGCTTGAAGAACTCCACCCACTTCAGCCGCTGTTAGTGGGCTTTCAATTTCGGTATAGTTTCCACTAGCTGAACCATCGGCCCCAGAAACCATAAATGTTTCAGTTCCAGCACTGGGGGCAGTAAGAATAAGTACATCCCCTTCTTTCAGGCTGGCAGCTGTGGAACTTTCATTGGCGATAAAATTATCCAAACTGGTTTGGGTGCTGTCCACATGAACATCTGTGATGGCCAGGGATGAAATCGATAGTTCACCATCTGCCACAGATAGCATCGATGAAGAGCCACTAGCAATAGCGTTTATGAATGATAATGATGATACATCTTGTTTACGTACTAGATGATTATCACCTGATGGGGCATTTTCGGCCTGAACGGCACCTTTAAAATTTACGGTTGGGTTATAAAAATCCATGGTTGTTATCTCCATTGGGGGTTAAAAATCTTATGTAAGATATACAGTTCCAGAGATAGCCACGGCAAAAGTAATTGTTATAGAATTGCTGAAAAATTGGATATCTCCCATAATCTGGTTTCCTGTAGAATCTACTATAAGAACCCTTGGTTTGTGACTATAAGAATGGGAAATTGATACACTAGATTGATTGGTAAAATCAGTCGTGGTTTGGGTTATTGCCCCACCAGAGGGGCTATATATTGGAATCGCCATGGTTCTTCCTATTGACTATTCAAAAATCAAATAGATATTAGCTGTTCCAGCTTGGGAGGCAAAATACATATATCTATCCCCACTGGTTTGGACTGGGTTGTATTGTATTATGCTATCTACAGCCTGAGGAAAGGCGTTAGCTGTGGCACTTGCCCCATCTGTTCCTTCATATGATACCAAAATAGCTTGGTCTTTGGCCGCCACTGTAACCAGTTTGGCCCATTTGGGAAGTTTAATTTCTTTGTTTGTAGTTGTTACACTTGCCAATTTGTAATTTCCACCACCATTATTCCAATTTATAGTGGTAAGGTCAATTGTAGCCATGATTTTTCCTTTGGTTTATTGGTTATTTTTTTCGTTTCCGATTCATTGTTGTCCTGTTCCCACGTTTGGGGAGTTTCCTTTTTTTCCCAGCCATCGACAAAGCTATAGCAATGGATTGTCTTTTGGGTTTCCCCTCTTTCAAGAGCTTCTTGATTTTCTTGGATACGCTTTTGGATTTTTTTCTTTGTCCTGGCATTGGGTTTTCCTCTATGTAAATAGTATTCACCATCTATATTATAAGCCGTAATATTTTTTTTTATCACTGCTTAAATCTGTTGTTTCGCATTTGATAGTATTGTTTTTTTAACTCTTCTCTATTTTGCCGATAAAAATCAAAATCATTTCCAGCCTTTTTCCACAAATCGGCACTGGTGGAATGGTCTTGGGTTTGGGCCACTCCTTGATTGGATGTGGGACGTTGGACCATTGGATTGGAAGATGGGGATGGGGATGGGGCTTGGGAGGTAGGTGAGGTAGCAGACGTAGCAAGACTTGCGTAAATATGCGCAAATCTGTGTGGGATCAACATTTGTGGATTCTACATAGATTTGAATATATTTACGCAA
>VTLG01013184.1_pt1 | contig 21960 bp, 29 predicted proteins | sample 4694571 | NCBI WGS metagenome assembly VTLG01 (sample SAMN12604809, study PRJNA352737) | marine metagenome | biome: ENVO:00000447; feature: ENVO:00000209|ENVO:00000569|ENVO:01000036; material: ENVO:00002151; isolation source: viral sequences binned using virsorter ... | reverse complement strand
GCCATTTAATGTAACAAAATCGTCAGCACCCGTCGTGAACATTACAAGCTCGTTGCCGTCGTAATAAATTCCTTTAGAAGTATCGGTAAAATTTATACTGCCGGATGCAGCCGACATTTTGATGTCGCCAGCGAACGTGGCAGTGCTTCCTGTAAACGTAGCAATAGCTGCGTTATTTTGATCAATAAAAGATATCGTATTTGATTTAGACTCAAGTGTATCAGCACTGTTTGTTTGGAAACCAACTATACCTGCGGCTCTATTCATAATATATAGTTCGTCACCCGTTCCCCCACCGAAAGTTCCCAAGGCTCCGGTGCTTCCTGTGATTACCTCAAGGCTACCACCAATACTTCCAGTTGCACCACTACCAACCAATACTTTAGCAGCAAATGTGGCATCACCTGTTGATCTATTAAATTGTAGAACCTCAGTTGAAGTATCACTAACAACTCGATTTAATCTAAGATGTCCACCTGTAGCTAGCTCATAAAATTCCCAGCCATGTGTTGTATTTGAACCTATCTTTAATGCAGGAACAGTATCACTATTTCCTACAATATCAACTACCGCTTGAGGATCAGTCTGACCAACACCAAGTCTACCCGTCGTTGTGAGCCGCATCTTCTCACCGCCACCGGCACCAAACCTCATGGCATCTGCACCATGATCGTAACTGAAATAGCCAGCGTAATCGGCTGCACCGCTGGCGGCATCGGAGAAATGAATATTTGCGGTTGCGTTGTTAGCGGCGGCTATAGTTATACCTCGGCTTCCGGTCAAATCTCCGACTACCAAATCATCAGCGTTAGCGTGGTGTGCAGCCGGGTTGGTCGAAATAACGCCCATCGGGTAGAGCCATGTGGAAACGCCAGTGGAGTCTATCCTTGCTCTCCAAGCCGCAGCCGTGTCGTCATAGATGGCAAGGGAATTTGGGACTGTGCCGTCGCTGTCGCCAACACTATGCAACGAGAATTGCCGACCGCCTGTCGAATTGTTATCTAGAGTTAACCTGACGTATTTCTTATCGGCGGCAACATCTAAAGTAAAATGATCTGTAACACCTAGATTTGATCCACCACCAATTGCTAGTTCCTTATTAAGTGTTAAACCAACATCAGCGGTATGGGTAATATGCACATCATTATCTGCACCAAAATAAAGTTTTGAACTATCCGATTTAAGCCCTATGTCGTTAGCAAACTCTGCAAATTGAGAACCAGCCGCACCATCAAAAGTAACTTGTGTGACGCCAGCGTCCGCTTTTAATATAAGTTTACTACTGGCATTAGTTGTTGATAATATTAAATCATCAATTGATCCATTGTACTGAATAAAAGCTGCATCGTTATCAGTGCCTTCACCAAAATATATCTGTGCATTTCCACTAGCAGCAGCAAGTATTGACATTCCTGTATTACCACTGCTTTCTAAAACTAATTCATCAGCGTCTGTTGAGGCGGTGACTGATCCAGCAGAACCTGTTGTAATATTAGCAGCACTAACAACAGTTAGAGTATTTGTTGTAAATGCAGATACAGATACTAACTCAAAATTAATAGTATTTACTGTTAAATCTGCTATACTGGCACTGACTGCTTGAAGAAAGCTTGTGTTTGTATTTCCTGTTACTGATATATTACTTGTTACATATAGAGAACCACTTACAGCAACATCACTTGCTGCACTTACAATACCATCTACAATAAAAGTTCCATCTACATTAAGATTACCAACAATACTGGCATTAGAACTTAGAGTTAGTGTCTCTGCTATTAATTCAGTAGCTCTAACAGTAGGAATAGATACACTTGTACTTACTGCTGTTGCACTTACAATCTGACCATAATCATTAACCCCAAAATTAGTAAAAGGTCCATAGGAACCTGAGACATTAGCTATACTAGCAAGAGTAATTGTAGGATTACCTGCAGCACCATTAGCATTAGTAATAGAAACTGGAGTACCAGCAGTTAAAGTTCTTCCATATACATTACCACTATTAACTGCAATAATACCTGTTGCACTGCCAATATCAGCCATATTATTAATAGCTGAAGCATTAACAGTAATAGATTCTCCATTTAATTGAAATGTACCATTAATATTAACACCAGCATTGCTAAGTTCTAAAGCTGTATTTGTTCCTTCCCCATCAGAAACAGTACGCATTGTTGTATCAACGCCACTATTATTATTGCTTACCTGAAGAAGGTCTTTATAAGTATTAGCAATAGTTTTACCTGTTAGTGTAGCCATTATACATTATTCCAATAGTTGTTATAAGTTTCCCAATTATTAGTAGCATTCTGCCACAAAACATTCCTGTCTTCATTAGAAGGAGGACGAGGATTCTTTATATTTTCATCATCTCTTACATTCGGTGTTCTATTTTGAGGATGATTCTTTAGATCAAAAGCGCCATCCCAATCTTCTGGGCATACCAACAAACCATAACTATTAAGTTTTAAGACTCTATGAGGATATTTAAAACCACAAATATCACAAATAGCTACAGCCTTTTTGTTACTTGCCATTATATTATACTCTATTCATCTTCGGTAAGAAATAGGCACTAGCTCTTTCTCTGTCTTCATGCATAGCTCTTTCTAATCTATTCTCATATTCCTGATTAAGAACTTGTATTCTTGCTGGATTAACACCGGGTCTTTTCATTGACATGAAGTAGGCTAGTCCTGCAGTAAGACAAGGAATAAACCTACGAGAGATATCTGCCGTTTGACCTGCAGACTTATTTACATCTTCAGTATATTTTATGTGTTCTAGTTTTAGTAAGTCTGTTGTATTCTCTGGGACAGGCCAAAGGAAAACAGTTACGTTATCTCTTCCTCTTCTAATAGCGTACTGAGAAGGTCTGCCCTTCTGTCCCTTTCGGGGTATCTTTAGATACTCTTCCATAGTAATACGTTCTATTTGTAGGTCTGTGTTATCTCTGCCTAGAACAGCTTCAGTAACATCAATAGTACTATCAGGAAGAGAATAGGCAGTAACACTAGTAGAGACAGATACAGTTGTTGTATCAGCAGTCCAAAGAAGAATACCTCTATTCTGCCAATCTTGTAGAAGAAGATTAATAGAACGCCTAGCAGACTTAGGCTCATGTCCTAGAGTCTGTTCACCCCCTATCATTTCCATTGCTTCTTCTATAACTTCATCAATATCTAAAGAGAAGTCATATGTACCACTAGTTGCCATATTGGTTATCCTTGTTTAGTATTCTATAATCTTACCCGGCTCAAAGTCTACTACTACATTCTCTTCTGGTCCTTCAATAGATGGACCCTTTCTTGCAGCACCAAAACCTTGTCCTGTAGGACGGGCAACCATATTCCTTAAATCTTTTTCGTAGGCGTCTTTACCCTTCTTATCATAAGAGTATTTCTTTCCTTTGAGTGTAGGCATTATGCTCTCCTTTTTCTACCTTTAGCAGATAAAGCTGCGAATTTCTTTTTACCGTACTTCTTTCTTCCTATGCTTGCAGCTATAGCGTCTGCAGCTTCTTTAGATTTACCTGATGATTTCTGTATAGATTTAGAAACATCCTTAAATCTTTTACCTGAACCTAACTTAGCTTTCTTTTTCTTTTTCTTAGATGGAGGCGTAGTAACTTGCTTGCTTACTGATGATCTGGATACAGCCACTTAACACCTCCATCTTTTTCTTGCTTGACGTAATCTTGAATTAGGATTCTTTGCAGCTTTAGGAAACTTTTTCATTTGTCCTGCAGACCTAGCACAATAACTCTTACGTCTTGTTGCTCTCTTACCTGTAGGTTTCTTTTCTGTTACAGCAGTTTTAAGTTTACTACCGGGATTATCTCTTTTATATTTAGCTACTCCTTTAGCTGTCATACCGGCACCTTTTTTAGTTGGTCGCTTATGACCACCTTTAATGGTATGACCCTTCATAGTCCCTTTACGTTTTGGTTTTGTAGTAGCCATAATATTTTAAATCTTTCCACCCTTTTTGTAACCTTTAATAATTTTATTCTTTCCTATCATACCACCACCTTTTGCTCCAACAGCTTCTTGTGCTGACTTTCTTTGTTTAATTGTTTTCTTTATTTTATTAATTGGACGCTTCCAACTTCTTGTTCGTAGAAACTTTGGAGTATTTTCTAAGTCACCTATTTTATTCTGTAGTTGTTGCATTGAACCATCTCTTAAAAGCTCATTAAATTCTTCTCTTCTAGATTTAACTTTTTTAGACATTAATCTTGCCACGCTTTTTAGCAGCACTACCAAACTTACCATAAGATTCGTCAGCACTTGCTTTTAGCTGTTTAGATGTTCTCTTCTTCTTTACTCGCATCGCAATGGATTCATCCTTACGATCCTTATAACCTTGCTTCTTAGCAACCTTCTTTTTCTTTTTCTTCTGCTTAGAACCTTCTTCTAGCCACACCAGATAGGAGGGTGATCCTACAGCATACATATCTTGTTGACCTTTGGTTGACATAACTTTACTCCTTTTTATCTAAAGAAATCTATATTAGAATCCACGCAATGCTGCGCCTTGTCCTTTACCACCAAAACCTTTACGTTTTTTAGTAGAAGAAGTTTTTCTTTTAGGTTTAGATGCTATCTTCTTTTTAAGTTTTTTAACTTGACCTCCAGTATAACCTCCACTAACATCTCTCATTTCTGGAGGAAGCTCATCTCCGTGTTCATCAACTTTAGGAACCATATACTTTAGACCTAAAGCTTTAGAAGCTTTCTTAATTTCTCTCCAGTGCTTGTCTTCTTCAGATTTTTTCTTTGATACAGGTTTTGGTAGAGTTTTAATATTTTTTTCCTTCAAAAAAGGTTTGATACCTTTATATTCTCTGGTTGCTTTAAGTTCAGCTTCTTTACCACGTTTCATAATTCTCTGCTTAACATCATCCTGTGATTCTTCAAAAGGATTCTTTTTAGTTGATTTTTTATGAACTACAGCTTTAGGTGTTGGTATTGCAGATACAGAACCTTTTTCTTTTAAAGGAGGTAATTTATTTTTTTCCTTTTTACTTAATGCAGCTATACCTTTATTTCTATCTTCGTATGTTTTGTTATTTAGTGTGCTTGGAATTAAAAGAGAACCAACAGCAGCTACAGGTGCAACCTTTTTTACTTTAGATTTAGGTTTAGGTGTAGGTTTAGGTGTAGGTTTAGGTTTAGGTTTAGCTACAGGTTTAGGTTTAGCTACAGGTTTAGGTTTAGCTACGGGTGTAGGTTTAGGTGTAGGTTTAGGTGTAGGTTTAGGTGTAGGTTTAGCTACAGGTTTAGCTACAGGTTTAGTTACAGGAGATTTTCTATTTTTAGGTAAGTCCTTTTGTTGTCTGGCAACTTTAGTTCGTTCAGCATCCATTACAGAACTAGAAGTTCTTGTTTGGCTTACAGGAGGTCTAGCTGTAGATGTGTTAGGAGTTCTCCTTGAACGCTGTGCTGCTTCCATTGCTGTTTGAGATTGACTAACTGCCTTCTGTCGTTTAGCTTCCATAGCCTTTCGCTCTGCTGCAGCTTTTTGTAATCGTTTTTTCTCTGCAATTTTCTTCGCTGCATCTTCTCTTCTCTTTTTAGCTGCTGCATCTTTTGCTGCTTTAGCTCGTTGAGCATCCATCGCAGAACTAGGAGTCCTTGATTGTCTTACAGGAGGTGGAGGTGTAGACGTATTAGGAGTACTTGTAAGACGATTTTTTGCTTTTGTAGCTGCAGAAGGTGTTGTTTTAGATGAACGAACTGGAGGTGTCTTACCTTGAGCAATTTTAGCATTCCTAGCAGCCGCTGCAGTTTTGTATGTCTTACTTCCTACTTGCCATAATTTTTGCCCTACTTTTACAACACCGTGTAATGCTTTACCTACAGGAAGAGTAGTTAATCCAGCAACTGTAAGAGTAGCTAAACGATCTTCTGCTTTTTTACTAGGAGGAACGGATGGTGTACCTGCACCTGCAGGACTTCCTGTTTTTCCTTCAGTTCTTGACATTTCAACAGCAGCTTGCTGCCCCTTGAGATTTCCTTGAGTTTTTCTAAGATTTTTTCTTCTAAGCGCAGCAGCTTCTTCTTTAGCCGTGTCTTTTGCTTTTTTTTCAGCCAGTTTTTTATCTCTTTGTTTTAACCTTTTTAATCGTCTCTGACGATCTTCAGCTAATAACTTTTGAATTTTTGACTGTGCCATAATAGAATATCTCCTGTTTTAATTAGTATTAGCTATAAGATTATCATCAGCACCCGCAGGACTAGCAGGAGTTTCCATATCATCTCGTCTTGTACGTCTAGCTTGATTTCGTTGAAGTTCTAGGACTTGATTATATTTCTGTTCGTAAAGAGTTGCCCCCGGAAAATCTTTCTGGAATAACATAGCCTCTACCATAGACGCAAAAAACAAAAGGTCGTAGGCGAGATCACTAAAATAATTTGTTGGGTCTGCTGATGTAAGAGTAGTCGGTCTGGATACATGCACAACCTCACCATCAAAAGCAGATGATGGAGTGGGTGCAATTAAAACCGTACTATTATTTCGAGGAGCATAATACTTAGGTTCACCTGTAGATGCAATCACAGGCCAATAGTCATTAATAAATTCATCTGTTCTTTGAAGCAGATTAATTCTGGTTCCATTAGCAGTGATATTAATATTTTTTACTATTCTAGTTCCTGTGGGGAGAGTTACTATTCTACTTCCTACAGCAACAGAGGTATAGGATACTAAGCCATAGTCATCTAAATCTTTTGTTAGACGTTCCTCTGCCCTGTTAACCATCTTAGGAATGTAATCAAGAAACTCTGTTCCTTCATTCTCACAGGCTTCCTTAATATCATTTACTAGAAAAGTATAATCAGCCATAGAAAACTGCTACCGTAGACGCGGATGTAGGTGCAGATACTTTGACTGTACTATCCATCCTTATACCTAAATCAGGTAAATAAAGTTCATTGACATCGTTGGCAGTTGTGTTTACAAACTTGATGTTGTTTCCTTTCATATCACCTCTGTCAGTTGTAGATGTTCCTGTAATCAGGAAAGTACCTACACCAGAAGCATTGATACTTCTAATTCGTGTATTTGCTACAGTCACACTAGAAGCTACATCAAGAACAGCACCACTACCAGTTACAAAACCTTGTCGAATAGTCGTAGCCATTTATATCATCCTTCTTTCTTTATATATAGAATGTGATGTGGGATTATGTCTTTACATTATAACGTATATCTAAAAAATATAAAAGGAGAAGGGTAAGAAATATTCTTATTTACATTTCCTACCCTAACTCCCTTCATATCAGGTTAAGACTTACGAAGAACCACTGGCTCCGTAGAATCCACGCCAATCAGACCAACCAAAGCTGTAGCGTTCCCGCGACTTAAAGCGAAGGTTACCAGTATCGAAGTCTGGTTCCATCTTCGTTTGAAGCGGAGCGCGAACAAACATCTTTGCGCCGTTCGGGCAATCAGTCTTAATGAACCAAGCATTCGTATCAGTGAAGCGATGGTTTACAAAGAAACCACCGGGAACTAGACCCTGATTACGAATTGCATTGATATCGTTGACACTCGTTGCACCATTAGCAGCAGTCGTCGGATTGACTCCAATAGTCGTTGACATTGTGCTGTTAAGAATCTGATCAGCCGTAAAGGCAAGATCAGGAGGCACATGGATTGATTCAGCCTTAATACCAATAAGAATGCCACGATCATCTTTTGCTTTCGCAATAGTGATCAAAGCAGACTCAAGCGAGGCTTCAGAAAGATCGGTCGCATCAAGATCATTGTCCTGAGTACCACCATCAACGACAGGATGGGAATCACTGAAAAGTGCTACACCATCACCACCAAGATAAGAAGAGCTAAAGCCGTTGTTGAATACATCGGCACCCTTTACTTGCTTGGTGTTAGCCATCGCACGGGCAAGACCTTTCGCCCGAAGTTTGGCAAACGTATCGTAGAGGTTATCTTCCATAGCCTCTTCGGTAACTGAAAAGGCCAAACTGATCGTTTCAGCCGTATAACGTGCAGTGTAACTTTCCTGCGCGTCATCATACTGAACCGCAGCACCTTCACCCTTAACAGGTGCAGTACCGAATCCAGTAAATAGTACTTCTTCCTCAAAAGCACGGTCACTATTCTCGACATCAAAAAGTGCTTCATGTTCATTCGACACTTCATTGTACTCAAGACCAAAGACCGCATTTAGACCGGGAAGAAGTTCTTTCGCAATACTAGCGCGATTAATAGCCATTATTAATTACTCCTTTCCCATTTAGTTAACTGACGGACCAGCAGAGATATAAGCATCTACATGCTTAACAAGGCGCACTTCCAATTTCGGGAAGGCACGTTCTGCCGCTACGTCAATGTCGTTACCCGGCTCATCAAGCACTGCAACCGCACGAAGCATTGCATTACCCGTTGTACGAGTACCAGCTTCAAGTCCAAAACCAGACTTACCAGTAACCGTTGAACCAGCACCAAGAGTAACCTCAAAGTTTTGAGAATTAATATCACCAGCCGAAACAGATGCATCAGCCTGAACAATAAACGTAGCTTGTGGATTGTCCACAATCATCGCTTTTGCATCGGTTACTGATGTACCAGAGGGCCAGTAAGCGGACCACTTAGGTTCGCCATTAGCAACATACTTACAGCCCATGAAAACACCGACCGCTTTCTGCGTGAGACTTAAAAGAACTTCTACATTCCCCGCGTTATTAACAACAATATCTCCAGTAAAGATATTCTGAGCATAACCGCTTGCAATAGGATACTCATTCGTACCAGTACTGTTCGCAGCAGAACCGCGAATGCGGGAAGGAGAAAGTCCGTTAAGTGCTTTTGTAGTAGTCATAACACTTGTTCCTTTCCTGTAATTAAATACATTGACAAATAGGAAAGACTAATCTTGGAAAGATGCTGCCCTTCCTCTTGTTACATTACTTCTGCTAGAATTAGAGATTGGCATACGAGAATCCGAGCCTCTCATTAACTGAGAGTTTACTGCGTCTACTGCTTCTCTACTTCTATTCTCATAAAATTCTTGACGCGATTCAGCTAGATCGGTAGGCATCTTTGCCAACGCTAAGTCTCCACGACAGACTGCACCTGAATAACGTCCTTCCTCTCTCACGACAGAGGATTGAATCATCTCTGGAACTTCTGATTGATTGACCAATTCCCATCCTTCCGCCATGCGCTTACCCATGTTCTGAATATCTTCATTACCTTTCAGGGTAATACGCAACCAACGCAAAGACATGCCCTCAGATTTAAAGCGTTGTCTTACTGTGTCAGGAATGTTCAACCAATTTGGTTCCTCAAAAACTCTTTTGAGAGTCTTCTCTCTTGTAGCTTCTTCCCGTGATACTGTTTTATTATTTCGTGTCATTGTATATAATCTCCTTCCACGCTAATTGTAAACACTGGTATATTCGCCTTCAGCCTGTTCGACCTTCAGCTTTTCGGCAGCGTATTTTTCAAGTGGGATTCCCCATTTATTAGCAAGTCTAACATCTTCTTGAGTAAGTTTGATCTTATTCCTGCTATTAGATGAAGTCTTAGGTGTGCGTGATGCACCAGCTACCACTTGAGCAGAATTTGTTGTCGTATCCTGCAACCGGGGAGTTTCTTCTGTTGTTTCTACTTCAAATCTATTAGGATATTTACTATATAACCTATTATCTATTTCTTCGTAGAAATCATCATCCGTAGGATCATATCCTTCGTTCTTTAATTCTTGATCAATAGTCAAAGCTGCAGCAGTTAGAATTTGATCTTCTCCAAACCAACCGTTTCTTCCTGCCCATTCAACAGCTTTAGGATCGTACTCAGGTGTTCCAGTACTAGCTTCCTGCGCTTGTTGGTGTTGCTCTTGACTTTGTTCAACTGATTTATTATATTCTTCCCATGCTTGTTTTCGTTGTTCTACCTGAGACATTTCAGCATAAGTCTTACTTAAATTCTCTTGAGCTTGGAGCATTCCATCTGTATCCCCAGACTCAGCCGCTTGCTTATAAAGTTGTCTTGCCGTCTCAATCGTAGCTTCAAGCTGATTCTCTTGAGAACTAATATTATGTTTCAAACTTGAAGATAACTGTAAATCTTTTTGTACTGAACTATTTTTAAGAGCGTCTAACTCTTCTCTTAATTTTTGTACTTCCTCTTCTCTTTCTTTACGCTGTCTGATTAACTGTTTAATTCTTTTTTCTGCACCCTTAGTCTTGATGCCTTCAAGTTCTTTGGGCTTTTCTTCTTCTTCTTCTTCTTGAGCCTGTGTTTCTTGAATGACCTCTGGTTGTGCAGGGTCTTCTATTTCTATGTCTTGTGAATCAACCTCTACAGCTTGTACTTGTTCTTCTTGTTGAGGTTCTTCAATTTCAATCTCAATCTGTTCTTGTTCTTCGTTTCCTGCTGGACTTAAATCAATTGAAGCCCAATCATCATCTTGTGTTACATCACTCATTTTGTACCTTTCTTATTCCCGTTAACAGCGAACTTAACGAATTGGTTTATTTTTAAACCCGCCCTGTAGTAATAATTTATTATAATACTATACTATGTATTATTATACAAATATTAATTTGACAGGTGATATGTAGGATCAAGCAACGAAGGTTGCTCGACCTTCATAATTACTTGATCATCAAAGATCAAAAGAAGTTTCAATCCTTTGTATACAAACTTCTGTCCTGTATATTTAGCATAACAAACATAATCACCTGTGCTACACCATGGACCCAAAGGAAATTTTTCTTTGTCTTTGTATGCTAGATCACCCTGTTTAATAACTTTACCTACTGTAGTTAAATAAGCTACGTCATCCTTGACTCTATCTGGTAGGATGATCCCACCCTTTGTTTCTTTTTTAATTGATACTGGTTGAATCAAAAGATGATAGCCCGGTAAGTCAGGTAAACTATTCAAATCAATTTTTGTATCTTCATCAGTAATCCAATCTGAATTATTAATGGATTTATCCATTCTTACTGCTTGCATATTATTATTATTCTCCTTCCGTTTCTTCGTATATTCTATGCTTCACAATATGTCTCAAGCATTCTTTGGCCCATTCTATTCCTTCTATAACACCAACAGAGTGCTGGTATTCATCATAGTTGGAAGCGTTACCATATGCAAGAGAATTTTTTGTATCTCTTAGTTTTTCTTCGTACTTTAAATTTAATTCATCCCAAAAATTCATTTTTTATTGTTCTCTTTTCGACTCCTCTTCAATAAATTTACTTAACATATCTGCAGCTTTAAGAGTTTTATCTCTGTCAATGTTGGACTCTGTTTTAGCAAGATCAATAAGAGCGTCCAAAGCTGCAATAGCTTTCTTGGCATTTCTGTCAAGCTCCTTCTCTTCCTTCTTCGTAGATATATTAACACCTTCTTTGAACATATCCAACTGTATTTCCAACTCTTTAAGATCAAGCTCTCTGTTTTTATTTGCTGCAGTGGCAGCTTCTTTAGCCATCTGGGTCTGGACTTTCTGTCCTTCAATACCAAGACGTTGCTGTTCAATCTGAACCATCTGTGCTTCAGGTGATGCAGCTTGTTGTTGTGCAGCCATAGCTTGATTAGCAGCCATAACTTGTTGTGCAGCTTGAGCCATAACCTCTTCCATAACTCTTGGGTCTTGAGGATTAATACCTGCCTCTGCTGCTTCTTGACCATACTGTTGTATAAGTTCTTGTGCTACACCGTTGACCTGTTCTTGATATTGCATAACCATATGCTCTTGAATGTTAGCTTGAAGAACAGGAGCAATCCTTTGCATCATTGGATTAGCACCATTCATTGGGTCTTGTAAGTACATAGTCTTTACTTGAATGTGTGCAGGATGGTTCTGTCCAATAAAAGCTTTAATTGGCATTCCTTTAACTGCAGCTTGAATATCACTTACAGGATCAAGTGGAATAGGTTCTGGTTTCTCTGGTAAAATCTTATCCAAGTTAGGTATGTTAGCTGCAGAAAGAATAGTCTTATTAAGTTCTTCTACATTGAACATACCCGGTGGTGCTGACTGAGAAAGCTGTAGAGCCAACTGAGCCATCATCATCCTGTGTGCAGATGAAGGTATGTTTGGATCAGATACAGGAATGATATCAATTCTACCATCAAAATCACTTCTATATATTTTAAGTGTACCATTGGGTACATCACACATAGATTCTTCTGGGAGAAACTCATAATTGATTCGACCCAATAATTTAAATTCATCATGTTGTGATTTATGCAAACGCTTATGAATAGCAGAAAAGAATTTGCTTGAGGCTTCAAGAAGCGCCATCGTTGTTCCTACTGGACCGTAGTTTGCTGCATCAGAAACAACCTGTTCAGTTGTATCAGCAAACTTCTGGGCTGTAGCAGTAACAAAGTTTAACATCTGGAATAGTGTCTGCGATGGTTCCTTGTAAGGAAGGTTAATGATCATCTTAGAAAGATCATTACCTGTAGCCTCTACTTCTCTGAACTCACCCGGTGCAATAGGATCATTGTCACCTACAATCCTCATACCTTTAGCTTTGAAGCCACCGGGTAAATTAGCAAATTGTCCTGCATCTACCAAGCTACGCATGGCAGCGGTTGCAGTCATCGTCAAGTTACCAAGGAAGTGGATAAGCCCCATACCATAGAAACCAAATCCCGGTACAAATCTGTAGTGAGTAAAGAAGATTTTCTTTTCTTTACGCTTGTCGTCCTTGTTGTAGTTCCTTCGTATAGATAAAACCTGCTGGCTTTTCTCTTCAATAGAAACAATATACGGTAAAGCTAGTCCTTCTTCATCAGAGAAAGGATCGGGTAGCTCCAGATAACAGTGTTGTTCTAGGACTACATACTGTGGATCGTGATCTCCAGAAGGAGACAAGCCCATAATGGTATCCATCTTCTGACTTATCGGAGCCATATCCGGTGTTCCTGCTGACGGCAAGTCTACATCTGCATACATTTCTGATGCAATGTCTCTTTTCATTTCTACTGGAGAACGATAGATAACATGCGTGTAGCGATCTGCGCGTCTTAGATCGGTAGCATAGTAAGAAACATAGAACTGATCAATAGGAACAAATTCTGAAACTGGTCTATTAAGATTACTATCAAAGTAAATCTTCTTGAAGGCTGAACCAATCAAAGGAAGATGGAACAACATTCTTTCAAACTCATCGAAGTATTCAGGCATCTGTTCCGTTACCTGATAGTTCATAAACTGATCTACTCGTTGAGCTTGTTGCTCTTTCTGATCTGTTACGTTTCCTATGATCTGGGACTTAACTGGGCCTGAAGCAGGAAATAGTTCTTGGGTAGCCTTTGATTGGAACTTAACTGCAGACTCAATAAGAACAGGATGCACTGCAGTACACGCACCTTCAAAGGGTTCTGAAGCTTCTTCCAGTTTTAATCCTAAGAGATCAAAGCCTCGTTCAAACATAGACTCCCACTCTGACCTGCTATCCTTGTCAGCAGTAAAGTTCTCGTAGACTTGAGAAGCTACATCTTCCAGAGTATCTTCATCCAGTTCTTCAACTAGATTTCTGTAGAACTCTTCTTCTGTTTCTTCTACTTGTTCGTCCGTTAATCCTTCGTCTTCATTTGACTTAAACTCTACTACTACTCCTCCATCAGTAGGATCATACTCTATGCTTGCATCTTCACTGTCTGTCTCTGTTTCTATTTCTATCATAGAGACTTCTACTTCAGGAATAGGATCAAATGGATTACGTTCAGTTGCCATATTTATATCGCCTTTGCTGTGTAATTATATGGATTGCGTTCTACTATAGCACCACCTTTTTTATATCCCATCCATTTACGCATTTGTTTTAAAGTAGGATTTTTAAAAGTTTTTCGTGATATCTTGGTTTTATGCCCTTTACCACCTACGGGACTATAAGTTATAATTTTATCATCAACTATATCGTATGTAAAGTTTTTATTTTTATTATCAGTTAATAAAGAAAATCCGTGATCTTCTAAAAATTGTATTTGCTTTTCATAAGACAATCTTGATCCTAGATTAGTATCAGGATAATCTCTGTCTTTTTGTTTTTTAATAGCTTTGCCTATCGTTGCAGGAACCCTACCTACAACAGGAACAGCACCAGCAGCAGCTAACATTGCCATTAGTCCATCTAATCCAGCCGCGCCAAAGTTACCTTCCTTTAGTGCTGCTAGTGCAGATACTCCAGATTCTTTTGCGTCCATCGCAGATTGTAGCTCATCTACAACAGGAACATACATCTCTGGTCCCGGTGTTAGTTCAGTAGGCGCACCCCTAATACCACCTTCAATAAGATATTCTAAGTCAGCTAATCCTTGAGTATCTTTATCTCTTCTACGCATCTTCATCTATATCATCCTTGGTGTGTAGTCTTCATACGGATTACGCTCTACTACAGAACCACCCTTATTAAATCCTACTGCGCTTTTCTTGTCTAGATCAAATAAAGGAATAAGTTGTGTATCTGGTTTGAACAGCATAACATTCTTTGTACCCTCTTCAAAAGTAGTGAAGGCATCGAATCCTACATCTTGCATAGCTTTAAGAATATTTTTATCCTCTAACTCTGAATAGTTTCCGTAAGCTAAACCTCCCTTTATTTCTTCTCTGTAATGTTTGTTGTTTATTCTTGCTCCTAAGTCTTTAGAGTTTCTTGTAAGAAATCTATCCAGAGCTTTTAGTACACTAGGATTATTTTGAAATTCAGGAAGAATATTTCCTTTCTTATCAAAAATAGTTTTTGCCTTTTTAGTTTTAGAAGTTATATTGCCTGTATTATTTAATTCGTCTGCCATCTCTTCTACTCTAAAACCACCATCAATATTGTCTTTCATATTCAGTTTTTGTTTAGGAGACATATCTTTTATAAGAACATTAAATTTTTCTGATGCACTTGTTCCTTCTTCAGATACTCTCTCTATAGCAGCTAACTCTTTTGTTACATTTTGGTCGTGCCTTTTTAAAATTCTCTCTATATGTCTTGGGTTTTCAAAATCAAATACCTTAGTACTTTTGACTAATGATGGTATTAATCTAGCACCTTGTTTAAGACCTGAAAGTATCTCGTTCTCAGTATAGCCTTCCTCTAATAACATTTCTTTATTTCGTAAATTAAGTCCAATATCACTGGTTAAACCAAAAGGTGAGGCACCTAATGGAACTGAGGAAGTAGAAGCAAACGGATATCCTCCAACAGTTGGACTATCTTTATTAAGTTCATTTCTTTCCGCTCTAGTAAGAAATCTATGAAAAGGTTCAATTGAATCTGTAGAGTGATAGACAACTACTGGATCACCCTTGTTATCAAGAAGAAATTCATCTGCATCTTTTCTTTTTTGTAAGAATAATTTTGCTGCCTGTATAGGTTCTTCTGGTGGAGTCAGTATTTTTTTCTTGTTTTCTTTTGTCCAATCCTCTTTAGATTTAGCAGAAGAACCAGTAGGTTGCCGGTTTAGTTTAATAACTCTGTCTACAGACTCTGATACTTTTTTACTTGGTTTGCCGAAGGGAGTAACTTCGGCTCCAACAGCAGCAGCACCTAGTGTACCTAACAAAAGTTTTTTAGGATCAAGAGTAGTAACACCTTCTTTTAAATTTTGTCCTGATTCTCCTAGACTTTTATAAATATCTCTTGGATCGAATAAACTAAGCAAACCTTCTACAGGTCCAGCAGCAGGACCAAGTATTCCACGCATTATACTAGCTAGTCCACTTTCGTCCTCTCTGTAAGTAGGAGTCTGGGATGCTGTTGCTGGCGTTCCGCTTAAAGGTGGTGCATTAACAAAGTTATCTTTGATAGGCAATACTGTTTTTGGATATTTTTTAATCATTTATATAAGTATCCTTGAATTTTAAAAACATATACTCATGTAAGTCTGCACTGTATTTATTCCAATTTGCTCTACATACTTCTGATATATCACAATTGCATTCAGGACAAAGATAATCTTTCCATTCAGGTCTGATAAGATCGTGGTTTATTTTAGATTCATCTATAGAAACCATACTATATCACTAAACCCTCCAGTATGCAACTCTCTTTTGTCTTCTTGGATTAACATCGTCTTCCCAATCAGGATCGTCTGGATGTTCCATCCTCCAACTATCCTTGACGTAATGGATAGCCATGACCATTGCATCTACCTGATCGTCATGTCTGGCATAAGGAAACAGGATAGCTTCTTCGTATAGCTCATTGGCCCAAGCCTTACCCTTTGGTATCCATACTCGTCCTGCCTCAAGCAAAGGAGAAGCAGAGAAAACCCTTGATATCTTATCCTTGTCTGGCATGTATTCTAATACTGGTAGCCCGCTTCGTCGCATGTCTTGTATGAGAGACTGACCACTGGCTTTCTTTTCTACTAAACATATATCTGGTCTGTGCTTCTGATATTCTTGCTGGGCTATCCTTCTCAGGTCTGGGTATTCGTATCTTCCTCTTACTTGCCCTAACAAAATAAGATTACTTGCTGCTACCTCTTCTCCGTCTGCTCTGTCATCAAAGAAATGAAAGACACCCCAAGTTTGAATAACAGAAAAGTCTGCCGTTGTCTTTGTAGAGAAAGCAGTATCATAAGTCTGTAGTATAAAATCACAATGAGGAGGTTCCTTGTATTCCCACTTGTTAAGCCAGTTCTTCTTGATTAAACTACCTTCGTCTGGAGTTGGGTTCTGCATATACAGGCTTTCCCAATACTTAGCTCCATTGGTAGCCTTGATCTCTGCTTCATCTATTCGTAGTGTTTCATTATCCTTCCACTCAGGGAAGTAGCTTGTTCCTTCTTCTAAGCCTAAGAGCTTGCTTGCCTTCTCATCTAGCCATGCAGGTATGCTGATTACATCCCATCTCATCTTTGTTTCTATATCGAACTCATCCTGCTGCTTGAGTAGCCAGCCACATAGGTCATCATAGTGATATCTGGTATTAATTATTATTATTGATCCGTTAGGCATGATACGAGTCCTTAGACCTGATGGATACCATTCCTTAATATATCTTCTACCTGCATCAGAGAAACTATCTTCCTCTGACATAACATCATCAAGGATAGCCATGTGTGCGCCTCGTCCAGCAATCTGTGATCTTACACCTGCAGCGTAGTAAGAACCATTAAGGTTCGTCTTCCATTTACCTGCTGCCCTGACATCCTGCCTTAGATTTACACCGGGAAACATATCAGAGAATTTGTCTTGGTTTACTATGTCTCTTACTGATCTACCGAAGTCACTGGATAGTTGATCAGAGTGAGAGACAGTCAAGATTTCGTGATTAGGATTTCTACCTATGTACCACGCAGGAAATAGTTTAGAACAGATAACAGACTTGGACGAGCGAGGAGGAAGAAAGACCATAAGCCTTTTGATCTTTCCTTCTACTACCTGTTGTAGCTTGTCAGATATTAATTCTATGTGCCTACCCATCTTCCAATCAGAAACAAGAGTAGGTGCCATAGCCCTCACAAAAGTAAGAAAGTCATCTTGAGATTGTTTGTTTACTAAGTCAACTAAGTTATTCTTTACATTGAGAAGAACATTATATGTTATATCTTCTTGACTTAAAGATTCTTCTTCCTTTATCTCCACACTGGTTCTTCCTTTTTATCATAAGCAGGAACGAAGTCTTGGGGATTTATTGTATCGGTGTCACATTCACAATCTTCGTAAGGTTTACCACAAGAACTACAAACTTCATCGTCTTTGTCATCATTATAAAATATTGACATAGTAGCCTCTCTTACACTTTGTAGTTATAAAAGTGTATTCTACTCTTTATTGTTATATTTTGCAACCCCTAATCATAAAGAAAGAAAAAGAAAATTATTCCTTGCGTATTTTAAATTCTGTGTTACCCTATACTATATAGTACTATATAAGATATATTAAGATTATATTCTTAGTTATATATTAAGATTATAAATAATAATAATAAATATAATTAAGAATATAACTAAGATAGGCTGGATGTGTAGCAAGCCGAGTTATTTTTTGTTATTATTTTTAGACAGAACTGTTGAAATAAAACAAGGAGGGGTATTGTTTAATACTCCTTTTTATTTTTGGTCTGTATATGTCACCCACAATATATGATATATTAATGGTGGGGGATTTTTTTTGGTGGGGGCGGGGCTTTGATTGTATCAGATGATATAATCTCAAGTGAGACTATCAGTATCCTACTAGTAACGAAGTAGTAACGCTCTGAGATAGTATCATATGATATTATTAGTACTGGAATAGTAACAAAAAGAATATGCGTAGACATACATGCATATATACCTACACTTTTGCACATACTCCCAGCGCAGGTTTCTGCGGTATTGCCTACATATTTAATGTCAATTATGCATGTACTTTTGAATATAAATATACATCTAAATATGAGTACAAATAAACATGCAAATATGCATCTAATTCTACAGGCAAATCTATATGTAAATATGTATCTAAATATGTATGCATTATTGCATGTATTATTGTATGTATAATTGACTATAAGAAAATTCAAAATAAACCTTGAAATTCGACCTAATCGTCACCACGTATTCTTTAGGCAATCCGTGCCTAAAAACTCGATTGTAACAAGTGTTACTAAATTTGAGTTTACTAGTAAATTGAAAAGGGAAGATCAAAATGGCAAAACCAACGAAAACCGCAAAGCAGGAAACCGTTCCTGATTTTGCTGATGCAATCAAGACGGTATCGGAAACCACCGACCTGACAGTATGCCCGCCCGTTCTGTTGTCTCTCATGGTTGCCGCTCAACGCGATGGCACGCAAGCCAGTAATCAGCGTGAACGTATCACCTCCGCGACGTTTGACGTTGTTAAACGTGCGTTCCGTTCTGATATTTCGCCGCGTGATTTTCAATTGAAGACATGCGACGAAAATGATTTTGCGCACGACAGGCCGATTACGATAGTTGACGATGCTACAGGCAAAGAAACTAAAGGTGTAGAGCGCGTAAAATCAGAAAAAAAGCAACCGTCCACATTCAAGACGCTGATGTCTGCGGCAATCAAAGTAGCAGACGCTGGTCACGATTTGACCGAATTTATCGACACGTACGAGGGAGAGAATGATAAGTTGGTTACCGCAGTGTCGAAGCTTCGCAAAGTCTACAAGGAAATTCGAGACAGCGAAAAAGATTTAGTCGCAGAAGATGCTGAGAAGCTTCTAAAGAAATATAAAACCGACGATATTCTAAGGCTTGTAGATATCTTACAGGCCGCGCGTAATAAATAACCTCACAACATAAGGCGAGCATTGGGTGCGGTAGCGATACCGTACCCTTTCGCTTGTCTTAAATTCAGGTTTGAATTTACTAGTAAACTGAAATTTTATTTTTTATTTTGAGTTTACCAGTAAATTGAAACAAGGGAACGATGAACGATGAACGACGATAACTTAGAAAAGAAAATTAAAGAGCTAGAAGACGCTCTCTTTCATGCAGGATTTGATCACTGTGCAACGCGCGCAAAGTACAATGTACTGTTAAGCGAATGCATAATCCCGCGACTGTCTGATGCAGTTGATGCTATCGAAGTACACAACGAATACAAAGAGAAAGGCTTGGAAGAAGACCCAGCACTCCTTCGTATCGCTTTGCGCCGTATAAAACTCGCAATGAAAGCAGCAGAAGAAAAAGTATTCAAATAATGATACAAATAAGATCGAAGAACAACGGTTCCTTGTTTATTATAACGGTGAGCAAGGAAATCGTAGGCACCATTGAGCGTGACGCTGATGGTGTTTTTATTGTTACTGATAAACGCAACAAGGAAAACCCGGCCCCGTTTCAACGATGGGATGACGCCATTGCTCACTTCAGAGCATTTAAATGGCGAAGCTTAGGGCATAGCAGTTTCGTTACGCCACAGTCCCGATCTATTCATAAGATAACGGGACGCAAGCAACGATGGTCCCAGAGTTAAAGGGATCGTTTCACTATTAAAAACAAGGAGTAGAAAGTTATGACGACAGAAGCTGAAAGATTAATGACAGAGGCTATCGAAGAAGAAAAACAAAAAATAACGGTGGTAGTCACGCGCCATCCAGCTTTAATAAGGTTCCTTGTAGAACAAGGGATAGTTAATGAAAAAACCCCTGTCATTAGCCACGCAACGGCGGATGACATTGAAGGCAAGCACGTTATCGGCGTGCTTCCAATGCACATGGCGGCGCTGGCACTCACCATAACGGAAGTTCCGTTGAATATTCCAGCGGAACTGCGCGGCAAAGAACTATCCCTTGAACAAGTAAAAAAGTTTGCCGGTGAGCCGGTTACATATTCTGTAAGAACAGCGGAAAATATCCGCCAAATATCTTTCAGGATCGGCAACTGTGTAGCCGCTGGAAGTACAAACTGGGATGGAAACGGAACGGAAGATGATATCCTAAGATTTCATGGGTTGCCTGCACGATGCGGGACGCGGGATAATCTTCACCGGCTTCAGTATAGCTACGTCGACCGATAATCTTCAATAGAAGGATAGCAACGATGAACGAGGAACAAGCCACGGATGCATGGTTTGAGGGCTATTACATCCAAGAGGAAGTGCAGCTAGATCAGTGCGGCAATAAGCATGTAGAATACCACTGCTTATCGTCGCGCCAGCTTAGGGAATACCACCGTAATGGTGGTATCTGGAACTACAATTGGGAACCAGATTGTAGATGCGGCGGATGTTACAGTGAAGTATTGTGCAGATGATTCATTTCATTGGAATGAAAGGCGACGAATACCTAAGTGCCGTGCGCGTTTGGGGTTTGCCTGATTTCTACCACAGATACTATGACTACCGCTGCACGTTAAAACATGGCGGCGAGATAGACCCCGAAAGGGATACCATAGTATTTGCAAGAGGCTGCGAAGATAGGTTGCACAAACCCTATCATTCGTTTAATGACAGCGAGGTATTCTAAGCGATGGAATGCAGACACACCAGCGAAACCTACACACAATTTTGGATGGGTAGAATTGAGAAGGTTTGTCGTGACTGCTACGAAGTAGTGTGGCATGAAGATAAGCCAATGACTTGGTGCGATGATCGCGGCAATGTTATGTTAACCTTTGATGATAAGGAACAGGAAAATGATTGATAACGTAGTCAAATTCCCTAGCGAAGAGGGAACTATCGAACTTTTCACACGGGAAACCGACGAGGGTATCCCGCAACATCAACTGGTCAGGATAACATTGACTATAGTTGATACGGAAGAAGCAATGTCACCGGAAGACTTGGCGGAAGTAATAAAGTGTGCCAAGGATATCATGCGTTTGGCAACGGTGGAGAAGATGGCGCTGTTGGTGTGACCATTTAGGGGATTGGTGTAATGGTAGCGCGGCAAGTTCCAACCTTGCAAGTGTGGGTTCGATTCCTACATCCCCTGCCAATTCTGAAGGAAGGTTTTAGTAATGCCATCACTTGACTTAGCTGGTATTGCACTGACTGAAGTGCAACGCTTCATCAAAGCAGAGCGTACTGCGGATGATGCTATCAATCTCGTATTCGTAAGCGCGAATGGTAACGAGACAAGGATTACCGTATACAATGAGGGAAAAATTCTCATTCCTTACGGTACTGATATTGTATTAGAAGAGGAATAAGATAGTGGATAATGAATCATCTACGGCAAAACGACGCTGGAAAATATATGGGTCACACGTTACCATGTGTGACTTAGTAAGCATTGCTCCGTTAAAATGGGAAGAGTTTAAACGGTATGCTTTTAACGATGGTGATGACGATCATGTCATCCTTGACAAGGCAGCAATACTTGTTAATAGAATAGAGAGGAAGAAGAAAGATAATGAAAACAAAACACAGTAAAGCAGAAGACTTCCATCTATCTGTTGAAGATGAGATAGATAGGTGGTGGTTTTCTTTTAAGCATTCACTTGATGAGAGACAACTCTCTCTTATGGAGTGGCAGGATGTTGCCGATCTATACTGGGAACATCTACT
>VTLG01007936.1_pt1 | contig 21962 bp, 41 predicted proteins | sample 4694571 | NCBI WGS metagenome assembly VTLG01 (sample SAMN12604809, study PRJNA352737) | marine metagenome | biome: ENVO:00000447; feature: ENVO:00000209|ENVO:00000569|ENVO:01000036; material: ENVO:00002151; isolation source: viral sequences binned using virsorter ... | reverse complement strand
CAAATTTACTTGAAGCTCCTACAAGTGAAGTAATATCTTGAAATGCCTGTTGTATTGCTTCTTTTCTCTCTGTCTCCCCTTTTTTTGTGATTGTAGTTTTTAACTTTTCTGTATCGTCAGCTAATTTAGTACTTGCTCTTGCAAATTTTTCGTTTGCTGCTAATATTGCATTGTTAGCATCTATGTTTGCCTGAGTACCCTGATCTGTTAAACTTAATTCAAAGTTTAATCTCTCCAGCAATAGCTCTTGCTCTAGCTCAAGTATCTCCCTTTGTATTTCTAATTTTTTCTGAGGGTCCTCCTCAAGAGACAAATCAAATTGTTTTGCAGCTAGAAGTCTCTCTCTTCTTGCTACCTCATCTGAAGTTGCTAGTGCATTCTCTTCTCTCTTTCTTTGTATTTTCTTTTGGTTTTCTGCATCTGCTGCAGCATCATCCTCATCTGCAAATTTCTGTCTTAAATCTGTAATCTTTTTATCTCTGGCTTCTGTTAACTGAACAAATACCTCTGAATCCTCCTCTAAATATTCTTTGGCGTTTTCAAGTAACTTGTCGTAGTGTGCATTGATTTGATTTATTTGCTCTGCTCTTTCCTCTTCTGGTCCTATAATTGTGCCTTTTCTAATCTCCTCCAAAGCACGTCTCATATCATTCAACTTTTGCTCTGTGCTTTTACCAGAGCTACCTGTTTTCTTAACTTTTTTCTCAGTGCTGTTGAGGGCAGCCTCTGCCTCAAGAGCTTCAGCTGTTAAATCTTGGAATACATCTTTTAAACCACTGATAATAGCTTCTTGCTCTCCATAGCTATTAGTAAGCTCAGCTATTCTTTTGTTTGTACCAGCTATCTTTTTATCTTTTCCATATAAATCGCCTGCCTCAAGGTCAAATCTTTTTTTGAATAATTCGTTTAATTCAGCTTCATTGCCAATTCTTGCTTTTATTAATTTTGCCTCCTCCTCAGCCACTATTTTTGCAAAAGCATCTGCCTTAGCTCTAGCCATAGTCGCAGTGATATAAGGACCTGTTGAGGCTGTAACTTGGTCTAAAGCTCCAGCACTATCTATGGTCAATCCATTTAGCTCAGTTACTGTGCCTGATAATTGTCTAAGTGCCTCGTTTCTTACGTCCTCACTTCTTGAGGTATCTAGTACTATATCTCTCAAAGTTTCAAGTCCTCTCGCTGCATCATGAGCAGCAACATTTGCCTCCTCCATAACTTCATTGAATCTTTCTTGTTGAGGGTTTATTATGCCTAAGAATATTTTAACCTCTCTGAAGTTTGCTATAAGAGCTGATAAACCTATAACTAAAACACCAATACCTGTTGCTAGTATAGCACCTTTAAGTCCTCTAAGACTTTTACTTGTTAATCCTACAGCCTCTCCAGCATCTTTGAAAGTCTGAGCCATACCTCCTGTAAGCTGATTCAAGATACCCATAGCTCCTCCATTTTCTGAGATTCTTGTTGTAAGTTTTTCAGAGCTTTTCTCAGTTTGTTTCTGGTTTGAATTTAGTTTATCTAAACTGCCATTAACCTTTTCAATATCTTTTACAGCTGAGTCTGCTCCTACTGTTTGTAATTGAACTGTTACTTTTTTTGCCATTTTATCTCATTTTTAAATTTTTTGTAACCCTCTTTAAATGTTTCAGGGAGCTTATATTTTCCCTTTGCTATTCTTATATTTTCTGTTTCGCCTGTTGCTAGAGGCAATAACTCAATTATATCTTTTATCATGTTAGTACACTGTTAGTATATGATTGTTTTTTTACGATTAAATCCAAATCAGAATCTCCAGAATTAAGATTTATTTTTATACTGTTTATATAATAGCTCTGGTCTCCTATTACTATTGTGTCATTTACGCTGTAATTTAAAATAAAACTTACAGGGAGTTTTGCTTTTACTTTTACGATTCTAGTATTTTTGTTAAATGTTTGCACAATGTACTGTTGATAAAATCTAATAAATAAACTGTTAGTATTTACCTCTCTTGCGAACTCATCAAACTCAGCATTGAAATTAAGGGTATGAGTACCTGTTCCTGTAGAATCAACTCTTACACTTGAGGCTGCATTGTACGTAGTAAAATTTGAGGCAGTTATAGGGTATCCCCCTACACCACTTTGATTTATGACTCTGTTAAAAAATAAAAAAGGTGCGCCTAAAGTTGTTTGCCCTGAATCATCTACCCACCATCCTAGAATATTATTTGTTACGTTTCCTGATGAGTCTATAAGATTTATTAATACGCTTCTCTCAAAAGGTACAATCTGGTCAAAGCTTTTACCATCATATTTTTCAGGAGCTGAATATTTTAAATCTCCAAATGTTTGAGCAAATTGATTTCTAAATCGTATGCTAGTTTGTGTTACTGCTGGAGAGAATTCAAAATTTACTTGATTGTAAGGGATAGGTCTGTCTATGTTAGATTGATTAATGTTTACATATTCTGTAATATCTCTCGATACGCCTTGAGTCATGAAGTCATCAAAAGTCTGCACCATGATTGTATCTACAAAAGCATCTCTAATAGTTTCTGATTGTATTGATTTTTTGTAAGCAACTAGATTGAACATTTTAAACAAACCTGTTAAGAAATCAATAACTTTCATTTGAGGTAAATAATCCTGTATAAAAATATTTGACCCTAAACTGAATCCACTATTTGAATACTGAAATTGAGTAGTGCTATCCTTTGTAATTACTAGGGCAGGATTCAATGCTGCGAATGTTACATCTATTTGACAATTAATTCTAAACTCCAAGTCATAAGTCCTTGAATCAAGTTCTCCACTTGTTAAATCTACAATAGGAGCTGAAAGGTTAGAGCCACTATTGAAAGGGACAGAATCTCTGTAAAATAATAATTCATTTGTAGTTTTGTCTTTTACAATAATTTCTCCTGTATTGTTTGTTTGATTTGGGTCAAGTATAAGCCTGATTCCAAAAGTCTCACCTTTGTTGACTACAAGTTTATTAGCTGTTAGAGTGTCTCCACTGCCTCCTGTTACATAAGTAAAATTAGAGAATCCTAGCTTTATACTTCTCGTAGTTATATCTACACCAAAAGTCTCAGTTGTATCCTCTGGCTCTGTAACAGGGCTAGATTCTCTGTGTAGCCATAAATACAATTCATCAAAAACATCAGACCCAAAGAAACTCTGAAACTCTGCTGAGGCATCTTCTGTTACTAATTCGTTACCTTGCTCATCTGTAATCTGGTCATCATTCTCTGCAAGTATTAAGCTATCAGAGTGTAGGTCTGTCATATTAAAATTTACTGAGTATTGTGTTTCAATAGCTTCAATGATTCTCTTTACTTTTATTGCAGGTTTCAACTGTTTTCTTAGGTCTGTAAAGTTTACATTATCTAGTCTATTCGTGCCTGAATCATAAGTAAAATAAGTGTTTAGTGAAATCAAAGGAACTACTATATTTCTGTTTGATGTGTTTGTAGCATCTACTGTAGTGCTTTGTAAACCATGTGTGAAAGCATCTTGAAAATCATTATTAGAGTAAGATATATCGTAAGTAGAAAGGCTATTTAGAGAGCTTAAATCCTCATCAGCAAAAATGTCTTTGATGTCATTTGGTTCGCCAAAAAAAACTACCTTATATGTATGAGGTAAATTGTTTTTCATTGTAACACCACTAAGCCTCAACTTACCATTTTTGAATGGTGCATGATTGATTTCTATTCTTGCAGATACTGTGAACCTAGCATCAAATCCATCTTGTATATCAAAATTATAATAATGCTTAAATACTTTGTTGTTCGTTTGTGAGGCAGGTAAATTAAACTGTTTTGAGAAAGGTGTAAATATTTTGCTAATATCAGATACATTTTGAATAGTGTCTGTTATGGAGATTGTCTCATCTTTGAATAAGTCAACTCTAGTATCTGAAATAAATAATTGTACTTCACGCTTCATTAAATAATATTATTGATTATTTCGTTTGTGTATTCTACTTGTATTGTATATTGTGTAAGCCTGTCATTTACTGACGTTTTAAATGTAAGAGAGTTTGTTACGATACTACAAGGTCTCCAAGTTTTAACATCATTAGCCTGAGTAAACTCTATCCAAAGATACTCGCTTAATAATATATCTTGTATGACTTCATTGTAACACTCTATAATATATTCTGTGTTTAGTGTAACTCTAGTTCTACCATTTTTATTAAACACCTTATCCTGATGGTCGTATATGCTATAATTAGATGAGGAGGATGTAAATATATTACGCTTAAATTTTTCTGATTTTACAGTAAATGATTCTGTATTTTTTAGAAAGAAATAAAACTCTTGAAACTGACCAAATCTATTTAGATAAACCATTTTTACATTATTGTATTTTGGATTACAAACTCTTATAATTTGATAAGTTCTAGCTGGAGTATCTATTGAAGTTGCAGAGGTTGAATAACTAAAAACACTTGCAACAGGCGTTGCATCATCTGTAAATCCTATGAGCTTTCCTGATGTATTATCTGGAGCATATATTGTGCCATCACCTCCACAATCTCCAACATAGGTAGGGTCTTGAGTAGTAGCTAGTTCAAAGTTTGCTCCTTGCTCAAATTTAGAATAGCCATCAAAACCTGTATGAGTTACAGCACTTTGAGCTGTTCCTGTACCTCCACCATCTACTGCTGTAAAGGTTGTAAGTACATAAGATACAGCAACTGTATCTGCAACTATAGTAGTGCCTGCAAAAGTTATATCTACATAATCTCTTACTAGCGTTGCTATCTCAAATACTGTTCTATTATTTGTTGCGTTTTTTAGTATTGTGTATCGTAAAGTCCCATCAATCGTCAAAGCTAGTTGAGCTGATAAATGAGAGGCTGTAGTAGCTGTTACATAATAGGGACTTCTTAATAATATATTAGCCATCTGTTTGTATTAAATTTTCTAAGTCTATTCCAAATTTATCTTGTAATTCTTGAGGTAATTTTCTGAATCCTAAATCAAAAGGTCTTGTAAAAAATAAAGAGGGTTTAATACCATCTCTGAATATTGACCTTGCAATCAAGAATTGTAAACTCTTTCTAGGGATAAATCTACCCTTTTTATCTCTTACACCTTTCAATCCTTTTCTAACTACCCATCCACTAAAAGCCTTAGAGGGTGGCATTTTAGCTTTGTATCTATAAGGGGTTTTATATTTTCTTTTTTTTCCACTAACCCCTAAGTCTTGAAAAGTACCGTAATCCTCCATAGTAAAAAATACATTTACACCACTAGTGCCTTGCATGGTTTTGAATCCTAAAGATTTGTATAATTTACCTGTTGATATTTTCTTACGTTTAGATAGGTTTGTCCTAGCCTGTTTAATTACAAATTTTGCAAACTTTTCTAACTCTTTTTTAGTTTCTTTTAACTGCATGAATTTATATCATTTTGTACCAATACGTCAAAAGTACAAGCCACTCCTGCTAATTGATTTTCAAACCTTTCATAAAAAAACTCACAGGAGGCAGTGCCCTCTAGCTGGTATTTATCTCTGTATAAAGTACCTTTGCTTAGTATTGCTATTAGTTTATTTGCTACAGCTAGCTGAGTGTTTAGTATATCTTGCTCATTATTATTGCCTCTAAATATATCTGTTGTTTCATCCTTTGATACATCTACAATATCCATGCACATAACTGTAATGTTAAAAGACAAAGCCTGCTCTTGTATCTCGACTGAGTTTACAACTATATGAGATAATGGAAAGATTGTTTGCTTTTCTAAATCAATATCAAAAATATCTCCTGTTGTTACTGTGTTTACATTTTCATCTAAAAGTAGATTAGTTTTTAGTGTGTCTGTAATTTGATAAAATCCTCTTACTCCTTGATTACTCATTTGCTATTTTTTTTCTAAATGTAAATACTATAAATCCTATAATTATAATACTTGTAAATACGTTGAGATGAGGCTCTCCACATAAGCCAAAAATATGATTTATAAATTCTGTCATTTTCTTATTTTACTTTTCATGTATGTATTTTCTGCCTCAGCTCTCTCTTTCATATAAGTCAAAGCATAAAGACACTGATGTACATTTAATTTAACGATATTTTCGAGCTGTGTAACATCTCCTTGAGCGAGTTCAAAAATTGATTGATACCAACCCCATTTTTCGCTGAAAGCTCCAATAGTTGAGTATGTAGCTCCCTGCTCTCCTCCTGTTGTAAATAATCCATCATAACTTTTGACAAGTCGCTCCCTAAATGATAAAAAAAAATCATTGACCCAAATACAACATCCATAGGCATATCTCGCATAAAATCAGCCTCTTTTGCCTCGTATGGCTTTATAGTGTATTGTCCTTTAAATTTCTTTTCGATAGGTCTGTATAATACAGCCATTGCTTTATGTATTTCTTGAAAATCAGAAATATTAGAATCAAGGTCAACATACTCTCCAAAGGTCATATCTTCTAAATTTGGAATAAATCCATATTGAATGCCATCCATTCTAAATATATGCTTTAAATCTTGCTTAGCATTGAACATCTCTGTTAGCGTTGCTGTTACAGTTTTAATGCTAGTAGCTTTCATTGTCATGATTGTTTCTAGCTTTAACTTACAGAATATCTCAAGCATTTTTATAGATATAAATTTTTCATCTGTATTGCTTTCTGATATTTTTACAAACTTTTGATATTGCCCTAAAGTTATATCAGCTAGACTATTTGGTACAACTAAATCTACTTTCATACTTATATAACGTATTTATGGAAAGTTTTAGAAACTATTGTATTGCATAATTGCCTCTGTTAGGATTCTTTAGTTGCATCATTAGTGCGTATCTTGCAGCATCAATACAGTCAGGGTGTGTGCCTGTAGGTTTTTGTAGATTGTTTCCTTCTTTGTCTTTTTCCCATATGTAGCCTTGTAGTTCTCTTATTAGATTCTTTGACTTAGAAGTTACATATATTTCATTTTGATTTATTAGATTGATTCCATAAACTACAGAGTCTCTACCTTTTGTAACAGGATATATTTTATGACCATAGCTTCTAAGCTCTTGTATAGACTTAGGCTCAGCACTATCAGCATAGATATTTTCAATGATTTGATTTTGTCTTATAAAATAGCTGAGGTCTCTATTTAACATACCTTTTCTATAAAGCACCTCATCAAAGATATAAGCATGATTCCATTTGTATAATCTTATGATTGTTGAGGGGTCAACAGAATATCCAAAGTCTAAGCCAGAGCAAAGCAATCTAGCCTCTTCTGGTATTATGTCAATAGTTTTCCAGTCAGGAATACAAACACCCTCTAAACTACCTATTTGACCTAAGCCATAAACCCTCCACCAATTAGCCCAGTACGTTGAGGTCTTAGCTTTTGTTTTTGCTTTCTCTATTTCGTTGATTATTGATTTAGGCAAGCTGTCATTATCCTTGTAAGTTAACGTAATAAAATTAGCATCTTTCTGTCCTATCAGTTCCTTATCTACCCAAAAGATATTAGCAGGATTATAGTCTAGCCATATATTGCCAGAAGTCCTTACTGCTAATTGTTGGTATGAATCGAAGCTAATGTTATTACACTCATTGATAAATAAGTCTGTTCTCCTAGCTCCTCTTAATTTGTCAGGCTGGTCTGTGCTAAAAAACTCTATGTAGCTACCTGTGCTGAATTCGTATTTTAAAGTACTTTTGTTGAACTTTCTATCATCATACCTATTGAGACCCTTAAGGATGTTTAGAAAGTCTTTTAAAGCACCTCTACGTAGATGAGGGATTGATTCAGCTACTATGCTAATTTCTTTGCCTTTGTTTACTATTGCATAGTCAATCAGTATTGCTATGATTGCAAATGTTTTTCCTGCAGAGCTACCTCCTCTTATGATTCTGATTCTTTTCTTAAGTTCTCTTAGCTGATTAAGAGCTGAGGTTTTTTTGATTTGCATTAATCAATAAATAAAGGTACATCCTCATTTACGTGAATATCTTTTGTTTCTCTAGGTCTTCCTGCAACGTAATTATAATATAGCTGTACAAATTTAAAATCTCCCTTTTGTAAGCCTTTCTGTAAAGCATCAAAAGCCAAAGGCTCTAGTGGTGTGAGTCTTTCTATAAGAGCTATCTCCTCAGCCTTTGCTTTTCTGCCTGAGCCTTTACGTTTACCTCCATTGAATTTTCTTTTATCCATAATTGAAAAAGATTGATTAATCAATTATATAACGCTAAAATAATCTTTTTTGTGATGTGTGTTGTTCTATTCGCTTAATTGCATCATTATAATATTCTCTATCTATTTCACAAGCTGTTAAATTGTAACCAAGATTATGGCAGGCTATTGCAATACTCCCTGAGCCTAAATGTGTATCAAGTATTGTATCTCCCTCTTTAGCGTAATTCATTAACAACCATTCATAAAGTTTTACAGGTTTTTGTGTTGGGTGTATTCTGTTTTTATCAATACAAGTTGTTTTACAAAATTTACTCGGCTTGTCAAAACTTGTGTAAGCAATTTCCACTTCACTCATAGTAGGAACATAAATGTCTTTGTGCCAAACTAAAACACATCTATATTTGCACAATGAAAAATAGTTTCCACCCCAAATTATCTGATTTTTACTTACTCTTTGTAATTCGATAAAATACTCTTTGTTAGGGATTTCATTATCCCATGTATGATTGTTCCATCTTGCAGATGTGTTTTTTAAGCTACCTCCATTTGTTGTTTTTTTTCCTAAACCATAAGGGGGGTCAACTATCGCCAAGTCAAAATGATTATCCTCATACCTTGCCATCAGCTCCATATTATCTTCATTTGTTATCTTCAACTTCTTTTTTGTCAAGGTGTGTTTTTATTGTTTCTAGGCTTAGATACATCTGAGCTACTATGTTTTCTAGTCTTTTTATTCTTTGAATTGTTGTATATTTCTTTGGCTTCATAATGTTTTGCATATAAGTTAATACCTAAGTGTTGAGCTTTATCATAAGTTTTTTCTATTGCTTCCCACTCCTCAAATAAATCTTTGAGATATTTTTTTATTCTTTGTATTGTGGTGTATTTTTTGTTTACCATAATTCTGTTTGTTTCGTGTCTTGTTTTATCATTACCCCCATAGCTGTGTCTAATATAGTTTTACCTGCTTCATAGTCTACCAAGTTTCTTGCTATTTTATTCATTCTTTGTTTGCCTTTATATTTTCTAAAGTCGTAATCGTGAAACTCTGACATAGCATCTATTAAATTTTTTGTTCTTGATAAGTCAGGGTTTTTTCTTTTACTTAATATATTTGGCAGTCTAAAATTACACCAATATAAATGCCTACCTCTTTTTTTTGCAGGTATTAAAGGCTCATAAAAAGGTATAACATTTTCAACTACATATTGACCTTTATAGTAGTTGTCTAAAAATATTACTTCTTGATATAATGCCATATCAGGGTATCTTGGTGTCCAATTATCTCTCGTATATTGACTTATATTAATTCTACTATGACTTGGACAAGGTGGACTACTCCAAATAAAATCAAACTCTTTGTAATGGTCTAACAAGTATTGGTGAGCATCTGCTACTATTACTTTGTCTTTTGGAAATCTGTATTGGTAAAGTCTTGCTAATTCTTCATCCCATTCAACAGCTGTAATATCGTGGTCATCTCCCCACTTATATCTATTACCTCCTAAACAAGCATAAAGATTTAGTATTTTCATTATTTAGATAATAGTTTATAATCGTTTAAATATACTTCTAATATAGGTTTAAACTCACTTATAGATGATATAGCTAAATGGTCTCTTTTTGCCATCTTTTCATATTGTTTAAATAAGTAGTCTATGGCTTTTTTATTTTTTTGTGCTTTAGCGTATGCTACTTTTACAAACTCTCTAACACAATACGCTTGTATTCTTCTACGACCATATTTTTCATACAAATTAGAAATATTATGTAAAAGGTAATAAGCAAATTTTAAATCTTCTATTTTGGCTGTACCTTTTTTAAATTTACTATTATTAGAGTGTGTTCCTCTTGTAAAGAATATGTTTATTACGTTTCCTACTGATACATTGTTAGAGTTGCTCATATAAGCATCATAAACTATTTTATAATCCTCGTTTTCATCTGCAAATGCTTTTAGATAGTCAAACATACTCCAAGCCTTGTTTCCGTTGTTTAGACTTATAATACAATCTAAATGTTTTTTAACTTGTTTAGTGTCTACCCAATCTACTATGTATGCAGGTACTGTCTTTTGTTTTAGTAGCTTCGCACTCTCTATTCTATGGTGTCCCTCTAATACATCGCCTGTTACTGAGGCTACTATTGGCATCATCCATCCATAGTCTATGAGTTTTGTTTTAAAATTTTCAGCGTGATTAACTGTCATATCTCTATTGACTTTCGCATACTTTAGTTTGTTAATTGGGTAATTAGGTTTAAACTTTCCTTTTTTTAGTGTTTCCATTGTTTTTATATTTAGTTATTAATTATTATTCTGTGCCTGATATTATTTGGTCGTGTGGTAGTCTATTGCGATTGTATTGGTCTATGTGCCATTGTTCTCCTCTGTCTCCCTCTATTTCTTTTTGTAAGTGTGCTAATGCTCTCCAAGCTATTTTTGCTGAGTGTCTTACACCGTCAATATCGTGCATTCCATTTTCCATCAAATGCCTCATCAAAGCGTCTAGGTCATCTTGACTCTTTTCTCTATCCCAATGTATATCCTCATCTGGATGATGTTGTTTACTTCCTATGTAACTAACTCTAGCTACCTCGCAAAGGGCATCAGGAAAATATTTAATCAATCCCCTATAGAGAGGGATTTGTTTTCTGTTTTGTTTGTTTTTTTCCATCTTTTATTTTGTTTACTGCTTTATATAATTTTTTTATTTGTATATCATCAAAAGTTTCTAAGGTGTTTATTAATAAACCTTTTCTTATGTTTGTTTTGTCTTTCAAAAAATGCTGTATATCATCTAGCCATTTATTTAAAAACTTTGAATATTTCCTATGTACCTCAAAAGATTTTAAGCTATGAATAGCTGTTGCATGGTCGTAGGTTTTACCATTTTTTCTATAAAACTCTTTTATTTGGTGGAATGTCATGTCAAAATGATTCCTTAATATAAAGGTTAATAATGACCTTGCTTCTATGTTGTATCTTGTTCTCTTATTTTCAAATACATCTACTCCTGAAATATCATTCAAGTAATTTGCTATTTTTTTTGCTTCTATATTCATAATATACTTTTTATACAATAACTATCTATATCAGCTCCATCAATAAAAAATGTCTTAAAAGTTTCTAAGGCTTTTGTTACTTTATCCTTACCTGAATTATAAAAATCTTCTGAAACATCATAAATGCCAATATCAAGTGAGCCTTTGTCAATAGCTATAAATTTAAATTGGTCATACGTTTTATTAAATAATTCACAATAGAGATACACTTGTACATCATATCCATACTTATAACTTTGGTATTTAAAACCCTTAATATCACTACAAGTTTTTAAATCACATATTCTATAAGAATCTAAGACATCTGCTTTACCTCTAAATGGATAGCCTCCAATCATTCCTATTGCTGGTACTTCAAACTCGCAATCTGTAATCATTTGTAAGGCGTATTCGTTACGTAAAAAAGCATCAGCTAATCTTTCAGCATCCTTTTTTTCTTTCATAGTAAAAACCCTTTCTCCATGCTCCTGTTTAGCTAATTTATATGCCTTTGTATTTTTTGACTGTACATCAACAAATATTTGATTCTCGAATACATCAGGCTCTAATATTGCTGTATGAAATAACCATCCATCCCTAAGACCTTGAGAAGTTTGAGACCCATATTCTGTTACATATTTGTATTTTTTAGGACTGTCTAAAAGTAATTTAATTGATGAGGAGCTAAGAGCTGTTTTACCTAAATATCCATAGTAAAAAGAATCCTCTTTCATTTTTTCTAGTATGTCTTTCTCTTCAAAGGTTTTACCATCTAATAATTGAATCATGATTTTTTTAATTTTCTTAACTTTTCCTCAGCGTTTCTTGCTCTTAATATTGCTTTGTTTCTAGCTAATCTGTATTCTGAAATAGCTTTTTTATACAGCTTAATATTGTTAGAATACTCTTGAAAATAAAATATGATTCTAATAATAGAGCTTTGAAGTTTCTTAAGGTTTTTGGTCTCTCTTTTTTCTAATTGTTTTTTGATTGTACTAGACAAAAAATGCAAGTCATTCCATACCTGCATTTCTTTTAAATTATCTATTTTTTTCATTTAGTAACCCTGTATAATCTTTAGTCCAACATTCAAAAGTCTCATTCCATACTCTAGGTTTCCAATTAGGGTCAATCTCTGACCTCCATTTAAAAGTACCTGTTACTATACAATCATCTAAGATTACTAATTCGTCTATAAGTGTTTTCATAATATTTAGTTTTTGTTATTAATTATATTGCAATATACAAAAAAATATTATATAAACAAATGTTAACTATTTTTTTTTGAATATATGTCTGAGCAAACAGCTAGTCTTTGGTTTGCGTTTTTGTATTCCATAATCATAACTCTATCATTCATACAGCGTTGCATATAGTGTTTTCTGTTCTCATTTGGTCTTACTAAAGGTAGTGGCATAACTTAAAATTTACATTTAACAATATTCCATTTTTCGCCTAATTTATTCAAATAATCAATTACATTTGTAGGCTTAATGAAAGTCCATTTTTTATTATAATATATTTGTGTTACCTCGCATTTATCTAAAGGGATGTTTAAATTATCATTATTAAAAGTGTGTTCTATTTTCAAAACAATAGATTTTTTACCCCATCTATTAGCTATTCGCTCTAACAAAAGTTTTTGACCTATAGGTATTTTATGAAATTGATATTTAACCTCCATAAGTATTAAGGCTTCGTTATCAAATTCTAATACAGCATCAATGTCAGAGGGATGCATTTTTTTATTTTGCACCCCTGTAAAGTCCAAAACTTGAGCTATTCGTTTTCTATTTTTTATTAGAGATTTCATATATTTTATTTATCTCACTAATCCACTTTCTATATATACTACCATTACAGGTGCAAGGCTCTTCATATTTGTGTCTATATAATTCAGCGTGCAATCTAGCTATAAGCTCAATCTCTTGCCTGTCTATCTCATGCTGTCTTTCTCTTTCTAAAAAGGCTTTCCAAAGTATTATATCCTCTTCTACCATAATCTAACCTTATTTGCCTTTTCTTTTCGTTTATCACATCCACAATCATTACCCCATATCTTTTTTACTAAAAATTTGATTCCTGTATAGGTTGTAATCTTTTCTATTAAGTCTCCTAATCCCATTCTATATTATCTTTAATTATATTTTTTACATTCTTGTAGCTATTATATAACGAATAATAACTGATTCCTGACTTTTTTGATAATTCAGAAATACTCATGCCATTTGAAATTAAATCGAATATCTTTGAATCATACCAATACATTTTATCTAAAAGGCTGTTTAGCTTTCTCATCTTTCCCTCTATGTCTTTGTATTCTGTTTTGACCTCTTCATCTACATACTTTTCAAGATATTCTACATTGACCTTTTGTATCTTTGCCTCTTTTCTACATAAATCTAAAAACAATGATTTCAAAACTCTATACATATAAAAATAATTTATACCAGAATTGTAATTAATATCTAAGCCTCTTTCTAAGAGATAATGGATTTTTATATATGCGCTTTGAACTATATCCTCACAGAGATAGCCTTTACAGCCAAAACTTCTAACAATCCTTATCCAATCATGATGCTTTTTCGCAAGTTTCTCGAGGGTACTCATAATGCTTTTAGCTGTTTTTTGGTTTTGTATGTTACTAAGTTTTTACCAGATAGCTCAAATCCTACGTTATTTAAAACTGATTTAAACATCAAAGGACTTTCATAACTTGTAGGCTTGAAGCCTAAAGATATTTCTTTTACCTTAAGCGTGTACATTCTAGTATACATCCATGAATTAGGACAGGATGTGTACCTGTGAATACATATCATTTCATCAGCTCTATTGCTATTGACAGCACCACCCTCTGAATCTCCAGCACTAGGAGGCTGTACTTGACCTGCCATTTCATGTGATGCTCCATGCTTACGCCTCAGAGCCTCTGTAACTGCATGCGCACAAATCCATACAGCAATATCATATTTTTTGCAAAATATTCTTATATCTGTAAGCTGTTCATAATTATACTCATAGCCATTAGTATTTCTTAAATCTTTTCTAAGAGAGTTTATAGGGTCAATCAGTAAGACATCATAATCCCACTCTTCTTTGACTGATTCAGCTAATTGTAAAAGCTCTTTATAAGTATATTGTCTATTGGTATCTACAAACTGAAAATGCTCTTTTACAAATTCTAAAGACTTTTTATAATCAGAATCCTCAACCTTGTTCAAAGGTTTACCCTCTATGAATTGTATTTGTTTTTTGATTAGTTGGTATGGGTCATTCTCTGATGAAAAAACTAGATACTTGATACCATGTTTCATAGCATACAAAAGCATAAGATAAAAAGTGAAATGAGTCTTACCTACATTGTTATGACCTAAGATAAAACATAGGTGTCCTTTCACAAGTCTAAACGCTTCATCAAATTCGCTATTACCTAAAGAGTATGCTTTCTGTATTTTGCCTTTTCGATAGTCATTTAATTTATTGATATGTTGGTCGTAGTTTATTAGCATAAAAAAAGGGGGTCAAAAAACCCCCCTATATTTTAAAATGGAAAATCATCATCAACATCTGGAGCTTGTTCTTTTACGCTTACCTCCTCATAGTGCTTTACTTTCCATCCATTCAAAGTAGTGAAATATAAAACCTCTCCTTTTGGATTAGTCCACTCTCGACCTCTTAGATTATATTGTACTTCAACTAGGTCTCCTTGTTTCCATACATCTAACAATCCACAGTTATTAGCTATGAAATCAATACATATTGTCTGATTATATTTAGCCTCTTTCTCCTGAGTTTCTAAAATTAATTTTCTAAATCTAAATGTACCTTTCTCCTGTACATCTGTTATCTTTTTTATTTTTCCTGTTACTGACATTTTATTCATTGTTATTTTTGTTTATATATACTTTATCTGTACCTCTTTTGTAACCAACATTTTTTACGCTGTTTTTGTCTATAATATTATTTTCTAAGTCAATAATCTTATAACCTCTTTCTATAAGCAATCCCATAGCGTTTTGAATTTTTCTCACTTCTATTCGATAGCTTTCAAATGTTTCATTGTATATAGGCATGACTATTTGTTTACAAAATCTATTAATAATTGAGCATCTGCTAAAACTGTATGTACATCAGATTGTGGTCTGTGTGCATGAAAGTCGCAAGATGCTTTTAGCATACTCTGTCTTATAATTAGCTGGTCTTTATTAGATTGCATAGGTTGAGGTGTATAGCTTAGCTTAGCTGTTTTATACTCCTCATTTGTAACCTCATACTCTACAAAGTCTCCTACATTCTTTTTAAAATGACCTTTAGCTAAAAACTGATAAGCTCTACCATCATCAAATGTTACTTGATATTTGTTAAATGTACCAGAGGCATTTGTATAAGTGCCTTTGTCTTCAACGTATTTTATTTTTCCTTTCATAATTTAATTGTTTAAGTTTATTATTTTCTATTGTTAAGTTCTCTATCCTCAATTTTAAATAATGTATTATCTCATCTTGAGGTGTTTTATGATTATATCTCATAATTTTTCTTTCAAACTTTTTGCATAAGCTCTATACAAATCATCAAATAAGTCATCTGGATAGCCTATAGCTTTTAGCATATTTGCATCTCGCATGTAACATAATTGTAGATTGTTTAAGTCTTTGTACGTTTTTGGGTTTTTCATAATTTTAGTTTTATTAATTTTTCTTAAAGTTATAAAAAATATTTAGAATACAAACTATTGTTAATAAGTTTTTTTTAAATCTTGTATTTTTTCTGTATATAAATCTATTAAATCTATTAGGTCATGGTCTGTTTGTTTTATTATTTTTTTGCTTTCTATAAGTAACTCGTTTGCAATATCGTAGCCATACTCTTTATTAAGGTTTAAAGCAAACTCTAGCTGTCTGCCATAAAAATGACAATTGCAGGAATAACACTGGGGTCTTACATTTAATTCTGACCATCTAAGAATCCTACTCTTTCTCGAAATCATATGACCTGCCTGAATACCATCTCCTCTCCAAAATTTTTTAACATTGCAAGTATAACATTTTACATAGCCTTTTTTATCAGCGTATTTTTGTCTAATGTATTCGCTAAATATTTTGTCTAATTTTTTGACTAAATTTTTACGTGAGATTTTTCTAGGCATGTTTTGAAATTACAAAAAAAATATATAATTTCGTCTATATATATATATTTACTTTACATACCCTAAACAACAGAGTACTATTTATATGTACGTTATATATAAGGGGAGGTTTATTTTTTAAATAGATTTGTAGATTTTTCAAGTCCCCTGCTTCCGAAATAAGAAATAATTACAGTCATCATAACATTCTCAAAAGTTGAACCCCATAATTCATTAATTTGAAAAGGTATTGATTCTACACTATCTAAAATACCTGCTAATGAAAATATAACAATACACCATACCAAAACTAAAGGTCTTACATTTTTTGTTAGCCAACTGCCATTTGCTGACATATCAGCTTTCCATCTTGAACTTATTTCATTCATCTCTTTATTTTGCTGGTCATAAATGATTTGCTGAAGTTTGATTTTATCATCTGGACTGATTGATGATTTTGTGATTTCTGCAATAGCATCTTGAGGACTTGTAACGCCCTCCAAGACAGACGCTAAATGAGGATTTATCATATTTGTTGCTCCTAGTAAGAGCTTTCCTAGAGTTGTATCTTTAAATCTTTTTTTCATATAATCTTAATTTGAATTGTATTATAAGTAGATATAAGTTGAACTCTTCATAATTATAGCTCTCGCTAGGAGGATACCAATTTATACCTACTATAAAGCTATTTGGAAAAAGCAATATAATAGAAAAGTCCATTAAAATAATTCATATTTAGTTTTGCCATCTCTTTTAACAGCTCTAAGTATTCTGTTTCTGTTTTCAGCTTTACTTACGTAGCTAATATGAAGCCATGAGGGATTGTTATTTGAACCAAATTCCCAAATCATCTGGTCAAAATCTAAATTCTCTCTTACATATTGAAACATCTCTGCATTTGTTTTATGACCAAATACATCATCAATATCGATTGCCTGACCCTTACAATGTTGTGAGCGACTTGTTCCACCTACAGCACGATTTACCGCAACAGACCTAAAAAAGCTGTTTATCTTAATAGGACCTCCTACAAACAATCTAAGAGGCTCAAAAATAAATTCAGCCACTCTATACATATTTTCTAATTGCTCTTGATTAGGTGTGTTGTCTAAGCCTCTACGCTTAGCTGTTGCGCTGTGCGTTGCTTCTCTATATGATATGTGTTTACTTATTCTCATTCTTTTTTCTACCTTTACGTTTTTTTCCCATCATTGCATCATCAATATCTCCTATTTGATTGCCAACTTCTTTGATAGCTTTTGCAACATCTTTAAGCTCTTCTGCTGTTAGTCTGTATCTAGTTTTAAATTCTTGTACAGCAGCTAGAGCCTTTTCATCAATAGTAGTTAACCCCCAAAGGTAGTTCCACATATCCATTAAATATTGTTTAGTTAAATTCCACATAATTATAATTTTAAATTAATTCCAAATGAAGTTCTATATAGTTCACTATCCCAAAACTTCGTATATTCTCCCTCGAGAAAAATGCCTAAAGTCTTACTGATTCTCCACCCTGTTATGATACCAGCCTGATAATCAGACCATTGCTCAGGAGTTGAATCCTGTCTCAATCCACCTTTTCCCCAATTGTTTCTGTTTAAGTAGTTAAAATCTGAATCTCCTTTGAAATAATAATGATGAGGTAAAATCCAGTTAGCGTAACTATGAAGCCAGAATTTATTTTTATAGTGATAAAAGTCAAATCCTAAAATAGGGGCTACCTCAGCATATGGGTCTAAAGTGTCCCATATTTCGTTGTTATATCTGTTCATAAGCTCACCATATACCCTATCTCGAAAATCTCTGTCTCCATAAGCTACAATCTCGCCTTCTGGGTTTCTCCATATCCAATCAAAGAATGATTCACCTGTAATGTCATTTGTATAAGTAGTTGGTTCATCTGTGTATCCATATAGATAGCCTAAGCTGTACCAAGGGTTCAAAGGGTATTCAATTTCGTTTCCCTCTCCATCTACAAAGCTTGTAGTTTCGTTTAACCAGATTTCAATAGGATTGTATCCATAGGCTTTCTGATGAGTCCTTGCAACTAAACCTACAGATATACTTAGTTTTTTGCTTATAGGTATTCTAAGTCTTAATTCTGCTGATTGATATTTAAAATCTACATTGCCTTGCTCTCTGTGTTCTAGTTTTATTATATGGTGTTTGCCTGTGTGTCTCAGAAAGTATCTTGAGTTGATAAAGACATCCCCTCTTCGCCTTTCTTTCTCAAAGTGAAACAGATACTCAAAACCAGATACAGCTCCTGTAGGTGCAGATAACCCTATCATGTTTTCAGTACCATTTATATAATTCTGTTTTACTTCATAATCATACCTTGCTAATCTTCTAAGCCCTAAGCCATAACGATAATCAAAAGGAAAGTATATTGTTTCATCTATAACTTGAGGTACTGCATATAAGTCGTTAGGGTCAGTCCTTATAAAATAATCTTTACGCTGTTGTAAGTCAGAGTTTCTAGCGTCTCCTGCAATGTAAAGCGTACCATACTTAAAAATAGATTTGTATGTTTCATCTAAGAAAGTTTTAAGTTTGTATTTTCTTGTAATCTTATTATCTATTTTTTTATCATCAGTAATTACCTGAGCATTTACGCTAAAACAAATAACAAAAAATAAAATATATAATCTTTTCATATTTAAAACTTACTTTCTAATATGCTATCTATCTGATTATCAATTAGTTGTATAGTATTATCAGGTAAGGTTAAGCTTATACCTGCCTCAACTCTAAACACCTCTTCTCCATTATGAAACAAAATAATTGTAGGAATGTATTCTACTTTGTTTTCTACAAAGCTGTCTGAATCTTTAGACATATACAAAACCTTTGTATTATATTGTTTAAAGTTTTTTAAACTAATTTCATTATCTTTTACAAATTCTGCTGAGTATTGAATAACATCAATATTAGCTTGTGCAAAAGACGCAGTTCCCACCACAAGGGCAATAATCACACATATTTTATTAATTTTTACGAATCTCATAAAGTCTTTCATCAATCTTACTTAGAGATTCTTTTATTTCGTTTACATCTTCTTTGACAGTTGATACATCTGATTCTATCTTTTCAATAGTCGAACGTATCAATTTGTCCTTATAATCGAACTCAACAGGATTGATAGTATTTTGATTTATAGCTTCAATATCCTCTGAGTTTTTTTCTACTGATGAGGATAGGGTAAAATAAGTTCCAGCTACCATTAGTACACCTCCTATGATTATACCTATTGTTTTTAGGTCAAGTAGTACGTTTGTATCCTCGCTTATTTTAGTAGCCATTACTTCTTACTTTTTTTATCCTTGTATTGATATTCACTCCACCCCTCAGGCTCTTTGCCATCCCATACTATAATTAAATAGTTACCGTCAACTACAATACCATGCGAATGAGGTGTACTTATGCTGTTATACATAAGGCTCATTTGTTCTCTATCTTTAAATTTATATTTCATGTTTTATATTTTATGAAGTTGCAAATGGCGTTGAAGGATTTCCATTACCAATAAGAATCCCCTCAACAAACCATAAATCAGCTGCTAGGTTAGTAAATTTAAGTCTTGTTCCTTTTAAACCTCCTGTACCATCTCCAGCCATATTTATTCTACTAAAATTATCAGACCCGTCAGTTTCAAAAATTTGTGATTTTGTACTTGATGTATCTGTTACTAAAACAGAGCCTACGAAAACCTCATTTGAAGTGTCTGAATTTTTTACAGTATGAGTACCTGAAGAGGCACTGATTGTTGTTATAAATTCATAACTCATGCCTACCTGTGAGCCATCCCCAGAATCAGGTAAATCAAGTCTAGCTGTGCCTGCTGTGTTAAAAGTGATAATATGATTTCTTTCAGTTGCAGCTATACTACCATCTCCTGTTTTTGCTGTGATTGTTTTCTTTGAACTATTTACAATATTTGCAGGGCTTATTCTAACATTTGTAGAACCATTGAAACCTGCGACAAATCCTACGTTTGCGTTGTCTGTTTGCTCTGTAAATTCACTAAATTTTTTGTTACTCATTATTCTAAAATTATTTTGTTATTATCTTCTGTTAATAAATAGTTTCCATCCTCAGCTAAAATTTCAAATTCTGTTAGGTCATAATAAATACCACCCCATCCATTCTCTACAGGATTACCAAAATTTGAAGTGTCATAAATTTTCCCAAATGGCATAACTATTTCTTTTTATATTTTACGTTAAAATTATGTGTATTGTTTTGAGTCCAATACTGACTTAAATATTGTTTTAGTTTTGTTATATTTTTTTCTTTTGGTTTGTATGTCATAGCACCCATCCATTAAATAAAGCATCAGAATCTGGATAAACGTCCCCTCCTGAATTATCGTTGTACTCAGGAAACAAACTACTGTTGTTAGATATGTAATCCAAAAATCTTTGAGTATAATACTCAGCTGTATCTCTAGCCTTGCCTACTAAATAATCTACCTCAGTTTTTTCAACTGGCTCTGCATTTTCTGAGGTATGTTTGAATAAACCTCCTTGTTTCAATTGATAGGCAGCATAGGGATAATACTCTGCCTGTGCAAACCAAATTAGCATAGGTTGTACATAAACATTTACAAGCGTTTGATAGTTTCCTGTCAAGCCACTTCCTGAAATATCAGAGACTATTTTATCATATAACTTGCTACCTAGATAGTTTCGTATTTCTATCTCTTGAGCTACTTTAATAAATTGTATAAATTTATCTGTATCTACATTACCATCAATGATACTATTTTTTACTAAGTCTGTTCTCGATATAAATAATACTGTTGCCATATTTTATTTTTTTCTTCCTTGTCTAGGCATATCCTTAGGAGCTGTTCTAGCATCTCTATAGCCTCTGGGCGTTGGTAAAAATGATTTTGGGATACTATCTACTATATCATAATTTTGAATTACTTTTTTATAAGTCTTTGATTTCAACCTATATAATACCTCTTCAAAAAAATGACCACAGTAACTGCCCCCCTTAAACCTGAACAAATCATATGGTTGACCCTTATGACCAAATGACCTGTTAACACCTCTAGCGCTTGCTTTGTCAATGTCCTCTATTCTATAAACTACCCCATTCCTTGACCTATTCATCATGATTCTACAAAATAGTCTTGAGTTTCCTGATGAGTACTTTTCTGCGTATCTGTATCTTACCTTATAAAATGATTTATCAAGATAGCTGAATCCACTTTTTTTAGAGCCTATAGATACAGCTAATTCTGTTTCGTTAGGTGCTATATTCTTTGTAGCCCAGTCCTCAATGCTTTCATTATCCTCGTTGTATTCTCTTGATTCTACCTCATCCCATTCCTCTGACATTTTTTTACCTCTAAGCTCATCAAGTATGACATCAAACTCTTCATCAGATAAATCCTCTTTTGATAATTCATGCGAACATAATTTAACTCCTGTTTCCTCTTCTCTTGTTTCTTTGTCTGTTACATTTGACAAATCAGTGAACTCGAGAGGCTGTAAAGTTTTAAAATATAAATGCAAAGATATTTTATTGTATGCTAGTATATCTTCAAAACCCTCAATCAATAAATTTTGGAATCCTTTAATTACTAGATTGTCAAACAGAATAGAAGCTGTTTTTAACTCATCTGCATTGTTTCCTAGACCTGTAT
>VTLG01006136.1_pt1 | contig 21964 bp, 44 predicted proteins | sample 4694571 | NCBI WGS metagenome assembly VTLG01 (sample SAMN12604809, study PRJNA352737) | marine metagenome | biome: ENVO:00000447; feature: ENVO:00000209|ENVO:00000569|ENVO:01000036; material: ENVO:00002151; isolation source: viral sequences binned using virsorter ... | reverse complement strand
GTTCTTGTTTCGTCTAATGCTGAACCATTCTTATACAATCTCAACATTGCGTGTTCTCCAGCATCTAAACTTTCACCTCTAGCTGCATAATTAAATAAGTATTTACCGCCCTCTCCAGATGGAACTATAAATTTGTCATTTGTAGTATCAAAAGCACTATCACTATCCCAATGTTCATTTGGAAATTCTACTTTAGTCCAAGTACCATCTGATACTGATTGTTCACCACTAGCTCTATAAGCACTAAAGCTAGGAGTATTAGTTAACTTACCAGTTGTAGTTGTTACTTCACCTGTTACAGTTACTCCAGCAGCAGTTGTTTGAAATTTTACAGAATTATCATATCTTAGTTGAACATCACCATCACCAGTTGCAGATATACTACTTTCACCTGCTTTTCCTTCAATATGTACACCTGCACCATTTGATGTAATATATAGGTTTCCAGTACCTAGCTCTTTTATATAACTATGAGAACCATCGTGATATATTTTTAAATCTTCGCCACCACCAAACAGAGCGTCTCCATTGTCAGCAAAATGAACAGTATTAGAACCTGTTAATATGTCACCTGTCATAGTGCCACCAGCTAGTGGTAACTTATCATCATCGTCTGTAGTTATAGCTAGTGTGCCTGTGGCATCTGGAAGTGTTATCACGCGGTCGGTGGAAGTATTAGGAGCGGTAACGGTCAGTATGCCTGTGCCAGATGCGTGTCCTGTAATTTTTACTTTAGCCATCTATATCTCCTTTATACTATTGTCCAAGTAGAGCCTGTCGGCACAGTAACCGCTACCCCACTATTGATTGTTACAGGTGCAACACTAACACCATTATAATTCGTAGTCATTGTGTAGTTTGAACTGACTGTATGTGCCATCTCCCACATTGGATTTGATGTTGTATTACCTGTAGCAATCTCTGCCCAAGTCAATCCACCTGTGTTTCCAGATTGAGCCGAAAGGACATATCCATTGGAAGGACTATTTGATACTTTAAGATTAGCCTCATCTACTACATTATCTGCGATGACTGTAGCACCATCAGCAGTAGAAGTTACCTCTCCAGAGTGATTAGGATGTACATAGTTGTTTGAACTTGCAGCTACACCATCTAGTTTGGAATGGTCTGCATCAGTAAAGACATTGGAATCTGAAGCAGCTTCAACTGCCGTTCTTATCTCTGCGTTTGTTTGGTCAGCAGTAGCACTAGCTTCGATTGCATTAAGTTTACTATGATCGGCATCTGTGAATGTGTTTGAATCACTAGCAGCTTCAACAGCAGTAGCAATATTAGCAGCAGTAACAGCACCAGTTACACTATTAACACTTGTTACTCCACCAATAGGAACAGACCAAGAGTTATCTCCACGAAGGAATGTTGTACTAGAGGCTGTACCTGTAGCACTTAGTTCCGCTACTCCAACTGCATCATCTGCAAGATGTGCGTTATCTATACTGGCATCCACATAATGTTCTGAATCAATAGCATCGTCTGCAATCTTAGCACCTGTTACTGCATCAGCATTTATCTTAGCTGTTGTAACTGCATTATCTGCTATCTCTGCTGCAACTACAGTACCATCTGCAATCTTGGCTGCTGTAATTGCTCCATCTGCTAAATGAGCAGTAGCAATACTACCATCTACATAGTGTTCGGCTCTTATTGAATTGTCGTGTAGTACATTATCAATGGTAACTTTCTTAGAAGTGCCACCATCATTAATGAGTAATTCTTCTGCTCCATCTGTTGCGGTTAATGCTGCTAATTCTGATACTTTAGTTGTTGCCATTGATTACTCCGTGATAATATAGTTAGGTGTTGCTGCGTTAGAAGCCTGTGTAATGATGAAATAACCACCTTGTTCTATCTCTATTTCAATTCCAGCAGTTACAACAGGGTCAAAATCTCTTTGCCATTGCCTTCTGTTGGCTAACATTGCCAGAGCCTTTGCCTTTTTCCAGAATATAGCCATTATCTGAACAGTTGTCGTCTTTTACCAATAGCCTGTCGTTCTATTAGATTTTTTAACTCCTCTTTAAAACTCTCAGCCATCGGAGAGAAACTTCTGATAACCCGTGCATCTTTCTTTTTAGACATCTTACCGCTAGGCGTACCCTCATACGAGCCACCTTTACTTCCACTTCGAGAATCATTCGGAGTTTTTGTAGATTTGTGATTAACTTCATAAACTGTTGCCTCTATTTTTCCTTTTTCATTGTTTGATTTTAATTCACCACCCTTGTAAGTAGGTGCTTTGCCCTCAGACTGTACACCGTCTAATTCTTCTTTAGGGTCTAACAACTCATCAAGCATAGCCATTAGATTTTCTAATTCATCTTCTATTTCTGGTTCATCTGCAAACTTAATTGCATTATGTTTCATATAATGCTCTTTTGAAACACCCTCTACAGGATATTTAGCATAAGTTTCCTCAAGCATCCTTGCCCAAATCTCTCTAACTTTTGTTTTAAACCTTTCTAACTCTAAATTTTCTGTAGAGTCATGGTCGCAGGTGTCTTTAAATATGTCCACTAAATTTATTCCTATATTTACCTTTCTTGTTAGTTTCGCTTAATCGTTTTCGTTCACGCATATTCCATTGCGTATCCACATTCCCAAAACTAGGCTTTACATTATTGATTGTAAATTCGAATTTGGCTGTTTCACCACACTCAACACATTCCTTGGGTTCTTTTCTGTCTTTAATGGAACAAAGTTTGTCAAAAATATGTCCATTCTTACATTTATAATTATAAATAGGCATGATTTACTTCATAATTAATTCAGAATAACCCCCTCGTAAGAAGGGGTTATAACTTAACTAACTACTGATTATGTTCCTGGCACAACAAAAGCAACGCCAGCATCATTACGCAATTCACCAACACCATAAATAGTGTCAGAAGTGAATAGATCGCCAAGATACTCCTGCTTATATTGAGTCTGAGAACGCACGCCCAATTGTTCCGCCAGAACTAGGGCATCTTTGTGTAGTAACATTCCAACTCTATCAGCACCAGAGTTACCAGATGCGGCTGGAGCATTGGATGTAATAAACACATCTACGCCATAGATTTGACCAATCTTGCCTGTCTTAATAGCATCACCAGAACCAATGAACTGTTGCTCAGTGAATCTGTTAATACCTAGTAAGTCATTTGCAGCGATTGGTGGCATTACCAATGAACGATTATCCATTGGAACATCAGCATTATCCAATGTTAGAATCATCTTTCTGATTCCAGCATCAGTAATATCAGCAGCATTAGATGAGTTTCCTGTGTATGCTGTTGTACCGTTTGAACCGATAACAGCAGTTTCCCAAGAAGCAGCACCAGTGCCACCTACTGTTCCACCCTGTAGACCTTCTGCCATACCGAACAACTTAGTATCGACTTGTGTTGCCAAAGCATATCCCGCATCGTCAGTATAGAACTTCCTCATACTGGCAAGGGATTGTACTTCTGCAATATCTTCGATCAACTTAGAGTATTCGTAATGTTGGTCTATAGAGATATTGACTACCGTGTTAGTGGCAGCCGATAATACAACCTGTGTGTTTGCTGCTTTAGCACTTGCACTTCCTCTCGCTGGTACTGGGATATGTATCGTGTCTCCCTTTTTACCTTTGTGAGATAGTTTAGTAACTAAATTAGCAACCACTAAATTAGACTTATATGCACCTATAACTTCATCGCTCCACAATTCGGGGATAAAGTTATTGGCGATAGTAGTCGTAACTTGGTTTGAGCCTAAAGCCATTTTAACTCTCCTTTATAAATGATTATTTAACCCTTCCTTCTTGATACGCCAACTGAATTTCATCAGATAGCGACTCATATCGTCTAGGGTCTGTAACTTGAAGATTGATTAAATCAGACCTTCTGTACATTTTCTTGCCACCGACCGATTGTGTAGAACGAGTTTCAGATACAGTTTGTCGTAATGCTTTTTTAGATTTTGCCTTCTCTTGCTTTTGTACCTCTTTGGTTTTTTCGACCATATTGATCTTGTCATACATATCAAAGAGTTCAATCGCAAAGTCTGGTCTATATTCTGAATCGGCTTTACGGAAAATATCTTTCCTCACTTCACTAGCACCTATCCAATCTTGGAATTGCTTGTCTGCGACACGCTTTTGCCAATCTGGATATGCCTTTTCAAGTACAGCCAACTGTTGTTGTTGTGCTTGTTGGGCTTGTTGCTCTCTCGCTTTTAGTACATCTGGATGATTTTCTATTGCTGAATTAACTGCCTTTGCAGGGTCAGCATAAAAAGCATCTTCAAAACTAACAGCATCTTCTTGTGGCTCTTCTACAGTAGTGGTTGCTTTGTTTTGTGCCTCAAGTAAACTTTGGATTAACTTTCGTTGTTCTCCAACTTCTGTTCCTTGTTTACCAAATGCCTGTTCGACATTTTGATGCATTTCAATTACCTCTTGCAAGGATTTGCCTGCATACTTTGCTGGTATTTCAACTTTGGGGGCTTCTTCAACTACATTTCCAGATGGTTCTGCTGTTGCCTCTACCTCTTCTGTTGCTGTTTCCTCTACCTGCGTTTCTGTTATAGGCTCATCTGCCGTTGGTGTGCTTTCTACTACTATACTCATTATTGTGTCCTCGCCCCATAGGGGTTATGAAGTTATATTATGTTGGATTTCCTTCTTGGAGTTCTTCCAACGCTAGTGTTGTCGCAGTATCTAAACTTAATAAAAAGTTTAGAATACGCAACTGACCCTTGATATTCCAAAGGTCTTTCTCAGAGTGAATATTATCAAAACTGGTAATACTCCCCTCTAAATTCTTTAAATCTGCTACTAAATCAAGCCATCCCTCTGTTTCCATCATGGATATCCTATCCTCTAGGAATTGTTGGTCAGTTTTTGGCATAAATTACTGTATTCTTGTATTTATAACTGATTTACTTCCAGCCTCTCTAGCCTTTGCTAAGTTTAATATGGTTTCAGATTTGAGATGTTCTACTTCTGGTACATTTCTAGCCGTTTCAGATCGCTGTCTTGCCGTATCTGCCTTGGCTTTCTCTAACTTGACTGCTCTTTCAGCCATATCTACCTCTGTTGGCTGTAATGTCATAGCCTCTGCTGTCCATTTAGTTGCCTTGGCTTTCTCTTCTTCTGCTTCTGCAAGAGTTTTCTGAATTTCTGCTTGTGCTTGTTCCATTTGCAGTTGTACTGCTGCTGCTTGTATTTGTTCTAGTTGAGGGTCTGTTTGTTGCCCTTGTTGTAGAGCGAATACAATGGCATCACGATTATGAATACTGGAATTTTGGAACATTGCCAATAAAATTACATTAAATGCAGGTGAATCTTTAGGTATTGACTGTAACATCTGTACCATTTGTTGCATTTCTAGTTCTTTAGCCATGATTCCCATGGTTGAATAAGGTATAAACTTGTAATCTGTTACAGGATATCTATCTATATCGAATTGTATTTTTCTCCACATACATTTATTAACCATAGGGATAAGAAATGTGTTCTGGAAATTCATCAATGTTCGTTTCTGTCTTTTTATAGAGGCTGATTGCATCATTGACATACCACTAGCAGTGTCTTGTGCTGCTGGTGAGGACATATCTGGGCTTCCTGTACCCATCTGAATCATGTTTTGTAGACTAGCAACTTGATTGAATGTCGATGGATCGGTCTGCCCCATGTCTAAAGGCATGATTGCCTCTCTAGGGTTGCCGTTTGTAAGCACAGTTTTACCTGTACGAACCTCAAATTTAGTTCCTCTTGGTAATCTGGTCGCATCTGCTGCCATCATTGGCGTAGTAGTCATAGCCATTGAGTCTATTCTCGCCCTCATCTCAGCATCAAGTGCTTTTTGGGCGTTATAACCCTTTTCTACAATGCCCCTACCCCAAAATTTGTTTGGGATAATGTCATGTTGATAAGAAACAAATGGTCTATCTCTCATCATGAAAGCATTTTCCTCTACACGCAAGATATATTCATCGTTACATATAGTTACTACTGCCTCTACCAACTCATCTTTCTTGGTATATTCAAAATCATCCTTATCAACACCCTTTTTTAGAAACCTTTTGGGTACTAATCCCCAATATTCCGTGATTTTTACTGAATCAGACTCATCTGCCTGTCTGGTTTCGGGATCAAATCCCATTTTAGCCGTATCATAATCACCATCAAGGGGTACATCACGATAAATTCCACCCTGTATACCTTGTACTACATGATATCTAGGTTTAATGACTTCGTGGGCGACACCTAATGCCTCATTTATGTTATTTGCTGCTGGGTCAATAAGAAATTCTTTGGGTGATATGGGTTCAACATGGATATCTATAGAGGCATATTCGGTTACACTTCTCGTTCCTGTTAATGAGCCATCAACTGACTGTTCTGCTGGTGCTCTCTCTACTGTTTGATTTACGACAATTTTTCCAATCCCCGTACCATAGATAGCACCATTAAGAAAAACCTCTGCAATCGCATCCTTAACACCCGTTTTTTCTAAATCCTCTTGTAAAAGGTTTCTGATGTATTCTGCCTCTGTATTATCTTGGTCAAGCATATCATCTTGGATATCGAACCATTTTCCACGCCCAAATGTTGCTTCTTCTAGTTCGGCAACGCTTGATTCTACTGCTTGTTGTGTGGCTGGTGCTATAATTCTTGAACGCTCTGCATTTCTTGTTCTATCAGTAGCAGACCATATGCCACGCCATATGCGATAGTATTCATCCCACTTGGGGGTATGATTTATCTCTCTATGTGTTCTCCAACCATCTAATCGGTACATCAACCAACTTGCTAATGCTTGAAACTGTTGCTCTTTATTGTCCATATATCCCTTAATGTATACTTGTAGTAATAGGTTCTACTTCAATCGCCCCATCCATTATCATCTTACAAATAGATAAATCAACTTTATTATCATTTGGTACTAAAGACGGGTCAATATCATTTGCAAGATTTGCAATAATTGAACACGCAGCTACATACCTAATTTCTAATGTAGATATATCAGCACTAAATGCCAAAACATCTTCATAATCTTTGTCGTTTAACTCTTCAATATCCTGCAACATCATCTAATGGACTCCATTCATCTTCTAATTCTATTGAGTGGGCGAAATCTGCTACGCTCACTTGATCAATATAGGCTAACGAGTCGAGTAAATCGTCATGTGCTAACCGATTTGGAAAATCTAGCATCTGTCCTTTAAAATGTTTCCAATCTATCTCTGGATTAAAGGAAATCTGCCCATGCTCCATTCGACCCTGTAACGACCAAGTAATTCTGTCTATCTTTTTTTTGCCACCGTGCCTACACTCAACTAATGAAATCCATTGATTTTCGGTTCTCATTTCATCTTCCAAATACGGTAAGATGGCGTTACGCAATGCTCCAGTTTCAATTCCAACAGACTTAGACTCTACATCTATAGCCGACATAAGAATTTTTCTTGCAGTTTCTTTAATATTCCATCTGCCATGGATTATGTTCTTTACCCACCATCTATCTCTATCAATCTTAACTATAGATATAGCGGTTTCGTCCAATCTTGAACGCTTTAAATTCCTTTCTTTTTCACTATCTTCATAACCAGCAGGGTCTACGGCAATAACATAGTTCCCATCTTTTGGTTCTTCATCTACTTTAAACCACTCTTCTCTGAATATACCACCACTAAATGTTTCAAATGATGCTTGAAATTCCTGTCTGAACGACATTGAGGACATTGATTTACTCGCTGCCTCTATTTCTTCTTTTGGTAAAAAGGGATTGGCAATTGATGTAAACTGAAAAGCATCCCAATCATCATCTTCTTGGGCATCATTGTACAGGTCGAAAAAATGATTCTTACCTGCTGGTGTACCTATAAATAGAGCCCTACCCTTGACATCTGCCAAAGTTGGTCTAATGATCTGCTCCCAAACGACAGGCTTCATAGAAGCGTATTCATCAAGAACGACATAGGATAATCCCACGCCCCTCAAGGTTTCTGGTCTATCAGAACCCTTTAAATATATTTTCCTACCATTTATCAAAGTAAGAACAGCCGTGTTCTCGTATGCTTGGATAATTAAATCCTTTCCTAAATCCTTTAACATCGCCCACATAATATCTTTGGCTTGTTGAAAGGTAGGTGCTATATAAAATACATCCTTTGATTCGGACTTTATAGCATTTATAAGTAATAACCAAGCAGATAGGTAGGATTTACCAAACCTTCGACCTGCTGCTACTATCTTAAACCTCTTGTCGGATTTGAATATTTCCAACTGTGCTGGGTGCAAGTCGATATTTAATTCAGCCATTTTGTAAATTTACTATTACTTCATCATCATCCTTTTCTATGGGTTCGATTAGTTCACCCTCTGGAGTCGCATCAATGTGTTTTTGTATGCTATCCAGAGAGGAAACATTTATTATCACTTGGGCATCTGCTTTTGTTCGTGTACTATCTATTGCCTTGTGGACAGGCAAGATTCGATCAAGGCACATTTTGAGGCAATGTACATCTCCCTCTATAGCCTTTGAAATTACCTTCTCAACTATCTCTGGAGATTTTGAGGACATCAACTCTCTTGCTAAAGCAGTATATTTATTGACAGAACCTTTAGGTCTACCTGCTGGATTCAAAGGTTTCATTCCCTTTTCAAAGGTAGGATTACCTCGCTTTTTTTTAGATTCTGCCATAAGGCTCAGATTAGAGTTATCTTGGGGGGTATTATAACACATTAATGAGAATGATTCTCATTTTCTTTTAAATAAGTTGAAATTCTGTTTTTTGTGTATTGGGGGGAATATATATTGTATGGATACGGTAGTGAGCCTCTCCCCCCACCTTTCCTTGTTTCGCTGAGAGTGGAGAGGTGCTTTCGTATGTGCTGAGCGATCTTCTCAGCATATACACATTTATCCTCTGTCGCTCTATACAGAGCCCTAGCATTGCTCTTGCGGGAAATAATGCTGGTGGTAAGGCTGGAAATAACAGAACCTTTGCCAGTTCAGTTATTCTAGGCTTATCCTAGCATTATTCACGCCAATCTTATGCGATAGCATACCTTAATGGCTGGGATGTCGGGCTTCTAGGGCGACTCCGACAGGATTTATTTATTGCGAATGATTCTCATTAGTAAATGCGAATAAATATCAGAGGGATTCACACCCTAAGACAAAGAGCCATCACCCAATGAAAGAGCAATATAAAAAAATTAGTATTTATATATTCGTCTGACTCTATAAAGTAAGTTAGATTTTAGCTGATAAAGAGTATATTTTGTAAACTTTCGATTGAACTCAATTCAAGTTAGATTGAATAAATAACCATCTAATGCCAACCTATTTGGAAGATTTTAATTAAGATATAGGAATGGAAAGACGAAAAAACATACTTTCCTAAGAAGAAAAAAATTTTATTATCATTTACAGGAGTTAAAAAGTTATGAAAAAAGCAACAAACAAAAATGAAATGGTCTTAAAGCAAGACAGAGTATGTGGGGAAGATTTTTTTATTATCCATGTTCCGTTTTCATTAGATGATTTTAAAGGCAACGCATCAAAGCGTGTGTTTTTAGTGTCTTACACTTTCCCAGTCAATGACCAAGAAAATGACAAGGTCAATTTTTTCGATTGGTTTCATATCATAGATGCCAATAAGCATTTCTATGATGTGCGTTGGGATTATGATAATCACACAGTATCAATTTATTTTTCAATGGAAAACATTGAGAAAGCAGAGGAGTTGATTTTGTCAATGATTAGAGTTGGAATCATTGGCGAACCAATGCGGACTGTTGAGGTTGAGGAAGATAACCAAGACTAATTTTATCATCAAGGGGGCGTGGTCTTTAGATCAAAGCCCCCGATTCTCAAGGGAGAAAATTATTATGGCAAGACTAACAAAGGAACAAAACCAAAATTATGACAAGTACACAATCGATGCGATTATAGATAGCGATTCTTATTATCATGATTATGGTCAGGGCTGTTCGTGGATTGTTGGAACTAATAAAGACGGGAGCATAAAATACGAACACCCACCCGAACCGATAGAAATATTTTTTTCTATTTTCGAAAATGAGTACGGTTGGAACATAAAAAAACATGGGGAATATAATGCATTGATTGATTACCTAATGGGCGAACCTAATGCAATACATCTCCCATCGTGGCATCATAACCAAATCGAACTGGCAAAATCTTTTGGCAGTATTCCCCAAGACGCAACAGAAAAAGAGGAGCAAAAAATTATAGATAACTTTTATATTTTTTTTGCGGTGCGTCTTATTAAATTACGCAATCGATGGGAGAGAAAAAGGGAACATATAAAGCAAAGAAGATTTAGCGACCTTGACGCCCATCATTGCGATTATTCAAACTAACCAAAGGAGAAAATAAATTATGAAATAATTTCCTGTAAAAAAAATAACCTTTTCCCCCGACACATTCGGGGGTTTTTTTTGCCCGAAATTCGCACCAACAATCAAGGCTTTAGCCTTACCTTGTTAGTTGGCTTTGCTTTTTATTGCGTAGCAATACCAACAACTGAGCAAAGCGAAACCTTAACTCTTTTGCTTTTGCTTTTCATTTACTGAGCGATAAGCGAAACCTTTTCACGCCCGAACTTGAGAGGGCGAAAAATTTTTAGCAAGATTATTTAGTGTGATTATTTAATGTGATTTAGTGTGTGCCTTGCAATGGTCTTTAGATCATAGCAAGGTTCACGCTTTAGAACATTGATTCTTGTTCAAATGGTTTAATATATTCTGTTAATCTATCGCCCACCAAGTCAAGAATAGAATTGATAATATCTTCCTTAGTTGAATTGATTGGAAACCAATGCGACTTGAAACCTGTTTCAGTATAACTACAAGGCACAGACCACCATTCGATATGGTCTTGATGGGGGAAGTATTCGGGAATGTGAACTAACTTTATATCTATCCCACAATGTGTAAAGTTATATATTATCTTTGGTAAATTTCTAGCCATAATTAAAAGAGTTGTAATTGTTGGGGTGGTTCTTTCTCCCAACCAATTTTGCCCTCACTTTTTAGCATTGGAAAGTTTGTCCACATCTCGTGATTTCTATTGGTACTCATAACATCACCCTCTATATATGGAGAGTCTTTTTTAAGTAGCATATATTTCGTTTCACCTATTTCGGAACAAGGCTCTAACATAAAAGCAACAATCCAATTCTTATGCCAAATATGAATTGGAGTTTTGAGTGTGATTTGTTCGGGGTTAGTTATCATTCCCATTTTGTCCAGTAGATGTCGCCATTTGTATAATCTTTTTCTTTCTGTTCTTCGGTGTAGCCATCTACATATAAACATTTATCAGAACAAGCATAACCCTCACCATCACCAAACACATATCCCTCTGTCATTTTTGATTCGCAAGTTTCACAAACTCTAAAAGGAGCAAGGACTCTAATGGAACTAAAGCGTAAGAAGTGATTTAATTTTTTTGCAGTTAAAGGCATAATTTGATTTCCTTTGTTGTTAAAATATTTTGTTTCTACCCCTAATTATAGAGAATATCTACTCTTTATGGTTTAGTAAAATTCAACTTAACTTGAATATTTTGCAAGTTAAATATTTAATTCTTTTCCCTTTCGGTGTAGATGAGGTGTATAGTTATGACTGTAACAAATACTTTTTTTAATTTAGCAGGAGAAATAATATGGACAGTTGGTTTTGGTATCAGTTAGAATTTAAAGACAAATACTTTGACAAACATCATCGTCTTAATGATGATGGCAAAGCACTTGTCGATAAAGGTTTACAAAAACAATGGAGAGGTAGCAAACCAAAAATGCCCTTTCGTTTTAAAACAAAGAAAGATGCAGAGAAACAATTACGCTCTTTCCCCAAAGAAATTAGTAAGCATTATAAAGTTGTAGAACTTATGGGTTTATCTTGTTTCAGTATTTAATCAATCGGGTGGCGTGGTCTTTAGATCAAAGCCACCCATTTTAAGGAGAAATAATAATGACAGGCTCTCAATTTCAAACTTTATGTGGCAAGTATTTAATAGATGTAGGAATTGCCTTAGAAAATGAAAATATCATACACGCTTTACGAGAGAAAAATGATGCAGAAGTAGAGCGTATCTTAAAAGAGGAGTTTTAAAATGGCACTATCAAAAGGAACTAAACCATCAGATGCAAACATTGTAGCGTGTGAAATTTGGGCAGATTGTGGTATGCCACAAGTAAGAAAGGATATTGACCACGAACAATGGGAACTAATGCAGGAGAAATTTCTTGAGTTAGGTAATGCCATTATGATTGGCGATGATAAGTTTGTTCAAAAATTTATAGGAGAAAACTCATGAGTGATTTATTCGAGATGTGTGCAGAATACACTAAACAACAATGTGAATCAGCACAAGATGATCGGTACGATTCAGATGCAGAAGATTTCAAAAGAGAATCTAAGCAACTGATGTTAGATAACCCCATCATCTTACAGAATCAAATTAACCCACCCGATTGGCAAGAACAACAAGAGAAAGATGAAGAAGAGATGAAAGCCAATCCAACTGAATGTCATATTGAAACCGATTCAGAATATGCAAAAAGAATACAGGAGATAGAATGACAGGCACAGTTAGTCAAGCACAATGTACTCAATGTGATTCTGATAATTGTTATTCAGAAGATTTCAGAGATGATGAAACTGGACACATTGTTGTGTGCGAAGATTGTGGCTACTCTGATGTCTTTAGATACAACACAGATAGTGGAAAAATCATTGAAGATTATAAAGGATATAAACATTCTTATGCAAAGGAGAAAAAATCGTGAGCAAACTTAAAGTCTATCCCCCAATATTTAGGAGCAAATGTTGTTTGCGTTCTGTTCATTACACAACTGATGAGTGTCTATGTTGTGGTGGGAAGAATGGATTTTTTGCAGAGTTAGAATCTGGACACGATGAAGATGATATTAGAATGTTTACAGGCTGGACTGAAAAAGAACTTGATGATTTCACTAATGAGGTAGCAAGAGATTGTCATTACCATCTTGATGATGATTGCGACCAAATTTTAGACTCTGTAATTGAGATAATTATGGATCAACCCGAAGAATATATTTGTGATAAAGTTAAACAGACGGAGAAAGGCAATGTATAAAATCGTAAGACACCATACTAATCAAGGTCATAGAGTGGCTATGATTATCAACAAGGGTAGTAAGTGGACACATCTTATTTACTATGATTATCCAATTAGAATCCGCAAAGTTTTAAATAAAGAATCACGATACATGAAACACCTAACTAAGTATGATTGTGATAGGGGCATGGATTTCGCCATCAAGACTATGAGAAAAATGGCGTTAATGTCTTATGGTCATAAGGAACGAAACATCCCTCTCAATGTTAGGAAAGTGTATAATGATTATAGTAAAGAAAACTCTCATAGAAAATTACACTAAGGAGAATACAATGGCAACGAAGAAAGACAGGAACATCTATTCAGTTATCTTACAGGCAAGAGGAATGATCGGGGCAGTAACTAAAAATGCCACCAACCCTTTCTTCCAGTCTAAGTACGCAGACATTAACAATGTGATTGATACCATCAACCCTGTTTGTGAATCATTGGGATTAGTGTGGACTCAATCTCCTAAAGTAACAAAGGAAAATCAAGACATACTTTACACAAGATTAACTCTTGAAGATAACCCCGAACAATTCATTGAATCAGAGGTTAGATTGATAATGGCAAACCCCACCCCACAAGTGCAGGGGGCGAGCATAACTTACGCTAGAAGATATGCACTTATAAGTATGCTAGGATTACCAACCGAAGATGATGATGGTAACTCTGCCAGTAAGAAACCAACACCAACACAGAAAAGAAACCTTGAGATTAACAAGGCAATGGACAAGTTGGTAGAAGCACACAAGAACAAAGACTTAGAATCTGCTACTAATATATATGAGTGGGCAGTTGATAAAGATTATGTTCAAGTGATAGATAAACACATTCAATTATTTGGAGAATAATATGCAACCTAATGGAAAATATACAGATGAAGCGTTCAAGATATATATGGAAAAACACCCCCAAATCTATAGGCTGTTTATAAAGTATGCCTTTCAGATTGCACAGAAAAGGAAATACTATTCTGCTAAAGCAATCTTCCACAGGATTAGATGGGAATCAGCCGTGAGTGGAGCAGACGAGGAGAATGAATTTAAGATCAGTGATGGCTTTATATCACACTATGCTAGACAATTCATGAAAGACTATCCTCAATATAGAAACTTTTTTAAAACTAGAAATAGGAGAGTTACATATCATGACTAAGAAAAAAGAACCAGTACTACCATTTGAATCTTCTAAACCCGATGATGGCAGTATAGAATCTCTTGCTAACCATCTTCCTTTAGATGATTTAGCAAGGTTAATTGAGATTAACAGTAATAGAATAATTGTCTTTAATCAAGGCACTAAAACAGTAGATGAACTATCAAGATATTTTTCTGTTTGTATGAATGGTGCGTGTATTCAGATAACTGTTAATGATGAATTACACAATAATCAATCTCTGTCAGAAGAAGTTGAGGACACACTCAATGGATAATGAATGTTACGAACGATATGTACACTTTAAATAGGTGTATAATTTGTGTTTGGGTAGTACCATCCTAGATTAAATTCGGGGAAAAACTACCCACTTATTTTAATTGGGAGATAGTAATGGCAACAGAATACGACAACACCAACAGGGGCAGTATTTGGAAGAACCACAAAAGGGAAACTGATAAGCACCCTCATTTAACAGGCACACTTAATGTAGAGGGTAAAGAATTTTGGGTATCAGCATGGGTTAAAGATAAAGACGCTAACCCTAAAGCACCCGAACTTACCTTGAGCATCAGAGAAAAAGATAAGCAGGATAACATCGTACCATTTAAACCTGCTGTCGAAGATGATGATTTGCCGTGGTAGTTGTAACAAGAAAGAACGGACATGAGTACACTCAATTGCCTATGGAATGGAGAAAGAAAATTTCGTGGGCAAGAGTTTACACACTTGATGATGGATCAAAATGGACTATTGATTCTCTAGTTAAGGAATTAACGAAAAGGTTTCCTACTAAGTTTATCCAAAAACCCATGATAGTACAAAGACTTAGGAAACATACAAGCCTTGATAAGATTTTTGCAGAACCAATGGATACCAAACCATCTACAAAAAAAGTACCACAAGAAGTTGAAGATGAATTACTAAAATTAGTATTGAGGACACTATGAAACACATTTGCCAGTGTTGTGGACACGAAGCAACATTAGAACAACTTGAAAATGATTTGGTAAGGGTGAAGAAGAAACCCACACCATACGAAAGTGGTTTGTTTGAAGAGTTTAGATCAAGATACAGGGGCAAGAAGCGTGGACTTGAAACTGAACTGGATAATTTTACAAAGCACAAGGATTGGAGAAACATATTACCTAAACTGGTTAAACTTAAACTCAACTTTGATGTAACAGAAAGTAAATACATACCACACTTAGCGACTTTCATCAATCAAAGACGATGGGAGATGATGGAACAAGATGAAGTTGAACCATCTCACCCATATGGTAACGAACATGATTGGAGAAGTAATGTCTAAACGACACAGGTCATGGAAGCACAATAAGAAAAAGAAGAGGGCGCACAAAGACCATTTTAAATACACAAGGAAACAGAAAAAATGAAAATAACTTACGAAACACAACTAGAAAAACTTGAATGGTACAACAAAAAATGGACAGAGGATATTGATATTCTATCCTTAAAAAATGATCTTGGGTGGACTATAGCACACGCCCAAGCAAGAAGAGGATGGAAAACAAAAGACTCAGCGATATTAAAATGGGCAACCAAACACGGATATACTGTAGCCCATGTTCAAGCATTTAAGTGGGGAGAGATGGCAGACCTTGATGATGAAATTTTAGATTTAAAAACATCTATACCTTGGCTACCCCAAGGCAAAAAATTGATTATGCAACCTGTAACAGTTAGACAAATGAAGAATACAGGGAGTTAATGATATCATGATGAACTCAATTGACGCAGAACAAACAGTCATAGGTGGTTTACTTATAGAGCCTAGAATAAAGAATGTATTAGCCACAGGGTTAATGCCAAGTGATTTTTCAGATAAGAAATTAGGCACACTTTTTGAATATCTTATAAAAATGGACGAGCAGGATGCCCATATAGACACTTTAACCACTAGAGATTACATAGAGCAAGGGGGTAATAAGGGTGATTATTCATTTCCATACCTTGCTATGCTATCAGAAAATTGTGTTGGTATTGCCAATATGGATATCTATGCTGACCACATTCGCAAGACTAGAATCACTAATGATATTGAGAAACTAAAAAATAATATTCAATATTCAAACTATCAAGAAACCGTAGGTGCAATTCAAAGATTGGAAATTGATCTAGCGAAAGATGAAGAGGGTTCAATGGCACACGCAGTTAGCAAAACCATTGACTATATTGAAGAGATACACACTCACGGAACTGGTTTATCAACTGGCTTTCAATCTATTGACTCACTACTACACGGATTAAGAGGTGGAACTGTTACTGTATTAGCAGGTAGACCATCAATGGGGAAGTCCACACTTGCACTTAATATAGCAAACAACATATCCAACACAAAAACTGTATTATTCTATTCATTGGAAATGACACAAGTACAACTGATGATGAAGATTGTCGCCAGTGAAACAGATATCAACCTCAACAAAGTAGATAAAAACCAACTCACAGAAGAAGAGAACGACAGATTTTATACTGCATTATCAAAAGCAGGTAATAAAAATATGACGATTTTGGATAGGGGTTATGTATCAGTTAGAGATATAGTATCAAAATCAAGGCAAATGCATGGGCGTAATGGTCTTGACTGTATTGTTATTGATTACTTACAACTCATGAAGTACGATAAAAATAAAGAAATTTCAGAACTAGGTAACATCACTAGGGAATTAAAATATCTTTCCAAAGAACTAGATATACCTATAATACTATTATCACAACTAAGTAGAGGAGTTGAGCAGAGAGAAAACAAGCGACCTCTAATGTCAGATTTAAGATCATCGGGTGAGATAGAACAAGATGCAGACTGTATAATTATGGTGTATCGGGATGAATATTACAAAAAAGAAGAATCAGAGGATAAAGGATTAGCAGAAATTATCGTTGCCAAGAATAGAATGGGGCAAATAGGATGGATTAAATGTAATTTTGATGGACAATATTCTAAGTTTTCAGACATGGAGTTAGATATATATGACAAGTAAAATCACAGAATCAGCAAGGGGTATGCCTTGCCAAGTGCGTTTAAATGGCTGTATGCCCGATAATGAAACCGTAGTCTACGCCCATTTGAATGGTGGGGGCATGGGAACAAAGCAATCAGACCTACATGGAATGTATGCTTGTCTTAATTGCCATGATATTATTGATGGTAGACGGCAACTTGATCCACCAATAGAGAGTGAATGGCTAGAACATCAGATATTAAGGGCAGTAATTCATACGCAAAAAATACTTCTTCGTAAGAGGTTAATTAAGTTAAAATAGGGGTTCTTTTTTTAATAGGAGAAAGATGTATGTTAGATAAAGTTATGAGCGTCGCAGACGCTAGTATAAATGTAGGTATCAAGTTGATTTCACTAGCAATTGTTTTGCAAGTGGTTTTTTCAGAAGTACCTTTTCTTGGTGGTGGTAATGTCATTTCTACCCTTATATCCATAGTGGGCGAACTTGGTTCTCATGGATTGGTGGGTTTATTGGCAGCACTTTTAATATGGCGACTGCTTGACAGCGATATTAAAAAGGAGTTGTCTGAATGAACTACCAAGAGTTAATTGATAAAGTGTTAAAAAACAAAAGCCTTACAGTATTCCTAGCGATTGTTGTAGTGGCTATGTTATTTGGGTGGATAGGTGGTTAATGATAGAACCAACGACTCAATTTCCCCCGACTACTATAAGGTCGGGAAAAGAATAGAAGTTATTGATTTTCTTATTGATCAAAAGATGGATTATTTGACGGCATCAGCAGTGAAGTATTTATGCAGATGGCAACATAAACATCGTGGTAATAAAGTTGGGCAAATCGAAGATTTGCGAAAGGCTCGTTTCTTTATCGAAAAACAGATAGAGGAACAAATGAAAGACGACAGGCATGAGTCATAAGAAGCCACACCCAATTAGAAATAAACTACATCACGCTGTCCGTCAAGGCGTGATGTTTTTACCGAAAAAAATAATGAACAAGAAAAAAGAAAATAAAAAGAGAGGTGTGCTACAATGATTTCTAGGGTTATTTATAAAGATAAACCTAAAGAAACGATATTCAGAACCCTCGTAAAAGATTTCTGGAGAGATAAAAAAGAGTGTGATGTAGCAACAATCTCTATTGCACAAGGAAAACCAAAGCGTTCAGATGCCCAAAATCGCCTTTATTGGTGTTGGGTAGACATACTGTCAAGGGATATAGGCTATTCTAAAGACGAAATGCATCTTGTTTTAGCAGATAAATTCTTAAACAAAATAGAATTTACCACTAAAGAAGATAAGATCATATCCCAAATACCCTCTACACGAAACTTGAATGTTATGGAATTTGTAGATTATCTGTTTGAAATTGAAATGTTTTCGGGGGAGTGGAATATTAAACTTCCTAGAACAGATGATTATGGATTAGCGTTATACAATGATGGTACGAGTAGATGAAGAGATTGATTCGATACTTACAAGTATTAAGGATGCACTTGAATTAGCAAGAGAAAATGACGAACCTAGAGATATGGAAATTCGATTTCACTTATCACTCGTTGTAGAAAAACTTGAGGCATTGAGGTATGATATTCTCACAGAGATTTGACATAAACCCTATTCCTGCATCAAGACCAAGGGTAGCAAGATGGTCTACATACTACCCAAAGAAGTACACTAAGTTTAAAAATGACATGAAAGCACTAACAAGTGAGTTAAATACGACTCCCTCTGAAAATCTTGTTTGTGTTGGTTTAGAATTTATGATACAGATTCCTAAGTCTTGGTCAAAGAAAAAGAGGGAAGAGGCTGATAACACCTATTGTAGTAATAATTCAGATATTGATAACTACATTAAAGCAATACTTGATTCTTTAAATGGTGTTTTTTTTATAGACGACAAACAAGTTGTGGAAGTTTTTGCTAAAAAATTATATAGCAAAGACCCTCACATTTTGTACAAACAAATGGAGATTACGAAAAATGACAAGGGGAGAATTATGTGAAGCGTTGGCAAAAGATTATGCAAAAAGAGCATCAGCAATAATGGGATTTGAAGAGGCTTATAATAAATATATTGAAAGACTAAAGAAAAGATCAGACGAGGAAATTCTACAACAATTCACTATAGCAAACCTAGGTAGCCCCCGACCCAAAAGAACAAATGATTTACCAAAATATTCAAGAGAGTATGTTATAAAAACTAATGATGATGATTGTGAGGATGGTGTATGCAAACTGTAGCATTGATAATAGTATTACAAGTGTTAGTAGTGTTACTAGCAGGATGTACTGAATTTGAAGCAAAGATAGAAGAGATGAATGTAATAACTCAACCTGCATTAGATGAACAAATGCACGAAAATGACGGACTTCAACAGTAAACAATATAAGAGAGTAATAGCAGCCTGTAAGGAACGCAGCGAGATTCCTACTATGGCTTGGATTCCAGATGAGGAAAAATGTGTACACGCAAAGTTACATGATGCACAAGATGAATTAGTTAATTTTGAAGAGGACTCTGAATATAAGAGAATTTTCGATCAACATACTGATGCAATGAAACAACAGTCAGAACTTATAGAGGAGTGGGTAAAGAAAGAGGAAAAAAAAAGACCCTCACCAATGCCACCAATGACACCATTTGAGGGTGTATAATAAAGATACTTGACTAAATTACTAGGTTATTATTATGAATGAAGCCACAGAACAAATAAATTTAAAAATTAACAAGCGAGATTTAGCCTACATTGATGCAAAAGCAGACAGATATGGGATCAGTCGTTCTTCATTATTGAAGTTATGTGCATTGAATGGGGAAATAAGTGTGGCTAGTTTAGATAAGAAAAGTTTGAGATTACCAAAGACTTGAATACTTGACTAAATTACTAGGTTATTAATGGGGGGTTTCTTCGACAATGAGTACATCGTTGGTGCTATCATTCCCCCAAATATTTTTCAATGATAGTACGGTTAATAACCATCATTGATATGGGTATGTACAATCAATAGGCGAGGGTGAAAAAGACATCCTTTTGGCAAGTTTTAACCCGTACTTGTGCCACAAAACGGGTTATCTTAATAGAGTTCCTCTTCACGCCACTTCTTATTCCAGTCGTGGGCAGCCTTTAATCTACGATTCATGTGAGGCTTTCCAGCCTTTTCATAGACATTAGCAAAGGTTCTAGTCTTTTTACTTACCTCAACCCTATCTTGAGCACCCTGTGAGAGAGCCATAGGTGTGGGTACAGGCTCATCTAATGACTCCTGTAGTACTCCCCTAGCTCTCCACCCTAAATCGTGCCCGTATTCCCCTGTGGCGTAAATATTATCATGAACAAATTTAGCTTGACTGAAATGAGTATCTGGAATCTTATTGCCTTTTATCCAATCAAAGTAATCATCTTTATGCCTACCTGTAAATTGGAATAGACCATATCCACCGCCACCACCTTTCTGTTTTTGAGTGTGGTCAAATGTATTTCCAGTTTCAACGGCAATATTTCCCATAATGGCTGCTATATCATCATCACCAAACCCTGCTCTTTTCAAAGCATTTATGGTTTCTTGCTCATTGTCAGTCAGCATCCCCATATTAGCCAAAGAGTTTTTTAATATCAGCACTAACAGTAGGGCGAGATAAATCTTCAAACTCTTCTTCTTCAATTTTCTCGTACTCATCTGTTTCGGGATTATACACTAGAGTTGGTTCTTTAAGCCAAGATGGTTTCTGTCCATATAAATCCATAGCCTCATCAAATCCCTCTTGAGTTTTCCAGTAATCATCTTTCTCATTGATGCTCCATGTATTTCCACCCTCTGCTACTTCCCAGCCAGGCTTCTCATTTCTAACATCTGATTCTACTGGATGGGTTCTGCCCTCTTCGGGATCAATACCACCGTGTCGCATTTTTCCAGATTCAGCATCGGTTCTTGCATCGCCCTCAATATCATCAATATCAAGTGGTTGAGTTTTCGTAGTTTCGACATCTTCCTCTACCTCTACTTCATCCTCTTTATTTTGACCAGTTAAGTCCATACCACTTCCATGCTCTCCAGTTTCACCTGTTAGATGGGTGGCACTTCCTGCAATATCGCCCCTTTTCTCATCCTGTGGAAAATAAGACACCCACTCACCATTGGGGTCATTAGTATAATCCCAATAACCTAATGGAGTTTTATCTACTATAGGCATACCCGTATCTTCATAATCCTGTTCAGACATATTGTTGGCTATGAGTTGTAATTCTTCTGTCATTGGAGTACCAGCCACTAACGCATCAAATAACTTCTTCTCATCAGCAGTCATTTCTCTTGTCATTGGTAATCCTAAAGAGTTGGTTTTACCACCCTCATTCTGACCAGTTAAATCCATTCCACTTCCGTGTTCTTTCGCTACACCAGATGATAAATCAGCAGAACTACCTGCAATATCACCTCTTTTCTCAGTGATAAGATTGCCATCCGCATCTCTATTACCCGTTAAATCTCTTTGTATAGCAGCATCATTACTGGCATTTTCAGCCTTTTCTCGCTGATCATCTGCTTGCAGTTGTTTTATTTCTGCTCTAGCAGCCTCTATTTGAGCCTGTAATTGTGCTATCTTTTCTGCTCTTTTTATCGCTGACATATTAATCTCCTTTATTCTATTAT
>VTLG01002653.1_pt1 | contig 21970 bp, 30 predicted proteins | sample 4694571 | NCBI WGS metagenome assembly VTLG01 (sample SAMN12604809, study PRJNA352737) | marine metagenome | biome: ENVO:00000447; feature: ENVO:00000209|ENVO:00000569|ENVO:01000036; material: ENVO:00002151; isolation source: viral sequences binned using virsorter ... | reverse complement strand
TGGCGTTCTTCTGCGTAGGTTTGAATCTGTACCTGCCTTTCTTCACTGTATTCTTTTATTTGCAGATCGTATTTTTCTACGACTTCACGATAACGCTCTCTAATTTTTTCTTGATTGTCTTGGCTTTCTTTTTGTAGTCGTTCCAATTTCTCTTCATATCCAACGCGCATGGCATCAGATCGGCTCTGGTCTTTTTGTTTAGTCCAAATCATATAAATTAAAAAAAGGCCAGCTATGCCATAATCTACCAGAGCGTTTAAAATCGGGTCCATAAATTAACCATGTTGGGTCCATGCCTATATTTACCACGATCTTTTTTTTGCCGCATTTTAAAAAAATAAAAATACTTAAAAATAAATTGGCATAGTCTTTTTTTATTGGCTAAATACTATATAGACAGCAAACAACAAAAGGAAAAAAAATGAAAACCATTTACACAGCTATTTACCACGCTTTCCCATGTACACTAATCCAGCGACATTATAAAACATTAGAAGCCGTTAGAAGCGATTACCTTATTATGAAAAAAGAAGGTTTAAAAAATGGTTCTAAAATTAATCGTGTACAGATTTATAAAAATTCACAAATTAAAGCAATCTATGACGGCCCACTAAAATAAACAGCAAACTACAAAACGGAGAATTAAAAATGTCATCATGGGTATTTGAACAATTTACAACACCACATCTTTTACAAGCCTACATCATTTTATTGGAAGCTGAGATAGATAAGCTTCAATCACAAAAAATTAATTTAGACGATTGTTTAGATTATACAAAAATCAGAATTATTAATAAAAAAATTGGTGATGCCAGAATAAAAATTATGCAGCACAGAGAAGAAATTGCGCTTTTCCCTTTTGAAGATCGAAAAGCAAAAATCTTAAAATAAACAGCAAACGACATAAGGAGCAAACATGACAACCACTAAACAAAAATCAAAATATACCCTTACATTGAAAGGCTGCTACAAAATAGCGGAAGACTTGAATGGCTTAAATGGATTTGTGGGCGGCGCTGAAGCTCACATAAAGGTTATTCACCGCTTAAACGTCACAACCACCACACCAAAAGGCGTAAAGACCAAAAAACGATTTTGTGTAGAACTGGCAGACGGTGTAAAGATTTATAATCTGGCACAGTGGAAAGATTACTTCAATCCAACCCATAAAGGATTGATAAGCCAGCTGCATAAATAGCAAAATCATTAACAAATAAAAAGCCCTGGTTAACGCTGGGGCTTTTTTATTTTCTAAGACTGATATTTGAGCCACTTATCTAAAAAAGCGACTTGATAGCGCAAACAGTCCAAGCCATGATCATTAACTTTTTTTGGCTTGTCTTTTCCTGTGGTGTTTTCTTGCCAGCGATATAGCCGAAACTCTTTTAGCAAATTCACACAGTTATCATGGATAAATAACGCTGGTTTACCTTCAGCATTTAGGGCTAAGCGCTGCATAACTAAATTAATAGTATCAATTACACCAAGATATTTTGGAGCCTTAACCGTTTCGATTCCACAGTTATTGGCCAATGTCCTTCTGGCGTCCAATGATTCTGGATCAGCTACCGCCCAACGATAATTTGGGTGGGTTAGATATTTTTTGAATCGTTTTTTTACTTCTAAACCATTTTGTATAGTGGTTCTTTCTGTCTGAAAAAACTCAGCCAATACATGTAAACAATCGTCTTTGTGATCGTATCCAAAAGCAAGGCAGCAGAAAGGGTTTCGGACTCCAAAATCAAAAGCCAGATCAATAGACCAATCTGGTTTAGGATCGTGGGCTTTTATGACATGAATGTTTTTATCAAACGACGAATAAACCACGCCTTGTTGATTTGTAAAAGAACCATGTAGGCGGCTGGCCTTGGCTTCTTCAGACATATGGCTAACCGCCTTGTAGAGAAGCGCCGAACTAATCCAAGGATTATCCAACCCACTAATGTTTACATGTTTAAAGGCTGGATCTTCATTCTCAATGTAAAGAGCATGGGGCCACGTCACGCCTTTTAATGGTGTCATGGTTAAAAACGTAAATCCAGTGTATTTTTTACCGTTATGGACCTGCTTAAAATCCACCAGCCGCATTAAACATTCTTGGTGGATGCTGTTTCTGTGTTCTTCATCGAGCCAGACCATAGATAACGGTATTGGCCCACCGCCAGCACCTTGATATTTTTCGCGCCCAGAATCGGCAGACATGGAAACAATACGCCCACCATTTTTTAAAATAACTTGGCTTCTACCTGGTCCATGCCAGTTTTTAAAAATAGTATCATGGGGTAAGTATTCAGTTATTTTGGGTCTAACATATGCCAACGAATCAGAATAAGACAGAGCAGAAGCCCAAACCGTAGTAGGTCCGGGCTGTATTAAATCGGGTGGCAAATCGTTAAGCTTTAGCCACTCTTTAACCCACCATTCATCTGAACCAGCCGCCTTGGCCACTGCCAGCATGGCCCCACATTGGGTTTTTCCGGCTCTATTGCCGCCACTGCATAAAATAGAGTTTATTTTATCTAAATTGTGAAAGGCTTCTATCTGGCTGGTGCGCTGTTCCGTTATTTGGCATGGTCTACAGATCCAACGGTTTGGTCCTAACCTTTCCATGGGCTGGCCACAGCCCTTGGCGCGTGGGCTGTTTTCGCCTTTACCATCCCAGCGACAGCAATGCGGAACCCACAAACGCGCAACGGCCAAAGGATATTTTTTGGCTATGCTTAAAAGCGCTTGACGTTTTTTTAACGCCTTGACTAAATCAGGTTTATTCTTTTGGGTCTGGTCTGTATTTGGCAAAAGCACCCCTAACAAACGCATCCACAGCCGATTGGCCACCAAGATAAAGACTCTGGGTTAAAGCGGCTGAATAGATCATAGCGTTTAGCGTTTCTGGGCTTAGTTCGCGACTAATGCCAAACCCGATCAACAGCAGCCAAATAAAATTAACGGCTGAAGCGAAAAGAAATTTTTTTGATGTCAATGGGGTTTTTTGTAACCATGTTTTTTCTGGCATTTTTTATTCCTCTAAATCTATCACTGGCCCAGACAGTTTAGAAATCAGTTTATCACTTTCTTTTATTTCTTCCATAAGTGTTTTTATGTCTAACTCATTGGCCTCTATCGGCGCTTCTATTTGGTGCGATTGGCCAACCACATAACCATGACGCCTTTCTAATCGCCAAGCGGCTGCCCGCCAATCTGTTTCTGATGCAGCTGTAATAATCGACAAATCACGCAAAGCGCTAAAACCTTCGGCCTTTTTTATTCGATCTGAAAACTCTTTAAAAAGACAGTTTTCATCTGTGCTATTTCTACCTTTTTGCAGCCAAGCATAAAGCGTACTAACATCGATGCCAGCGGCCATGGCTGCCAGTTTGCGTGTGGCTCCGACTTCTACCGCTTTACAAATCAGATCCAATTTCTCTTTATCAAATTTTGACGGCCTGGCCATATTAACCCTTTTTTTTATTATACAAATGCCATAGAAATTAGGCTTTTACAAGCTGTTGATCAAATCACTAAGATTTAAGGTGGGAAAAATCGTGGTTTTTTTGCGCGTGGTTTTTTTAATAAGCTTGTTTAGTCTGTCGTTTCTGGTACGCAAAGCAGCAACACAAACCGCTAAATCTTTCCAATCTAACTGGGCGACCTGTGAAGGTAAAACCCCATAATTAGAAGCCACGATATCCAACATGTTTAGATAGTCTTTATCAGCCTGGAAAGGAGGCAATCCGCGTTACGGCCTCCTTATGCCCTTCTAAGGCTTTATCTAAAATCGCATCTCTGTCTTTTTCATGTAAAATACCAACCCATAAACGGCCTTGGGTGTGGTCTTGTTGTTCTTCAACTGGAACCATTTGTATTTTTTGCCAGTTTTCACCCCCATCTAAGCTGGCCATTTTGATTACTTTACAAATAATCAGATCATTGGCCTCATTAAGTTTAGATATCTGGGCGGTACTTATATTTTTTGACATGCGTATAATGGCAGCTGTCTTTTCTTCTTCTGATTTCATGGCGGCCGTTTTCGCCAAAATCTCTGGGCTGGCCATAGTCGCCAACAATAAACCAGAAGCTAAGCCGCTGGTTTCTGCTTCAGAAACTGATAAAATGCGGCCTTCAATATGTACTTTTCCACCAAATATGGGCAAACGCCAGCGCGATAAGCTGGTGAGCTTTTGCAAATCCATAAAACACGTCCAATGTTTAAAAAAGAATAGGTGGCCCAGACTACCCAGGCCACCCCAGCAAACGACAAAAGGAGCAGATGCCACCGCCCTTAAATGTCATCATTAGATTAGCATAGCGGCATAAATGAAGCAAACAAGCGCCGCCATTTCTGCCCAATTTATTTCTTTAATGTCTTGCCATAGCTCGTTTAATGTCATCATAACTCCTTTTCTTTTGCTGTTTTGTTGACTTGTCTATATCTACATAGTATGTAGACTTTACGCGTCAAGCGAAAAAGCAAACGAATCACAAAAGGAGAGAAAATGACAGATTCTAATTCTGTATATATATATAATTATATTTATAATATAATAAATAATAATAATCTTAATTCAATAAGTAGTGAAGACCTTAAAATCTACATGGACGGTTTACAAAATCCCAATGATTTAGATTTGGCCTATGAATTTAACGCTGTTGATCAATACCTACAGAAGAACCCAAAAAAGGCGTTTTGGTGGCGTGAAGATTGGCAAAACCGTTTACAAGCTTGGATTATAAGAACCCAACGCCCAAACAGACCAAAACCAGCGCCGATAGTCCAACAAAAGCCAGAAGCAGAACCAGAGCCAATAACAACAGCAAAAGAAAGCAGCCTATCAAATGACAGTGTGGAGCTTTTGCAAGGCTGGTTAAACCGCTGGCCAATGCTATACGCTCTTTATCCGTCCATTTACAGCGTTATACCGTTCCCAAAGGAATGGCAAAGCCCAGATCATTGGGGCTATTATTGCCGCCATTACCGCCAAGGATACACCCACCTAAACATTGGCCCAATACCAATGGAGATCCAAAAGCGGTACAGAATCACAGCACCACAGCAAACGACATAAGGAGATCAAACAGATGCCAAAATACCCAGAACACGAAACCAAAGAAAACATAGCGGCCTTTTTTGCAGAGTATGCAAAGCACGCTGGCAGCAACAAAAACAGGCTGATTTATTGCACCAATGAGATTTTAAAAACCATTGAATGGCAATACAGAAACACGCGCTACAGGACCTTCAGCATTAACAGCATTTTAAGAGCCACCCACAGCCGTTTAAATCCAACAGGCTTGGCAGATACTAAACAGGCAAGCCAAATAACCAAAAGCCTGGTTAAGCTCTGTCTTTATGTGATGGTTGACTATGATTTGGCTGATTTTGCCACAAAAGCATTGGATAAAAATCATTTATTTGCCACCAATCCAGCCACAAAATCAAGCCGCTATGTTTTCTGGCTCACTATTCCAGCAAACAGAATTAGAAAACATAATGTTAAACCTGTTGACCGTTACAAATGGATCACAGATATCCTTTTTGACAAACCAGAAAAAGAAGAACCAAAAGCAGCCCCGTTTAAATCAAATGTTTTAGAGCTTAAAGCAAAAAGCGCCGCCCAGCTGCCTAAGAAAAAACCAGAAGAAAAGCAGATAAGCCTTTTTTCTAATAATCAAAAAGTAGTAATTATCACTGACATGAACGGCCAAAAGACATGGGCAAAATATCGCGCTGATACATTGGATCTAATCGCTCTAATGCCAAGCCGAATTAAAAAAATGGAAATAATCCAAATGGATAAGGAGGCCAAATGACTAAAGAAGAGCGCGAAAACTACAGGCTAATAGTCGATTTTTTAAAAAAAGAAAATGCCTTAGAGTTATTGGGCGCATTAAACGAACTGACTAAGGCCAAAGGCTGTTATCAGTGTCAAGATTTAATCATGGCATTAAATAAAGCACGCCAGAAGGTTTATCAAAGAAATGCACAGATCAAAAAGCTCAAAATAAAAAATGAACAGCTTAAAAAGCAGATCGAAGAAAACCAAACAACCAAACAACGCAGAGAAATAAACACATATCAAGAGCCAAAAAAACTAACGGTTTTAAAAAAAGACGATGGCCCTAACGATTTTGCTCACGCCCTACACAATGGGGCTTTTATGACATGGATGATAGACTAATGGAAAGAGAAACCACGCGCTGTAGAAATTGCGGAAAGCGCACCGCGATAATTGGAAACTTAAGCAATGCAAAATGCTTGCACTGTGGCAAAGAAATTCTGGCCCATCATCGTTTAATGGTGGCCATCAATTGTAAAGATTGTGGATACATTTTCAAACGCCATAATTTTGGCTGGACAGAAACAAACTGTGATAACTGTGGATCTGTCATAAAACACCCTGCTAAAGTCAGCAAAGGCGGCCGCCCAGATCGAGGCGTAAAGAATAAAGCACAAATATCGTTTGTTTTACCAGATGATGATTATGCAGAGATCCAGAAGCTGGCCAAGTTTTATGGATCTACCAAAGGCGCTGTGTCCAGATATTTAATTAAAGTTGGCTTAGATAAGATTAATTAGCTATATAGTGATTAGGGAAAACAAGCCCCAAACAGCAAACGACAACAGGAGAAAACATGACAACAAAACAAATTAACTGGCTGCAAGAGTTACGCGATAACGGTCACATATTGCCCTATCATGGAAAGGAATTTATTTTACAAACTGGTTTACTGTATCTGGTTCACCGTTTGTTTGTTAATGTAAGCATTGACACAGAAATAACCTTTATTGACAGAGACAAACGCATAGCAGAAGCAAAGGCCACCATTAAAGTGGCTGGGCCATGTAAGGAAAACACTAACGCAGCGGCTGGAAGCTATAGCGGCCATGGTGATGCATGTCCTAAAACATGCAATGGCCCCATTTTAAATGCATATAAACGGATGGCAGAAACACGCGCTGTCAATCGCGCTTTACGCTTGATCTGTGGTGGCGTCATTGGGCTGTGTACGGTTGAAGAGTTAGAAGATCACGCAAATGAAAACAACAAACCACACCCACCAGAGCCAGTGTCTAACACAGCTGCATTGATGAAGCTTAAAGAATGGGCAGATGATAACGGTGGTTTAGATCGCTTAATAGAATATACAGATCAATGGGATTATTTAAGCGCCGTTGGGCCGTTGTTATCATGGTCGCCTGATCGTATACATAAATTTATTGACTGCATGATCAATAACACCAAAGACACCCACGAAAAATATTTAAACTGGCAAGGCAAACCAACAGCAGAAGAAATAAAACAAGATCAAGCCTTACAGCTTCTGGAAGAACAGGCATATGGCATAGAGCCTAAATACGACATTAACGACATTGGCACACCAAAAGACCCACACATGGCTTTTGCACATGAAACAGCCAAAACCATTCAAAGTCTAATCAGTCAAACAACAATAAACGCCACAGAATCCACCCATAACAATGATTCAAAATACTGTGGCTTAACTGGTGATATCATGGGTGATTGAAAAGGTAGGCGCCTGGACGTGCTTTTAAAGGCAGCGGCAACGCCTACCAGCCGCTGCCTTTTTTATGTTTTTAACCTATCCTTTCATAGCGTGATATGATTAAAAATAAATAGTGGGGCAAAAATGGCAGATAATGAAGTCGCTTACGGCATAACTGTAATTGCAGATGAAGCCACAGAACAGTTAGATCTATTGGCTGACAGTGTAGATAATGCATCTGGAAATTTTTCAGATTTGGCAGATGAAGCAGAATCGAGCATGGAAAGGCTAAGTGATGCAGCAGATCAAGGAAGCAGCAGCGTAGATGGCTTGGCAAATTCAGCCCAACAAGGTGGTAGGGGATTGGGCCAAATATCACGTGTGGTTTCTATGTTTAGTCCTGCGCTTGGTAAAATGGTAGCAGGTTTAGGGGCTGCAATTACAGCTGTAAAAGGTTTAAGCACTGTCGTTAGTGTGCTTAATAAAAAAATGATTATTTTAACGGCTGTGATCGCGGCTGTTGGTGTTGCTTATTCGCTTTTAAATGGTGACACAGAAGAACAAAAAGCAGCAGCGGAAGAAGCAGCGGCAGCAGAAGAAAGACTTAAAACAGCCATGGATAATTTAGTAATATCCACTGAAAACTTAGCCAGAGCGCGTGCAATGCTAAGACGCGCAAATGGTTCTGTAGCGCAAAGCACAGAAGAGCTAAGGAATGAGATCAGAATATTAACAACTGACGACGAAAATAGCCGTAAAGAGTTAGAGCGCCAGATCAACAGAAAAAAACAATTAAAACGATTCACAGACCAATTGGCGGCAGCAAAACAAACAGAAGCAGAAGCCAGCAAAGCCAACACAGAAAATTTAAAAGCTGAAAAAGAAGTAGCCGAAGAAAATTTAAAAACACTTGAAAAACAAGCAAAAGAAGAGCTTAAAAGAAAAACGGTTAAAGTTAGTGGTGATTCTGGTTTTTCTCCTGCAAGGTTTGAAAGCCAACCTGGTGAATTAAGTGACGCAACAGCCAAAGCATTTTTGGCAGCTAAACAAGAGGTCAAAGATTTAGACGCAGCTATTTTAAAATCTTCCCATACTACACAAAAGCTTGTAACGCAGTCCAAAGATTTAGAAACTGGCAATTTTAAACAAAATCAACAGGCTGTGGAATATAACAGGCTTTTAAAAAGCAGAGATGCCTTATTAAAAAGACGTCAACGATTAGACGAAGCAGCACAAAAAAACGAAGCAGCAAATAACGCAAGACGTACAAAAGCGGCTAATCGAAATAATGAAATTACTGCAAACGCACAGGAAAGAGAAAGAAATCGTTTAACGGCAATAAATAAATTGCTTTCGATCAGAACAGCTATAGAACAAGTTAATAAATCAATTGCTTTAAATAAATTGGCCATTAATGATCAAGCCAGAACGGCAGAGGAAAAGCTTTTACAGCAAGAAATAAAAATAAATGAACTAATCGCCAAGCGCGTGAAAGGTAAAGCAAAAGAAGCAGCTTTAGCAAATATTGAAAGAATGCAAAGCGCTTTAGATGAAAAAAGCAAAGCACGACAAAACGAACAAAGAGACGCAGCACTCCAAAAAGATAAAGACTTGGTGGCACAGCAAAAAAAGAACAAAGAAGAAGCAGAAAAACAATTAGAAATATTAAAAGAAAATAAAGCAACCACTGAAGAAATAGAAGCAGCTAATAAACAATTAAAGAGGGCTACAGATGGGGTCACAAATGCATTACAAACGCAAGCAGACAATTTAGCGAGATATGATCAAGGGGTTAGTGCTGCAAGACAGACAAACACACGCCAAGAAATATTAACAAACGAAGAAAGAACAGCAGAACAAATAAAAAGCATTGAAGGCTTAGACAATGCGCTAAAAAGTTTAAACGCTGAATATGCAGCCAGCACAAAAGTTAACCCCTACGCCCAATTAGATAACAGTTTAGCCGATATTAGAAGCCAGATTAAAACCATTAGAGAAGAAGGCGTAATACCAGATGTTGAAAGTCAATTAAAAAAACTGGAACAAGGTTTAAAAGCTTTTGAACAAGATGCAAGAATAGAAATAAAAGCCAGTGTGGTGGTTGACAAAATCCAAGGCGCATTAGACATTTTAAACGATAGTCTTCGAGCTTTAAGCGATCCAGCAGGTATGGTAAGCGGTGTTGCCACTGGCATTGGTGCGGCTTTAGGTGGTCCGGCTGGTGCGGCATTAGGCCAAACATTTGGATCTTTAGTTTCTGGAATCAGCGCCCTTGGTGAAAAAGACCCAGCAGAAATAGAAAATGACATAATGGCATTTACACAAGCTTTTATAAAAGGGCTTCAAGTATTGCCAAAGATTTTAATTAAAGTTTTACCAAAATTAATAGCTGGTTTGTCAATTGCCATTTTATCTGCAATCCCAATTTTATTGGTCGAACTGGTTAAAGCGATTGGTGACATATTAACAGGCGCTTTTGATGCGTTAAGCTTCGGAGAAGGTGAGGGTTTTTTTGAATACATAGGAAGACAGATCACCCAGATATTCGATTTCTGGGGTAATTTCTTATTTGGTAGTGGTGACGATGGTATGAGAAGTGGAGGCAGTGGCAGACCATTAAGCGGCCGTAGTGGGATGCGTATGACAAGGGGCACAGGTTTGGCGCTGTTGCATCCTAACGAATTTGTAGTACCCCAGAGCGGCATGGCTCCACAGGCTGTAACCAGAACATTGGATAGCATCGGCAGCGGCAGCAATGCCACTAATATTAATATTAATTCAATCGTTACAGAAAGATCGGCTATTGATGAATTGGTTAATAGAATTGAACAAAGATACCAATTATTTGGACAGAGCAGATCAACCCTTTTTGCAGGTTAAAAAATGGGAAACGCTATTTTTTATTATTACCCCCAGCCAGATGGCAATAAACTGGTAACCATTGATTTGGGTGATCCATTAGGACAATTGTTTTCAGATATAGAATGGAACGCAGATACAGGCGTGACGTTATCGGGTAAAATGCGACGGGTTAACGGTATGACACGCGAACGGGTGACCATACAGCGCGACAGATTAAGCGGTGGGGAAACGATAGCACACCAATTAATTGCTATGCAAAACCATTTAGATCGTGGTTTTAGTGTTTTCTTTTCTGCCGATTCAGAAAAAACTTTTTATGCACCAGTTCAAAACAGTTTGGTGGGTGGTGATACAAATATACAGCTTTATCCTAACCCGTTTTATGATTTTGTAGGCACAGCCACACCAGATGCTAATGATTATGTTGTTTTAGAGACTATGGGCCCCGGCATGTATCAGGAAATTAAAAAAGTATCTAATAGCTCTGGCCTTTCTGCGATCACTGGCGGCAGCATTACCACAAATGATGTTTCTTTTACCTATGGGGATAGGCTTAGTTTTTTAAGGTGGTATAGATGTTGGGGAGGCTTAAAGCGGCCATCTGATCAGATCGGCCAAAGCATTATCACTAACGAAAATGGTTTACTCTGGAGCCTTAATATTGAATTGGTTGTGGATGCGTCTTTAATGTTTAGATATCATCCAGATCAAGGCAGCGAATTTAGAACAGAATTTAACGGTGTAGCAGATGAACCCACACCGCCAGAAGTGACAATGGAAGACTCACGACAGCGGTTTACATTAGAAGAACAATTTCAGCCATACGAATACATTAGCCCATATGGGCCGGGTTACAATAGGGGTTAAAATGGCTTGGTCTTCCGGATTTAAAATAAATTTAGATCGTAGCGAAATGACGCCACGATACAAATTAAAGTTTCATAAGCCACCGCGTGGCCCTGGTGGTTTTTTTACTATCTCTGGTGGTTTAGATCCATCCCAAACAACCAACCAGCATAAACCCGCCTATATCAGCGCCGAAGGCCCCAGAATAAGTGGCACAAAAATCACGCCTGTAACATGGGGCGTTTCTATGGGTGGTTTTGAAGTGCCTATTGTGGGAGACATTAGCCAATATTACCCAGATTTAATGCGTGGTGTATTTGCTGGGCTTTATATGATTTTAGGAGATGAAGAGGAGAGAATAGCGTTTGGCCAGCTAAAAGAAATAAATGGTAAAAACGGCAAATGGTCTTTTGTTTTTCAAGATTTGTTATCAAGCTTGCAAGGTACAGCCAGCGGCTCTTGTAATAGTGATGGATACGATCCAACAGGTGGCGGCAATGCTGTTAAATATGGGCAGTTTTTTAGAACCATTGGCATGACGGCTACCGCTTCAGCTTATACGCTTGGCGGCAATACAATAACCATTAACAAATGCCAGTTTTTTAAAAAACAATATGCTGAAAATGGTTTATGTAAAATAGAAATGAAAGATGCTGGCGGCGCTTCGCTTGGTACGGCCCATTTTGAATGGTCGGCTATTTCTGCCACTACTGGCTCTGGTGATCTGACTTTAACAGCTGCATCTAAAGGCGGCAGCGTAATTTATCCCGGTGACGCACCACTTCAGAGCTTTCATAGTGGAACAGTTACCAGTTTGGCTTTTATACATGGCCACCCATGGGATTTATTAACCTACATGATTCTTTCCAGAGATAATAGTGGATCATTAAACACAAATCGCTTTCCGCAGTCATGGGCAGCAGAAGGCAATTTTCCTTATGATCTGGTAGACGTTAACGACATGAATATTCACAGCGCATATTTTCACACGCCACCTGGTGGAACTGGCACAAATTATAAGTTTTCTATACCATTGGAAAGCAGTTTATCAGCAGGTTTGCGCGGTTATTCTGATTTGGTAAAACCACTTGGCATGTGGCCTGTATGGCGTCAAGATTCTGTAAGCTGGCGTGGTTGCCAAGATATTTATAACGCTTCGATTCATTGCGTAACAATATCAGAAACAGACATTATAGAAATCACCCGCCACAGTTTATTTAGTGCCCAAAATCCTTTAATATATGCTGGGGTTTTTATTCTTTACCCAATCGACAGCACAACAAACGGCAATAATGGCAGCATTAAAGTAACTAACGATATGCCGAGCTTACCATTTGAAAGCGTTTATAATGCAGATGGAAGCCGTCTATATGACGTTACACTAAATGCTTCACAAATGGCGACCAATGACAGTAAAAGGCTTTTACCATGGGCCAGAAATGTTATCGAAACGATAGATTTAAGACTAACCCCAAAATATGCTAAACTCTGCGCTGGTGATTTGGTGGAAATCACAACCAGATTTTTGCAAAGCCCTATAAAGGGGGACGGTAATTTTGAACGTCAACGCGCTATGGTTACTTCTGTATCTTGGGAGGTTTCGCGCGGTTACTGTTCTATTCAATTGGCTTTATATCGTGACATTTTTACATATTATTAAAGGAGATAAAAAAAATGCAAGAGCTACCACAAATCCTTAAAGATGTTTTGGCCGCTGGCCATTTAATTTTTGATACTGGAGACTATGACATAAATTTAATTGGTGTCAGGAACCCAAACGGCCAGCCAGATAAATACGATGATATTTTATTTGTTGTTTATAAAAAAAATGGATTGTGGCAGGTTGAAAGCTTCCAGATCACAACAGATCCCGGCCTCTACTTTTTAAAAAACCCTATAAATGTTTTGGGTACTGCCATTTTATGCCCCGGCCAATATCGTAGCGTTTACCGAGTTGATTATCATCGTGGTAAATACAAAGCTTTATGTCAGCGCCGCCCCGTTAAATGCTTTAGAGACAATAACAGAGACAAAATCATAGATATGAATGCTGGCTCTACATCCACTGGACTCTATGGTGTGAATTTACATCGATCACACGCAGATTATGAGGTTGACACAATAGGGCGCTATAGCGCCGGTTGTCAAACGCTTAGAAGGGCAGAAGATTTAGATAGGGTATTACATTTGGTTGACATGCAATTTAAAACCCATCCAGATTGGGATAAGGCTGTAACCTATACGCTTTTAGCCCCAGACAAAAAAGGCCCAGCTGCAAAAGGCAAAAAGAAAACACCAAAGAAATAGTTTTCCACAGGGTTTTCCACAGGGTTTTCCACAGGCTATTGAAAAGTCTATGGAAAACTCTTTTTTTTGCATATCGCTTTATTACAGACTAAATACTATTTAGGTAGACAAAAAAGGTTATAATTATGAAAATGTTAGCTTATGGGGGTGGGACTAACTCCACTGCGCTTTTGATTGAATTGATTAACAGAGGTAATCATTTAGATTTTGTCTTGTTTAGTGATACTGGCGCAGAACGGCCAGACACTTATAAACATGTCGAGCACATGCATAATTGGCTGAAATCAAAAGGGCATAAGGGTATAACAACATTGAAATACCACACTAAAGATGGAAAGTTGCAAACTTTAGAAGATGATTGCCATCGATATAAAAGACTTCCATCATTGGCATATGGCTTCAAAGGTTGCTCGCAAAAATATAAACGCGCACCACAGGAAAAATACTTAAACAACAATCCTGATGCTATTGCATACTGGAAAACAGGAAACAAGATAATAAAAATTTTGGGCTATGATGCAGATGAACCCCATCGCGCAAAGTTTACAGAAGATAATAAATATCTTTTTTGGTATCCGTTAATCGATTGGGATTTTGGCAGAGAAGAATGTATTGAAATCATAAAAAAAGAAGGGATTAAATTGCCCGGTAAGTCATCTTGTTTTTTTTGTCCTGCAATGAAATGGAAAGAAATAAAAAAGCTTTCAACTTGCTATCCTGATTTATTCGACAGAGCGGTTGCAATTGAAGACAATGCAAAAGGCAATCTTTCAAGCGTTAAGGGTTTGGCAAGGAACCATTCATGGAAAAACTTAATTAAAATGGAAAAATCACAAGTTAAACTTTTTAATATTCCAGAATCTTGTGATTGCTATGACGGTTAATGTCGGCTCCTGTTTTTCTGGGATTGGTGGTTTTGAGCTTGGCCTCCAATGGGCTTTTGATAATGCTGGCATAGATCATAAGGTTAGCTGGCAGATCGAACAAAACCCATTTTGCCAAACGATATTAAAGAAGCATTGGCCAAAAGCGGTTTTATACAGCGATATTAGAGAAGTTAAAAAAGTCGATCCAGTAGATATTTTATTAGGTGGTTTTCCTTGTCAAGACATTAGCGTGGCAGGTTTACAAAAAGGTGTTGTAAATGGTGAAAAGTCAAATTTATGGTTTGAGATGCTCCGCATTATTGGCGACATTAGACCCAGAATCGTTGTCTTGGAAAATGTCCCAAACATCGTTAATGTGGGTGGCCCCAGAGTTATTGGAAGCCTTGCCAAAATCGGGTATGACTGCGAATGGTCGCTTATATCGGCTGCACAATTCGGAGCGCCGCACATTAGAAAGCGCTGGTTTTGTATTGCTACCAACGCCCAGAGCTTCAGCAATGACAGACGAATCAATAGAAGGCTTTTTAAAAAGGAAAGCAGCCGGAAAAGTCAGCACGCCCAAACTGGCAACAGCGTTAAGGATGCTGCCGACACCATCAGCAAATATGCACAAATACCGTCTAAAAGGAAACACCCAAGCCAGCCGCAATCTGGAAGCAATGGCCAGAACAGGCAAGTTATCCCAAACTGGAGAAACTGGCCGACTCAACCCGCATTTTGTGGAAGAAATGATGGGGTTCCCAATCGGGTGGCTAAGTTAAAAGCGTTGGGAAACGCTATTGTGCCACAATGCGCCCAATTTGTTTTTGAACAAATAATAGAAAGCGGTATATTAGAATCACAGCAAACAACATAAGGAGAAAACATGACGCCCTTTATTGATATGGTAGTCAAAGACTTAAAAGCAATCAAAAGCGTTAAAAGCGTTAAATGGTCTGATAATGGTGAACCACATGGCCCCCATTTTGTGATCATAGATAAATATGATGGTATTTGGCGAATGGGTGAAAGATACCCCGGTTTAAAATGTCGTATTTATGACATTGTAACCAGCGTGAGAAACCCACATAAAACAGAAGATAACCCAGCTTTAGCGTTAGCCCTAACCAGCTATTACCAAAAGAAATTAAGACCAATCTATCAAATAAATGGCAAATACAGCGAAGAAGGCACAGAAAAATATAAACGCGGTTTAATAAATAAAGCATTGGCGTCTGTTCATTGGCAATACATTAAAAATGTAACGCCAGACCATGTTTTATTTAGCGCCGACATTAAGCCAGAAGATTTTAAAGCATTTTGCAAGCAAGTAACAGGATTATCAAAAGACGATCACTATTATTTAAATGGAAACAAATTTAAATATGATGCTGAAAAATGGATAGCCTACAGCAAAATAGTTAACTGGCATTTGTTAGATATTAAACATGATTTAGAAATGGGTTTATTTTTAAATCACCCCCAACAGATAATCAGAACATATCTAAAAGACCGTTATGATTTAGCGCCATGGTTAGCCATAGAATTAAGTTATGCCCTTTCATTTTGTCCAGCGAACCTTTCAATTTTTCCTTTTATGCCTGATGTCATTACTGGTGACATCGTAGAAATAATTTATGGATTTTTTCAAAATGCAAAACAAAGAAAACAAAGAGCAAAAAATAAACCCTGTGGATATGGCCCCAGAGAAGGCAGTAATTGGACGGGTGACTAAAAAAGCTGGTCAATATTTAATAGCTGGGCCGCCAGTGGCCCAAGTTAGGCACAGCGTAGCCGTTAAAAATGGTAAGGCCAGAGCTTTTTATGGATCTGCAAAATATAAAAATGGAAAAAACACAGCAGTTAACACCATTAAATTGCAGCATTGGAGCGACAGCCGAAACCTTTTTATTCCAAAAGGCATAGGCGTTAGTTTAAAAATGCTTTATGTTTTCCCAAGGCCACAGCGTTTAAAAAAAGCCAAATCAGATCCAGGCTTTATCGCCCACACAGTTAAACCCGATCTGGATAATTTAGACAAACTCTATGTGGATGCCTTGGCCGAAGTGGTTTTAAATGATGACAATCAAGTTTTTGCCATTGAATCAAAAAAGGTTTTTTGCAGTTATGACCATTTAACTAAAACTGAAGGCTGGAATGGTATAAAGATAGAGGTTTATTGTATTGACAACGCAGAAAGCCAAAAGCTTTTTAACGATTATTTGCCATGGTGATTTATACGCTTGTCACCATATTTATTTAACCATTCTTTAGCGTCTATTCTGTCTTGTTCATGTTTACCGCTATGGGCTTGGCGGTAAACATGGCCAATCGCGTCATTATAGGCCATTATCAGCCGATTAACGTCTATTGTTTTATTATCCATTAGATGAAACATCTAAAATGCTTTTAATTGGGTAACGATCCACAGTGTTTTTAATGTCTTCCACTGTGAAGTCTTTAACGCCCATTTGACCTGTTAAAATAGAAAGCTTTAAATTGGCATATTTGTTTAACCATGCTTTAGCGTCTTGTTTTTCATGGGGCTGGCGGCCATGTAAAGCCTGTTTAATGACGTGGCTTTCTGCTTCTGTAAAAGCACTAATCAATTGGTTTAAAAGGTTTAAAGCTTGTCTTATGTCTTGCATTACATACGCCTATCAAAAAATTCAATACAGCTGCGTTTTTCTTCTGCCGTTTCTTTTTTATCACATGCCTTAAGAATCACCAGTTTGTTTATGGTGTTGCTAATGCTTTCACATTCTGCACCACTGGTTTTGGAGTCTATTCCCCTGGTGGTCATGCGACAAAACAATTCACGACAAAGTGATTCACCATTTTCTTTAATGTACTCTTTAGAACATGGTTCTTTAAGTAAATCTGGTTGTGTTAGATTTTTTTGAACTTCGATCTGTTCTTTTGCCACTTCTTCTTTTACCACTATGGGCTCTTTTTTGCCCATTAGCCACGCTGTTATCCCACTACCAGCACCAGCAGAACCAGCACCAATAAGAATATAAACAAGCCAATCCATTTTATGGAGTAATCGCGCTGGCATTTTGGTTTTTCAGCGTGATTTTAAAAGCTTCAGTGGTATTTGTTGCCAATGCCGCAAAGGTTACAGATTGCTCAATGATTCCGACAGTGCCAATGTCATCACTATAATCTGTGATAACAGCATTTTGAAATCTAAAAATCATTTGGTCAGTTGATCCAGTTTTTGTAAAAACTACTTCTACAGCGCCCTCAGTTTTTGCCAGCATGGCATTGTAAAGGTTGTTATTCTCCGCAGTTAAAGAAACTGACATTTGGATATCTCTAAAATCTGTGACATCCGGTTCAAGGGTAAGGAGACTTCCGAGGACCTGACGACGGCTTAATTTGTTATCAATAGATATAGACATAGAGCTAATGTGATAGCTGTTACCGTCAAAAGTTAATTGTCCACCTTGGTAGTGATAAACCTGTTGTGCAGCTGCATTATAAGTGGGCGTGATTTTGCTGCCCCTTGTTAAACCAGTTTTACCAATAAGCTCCATGCTCATTACCGCCTCTGTCCCATTGCTAACATCAATGCTGGCGGTGGAAACTTTAAGGCCGCTAAACTCTTCCATTCCATTGGCATCACTACCACGCTGTAAACGCAAACTAAAAGACGGTAAATCTGTGGTGTTTGTCACATATTGATGTACAAAGCTTGGCCCTGATGGGGCAGTAGAAACATCACCTAAGGCAGCCTTTAAAAATAAGCCGCACGAATCCCAATATAAAGGTGTTGTCAAATTTCCACCTGTTGATTCTGATACGTCAAAATATGAACGACGCACTGCACCATCTGAACTACTTAAATGTGTGGCGCCGTCTCGTTCTATAGTTCGCGCCAATGTCGTAGAAATAACGCGGTTTGCATTTGTGTTAAAACTGCCTGGCGTTGTTCCCCAAGTTGTTTCTGGTGCGGTTACGCAAAACGTATTTCTTCCAAATATAACAGCCATTTTGGATTCTCCTTTTTACCTTAATGCAGGTAATTGATTTCTAATTGATAAAATAGCGCGAAGGCTAAAAACTTGGTTTTCTGTTGTGGTTATGTCTACTATAGCGGCAAAATCTGAATTATTTGTACCAGCTTGGACAAATACGCCAACCCAGCCCGGTAAAAAACGAGTTTTATTAACGTCTATCATTGTTGCTTGGGTGGCCCCACTTGCATTTTCAACACGCGGTAGACAATACTGCACACCTTCAAAAAATAAAAACTTATTATAACTTGATATTCTTTTTGACATCAGCGCAGAGTATGAAAACCAAATATACGAACCTTGACTATCTGGCTTGGTAAATGCTGATGCAGCTGATTCGCTGCCCTTTGTCGATCTGGTATCTGAGGCCACCATATTTGTGGGTGTGCCTAAAAAGATTTGGCCGGGGTAAGGTGTGCCAGAGGGTGTAAATGTTGTGGCCGCATCTGGGGCGGCAGCATACCCCCAGTATATGTAGACCAAATGGACATTATCTAAATCTGTGGCCGCTACGTTTCTAACCCGTAAAGTCAAAGACTTATTTGCATAGTTAAAAGTATCTCGCTTGTATTCTGCCAAGTTACCTTGGCAGTCAACCACATAAACATCGTGGCCAGATGATTGAATTACAGACCAAAAGGCTTGCCACTTGTCTGGTATCACTATTGATAACTCATAAGAACCCGCACCAGAAGCCCCAGAAGTAGCATTAACGCTAACAGGGTAACGGTATCTGAAGTTTTCATTGAACCAAGACGCGCCAGACATTTTTTTAAGCTCCAGTAGAGGTAACGCATTTCACTGTTACATTAATATAACTTATGCCCATATTGTCTAACCCATATTTAGCGCCGTCAATGGCTGTAAAACTGCATAAAACGTCGTCCACTTCACCTGGTAAACCCAGTTGCCTATTTGTGGTCAAAGCTTCGATCATATCAGAAGCCAAATTGGTTGCATTATCAAAACGCTCGTCTAATGTAGAGCCACCCACAAACGCATATATATTATACACACCGTTAAAAAAGTAACGGTCCAGAGTTGGGCCATAATTACTTATTGCTTGCTCGAACTGCACAGAGCAAAAAGGTTGGTATGGAGGGTCTATTGTGCTGCCCCTTATTACTCTGCCCGTCATATCAAAACCAGAAAAGCCAGCGGCAAAATTGACGCCAATAAGCTCTACTATTTTTTTATGTACTTTTACAATTCTGCTATCTGGCATTATTTTCCACCGAGTGCAGTATTTAAATGTTTTAATAAATCTCTTTTTGTATCAGAATCATTAACTTCTTTAAATGCGCGGCCAATGTAGAAACGTGGCAAAATGTTTCTATCTGGTGATCCAAATTCTATAGCCGCTGCATAAGGTAAAGGGTCTTTGACGCCAGCAGTAATAAAAACAGCTGGGTTACCATCTTTTTCGCCCAATTTTGTAAAAAGTGAACGTCTTAGATTACCTGTTATAGATCGTGGCCCTACATTGTAACCAGACATTCCAGATTTAAACGCGCTGGGCTTTTCGCCATCATTAAAAACCAAATAGCTGGAGTATTGGGTGCCGGGTTTTCCACCTGTGCGCGTGTTTGATGTGTCTTTTACTCTGGTATATACTGGTAAATCATCTTCTGTAAAATTACGCGCTGCCCCAGCTTGGATTTTAAACCCTAAACTTAATAAAACATTGCCAATGTCTTTTTTTAAATTTGGGCCACCTTGTCTTAATCTATCTGCAAACTCTTCTGGTGTCATAATACAGCCCCATTTAACCGAAATGGGTTTAAAAGCTCTTTGACTTCTAAAGGCATTGTTTTAGGGGAAAGGGTAACGCTTCCACCGCGTTGGCTTACGTTTTCTTTACCTTGATTTTGTTTATTTCTTTGCAGCTGTGAAGCCCAAACACAAATGGCATGGATAAGATTTGGCGGCGCTGTGGCTGTCGTATATCCGGCAGAGCAAACCACTTTAATGGCACGATCACCCCGGTTAAAAACATCTACCGCTTTTTTAGGGATTAATCGAACTTGGCCCACGTTACCGTCTAACGTATATGTTGACCCAGCAATTAACGTGTCTGCTTCATACTCTTGATATGGATCGCTATGGATGCTGGTGATACTATGAACAGGCTTTAAATTTAAATCCAACATATATGGATATTTGGGATCTGGACCATTAAAAAAAAGCGTGTAGGTGTAGACATCCAAAAAAGAACCATACCGCGAACCATTATTAAAAAACGGGTAGTTTAGCCAGCTTGCTACAGCGGCTTCTACCCGTTCAATTAATGCAGTTAAATCACTATCGGCCGCTGTTCCTTGTGCCAATTCTGGCATGTAGGTTTTTAAAATTGTATTGGTAACGATAGCCATTTAACATTTTGCTTTTTAGTATTTACGTGCTTTTTCAAATTTCATTATAATGGTGGCTTTGCAATCTTTACCAAGACCAGCCGGTGACGAATGGATTCGCAAACCTGCGCCAGCTTCAAAAATAGATTTACTCATATCAGCAGCAACAAAAGAAGCAGCAACACCAGCGGTCAACGTGCCTTGTTGTGCTGTCTGTGTTGCATATTGCATAACAGTAGCTGAACCATCAGCCAATTGAATGCGAAAGTTTCGATAATTTGTAGCGTTTTGTGCTATACCTGAATCATCTATGATTTTTGCAGATACCAATTGATATCTATCACTAAAAGCATAGTAGGCTTCAAGAATATCCGCTGGGGCGCTTGATTGTAATTTAATTGTTGCTATTTCCATGCTGGGCATTGTCTTAATCTCCTGCCTGTTTTATCAGGTGCAAACGATGTTATTAATGTATGAACAGTTTTTGGCATCATCCAAATCTGGACTATCCATGACGTTCCTTTGTGTACAAACGATGGAGACAGCGCCCGATCTAATGTCTTTAGATGTCTCTGTGGTGATTCCTCTACGCTCGTATTGATACCAAGAGTTAGCATTAAAGCAAACAATACCAGAACGATTAGTAACAAGGCCATCATAAATACCTGTGGCGTTCATATCAGCCGTCATAAAACGAGACAGAACAACAGGGACATTAAACAGGCTACCGACTGAACCAGAAATTAATGTGGCCAGGCTGCCAGCTTTGTCAAGGGTGATTAATTCAGTCAATCCGAAAATATGTTGGATGACCACTTCTGGTGATGTCACGATATAGCGATCCTGTGCGCCATATTCGCCCATGTTACCTAAAAGGGTAAGGATATCACCAATTACCAAGGTAGTACCAGCACCAGAAGCAATTTGGCCAGAAGTGCCTTTAGCAATCGCGGCATGTCTGAAGCCCGTAAAACAGCGCCGATGATCGGCAGCAGTACCCAAAATGGCCCCAGCATCCCAGCGCCCGCGTGGGTTCCAGTTGGCTAAACCTGTATCTGGATGGACTGCTGTAATTGAACCGTTCAGGGCTGCATCTTCCCACGCACTCTCTAATGAGTCACTGGCACGCTTAGCCAGAGAAGCGGCCACGTTAATGGCTGAGTCTTCCATAGCTGCATCATCGACAGTAAAAGACAAGGCCAGCCCTTTAATGTTC
>VTLG01014100.1_pt1 | contig 21971 bp, 30 predicted proteins | sample 4694571 | NCBI WGS metagenome assembly VTLG01 (sample SAMN12604809, study PRJNA352737) | marine metagenome | biome: ENVO:00000447; feature: ENVO:00000209|ENVO:00000569|ENVO:01000036; material: ENVO:00002151; isolation source: viral sequences binned using virsorter ... | reverse complement strand
GAAATGTCGTCAGCTATATCGTATAGTGTTGCTTGCGATTTGTTCTCACCTTTTCTAAGTACCCGTCCTATGGATTGTAAATTTCTTACTCTCGATTTAGACGGTGATGCAAAAATTACATTGTGTAGGTTTCTAATATTAATACCTGTAGAGAATGTACCATAAGATGCAATGATGATTGAATGGGATGCTTCCTCAGTTAACCTTCGGACTTCTTCCCTCATATCAACATCAACACCCCCATGAATGAAATGCACAGGTATGTCAGTGTAACTATTTATCAACTCATATAAAGGTTGACCGTGCTTCTCTACATAGTTATAGAGGATTAAAGTGTTACCTTCTAGGCTACAAGAGAGGTTTCGGATAAATTTATTCCGTTGCTCATGCCCTATAAGATAATCAATTTCATCTTGATACCCTTCAAATATAGCCTCTTGATGTTTCAAGAGAATAATACTTACTTTGAGTTGTGCAAGATAACCTTGATTCATTAACTGCTTTGTCCTAGTTACTTGAGAGCATCTACCAAAGACACCTTCAAGTACAAGTTGATTGACGTTAGCACCATCAAGTGTGCCAGTGAATCCAATCCTATACTTACAACCATGCAACTTAGACATAAGAGTAGTAAGAGATTTGGATTTGAAAAGGTGTGCCTCATCACCGATGACCACATTAAACTGAGCAAACCACGTACGAGGTTGCTTATAGACAGATTGCCAAGTGGTAATTATGCAATCAGCTTCAGAGTTTTTTTGTTCCCCAGAGTATATTTTGTGGCAGTGTTTGGATGTCATCCATCCATATTCTGTAAAGTCTTTATACATTTGCTCTACCAACGAGGTAGTAGGGACTACAATTAAAACTCTTCTATTGACATTCACATGAAAACGAACCAATGAATATATCATCAAGGATTTCCCGCTGGCAGTTGGCGACAATAGGAGTCGTCTGTTGTATCGTAGGGACTCGTATATTGCTTTCAGTTGGTAGTCGCGAACCTTTACAGGAAGCCCCAGAGCCTTTACAAACCCCACTACCGATTGAGGAGTTATTAGGAGATTTTCCTCCTTTGGATTCCCAAACGTCTCAGATGGCTCCAGAGAGTATGAATAACCCCGTTGCTCTGCCCAGTCTGTAACATAATCAATTAGTCCACAGTATATCTCACCTGTTGCTGGAGAGTATAGGTGGACTTTTCCATCCCATCCTTTATATCTCCTTGTCCTCTGCATATATTTTGCAGACTCTACTTCAAAGGAGAAAAATTCTGCAGCCTCCTTATGGATATGAGGTTCTGCTTTCACCTTTAAATAGACTTCGTTTTTCTTACTGATAAGGAGGTCCATAAAACCATGCCACAATTGATTCACGTAAACCTTTCTTTACTGGTTGGACTCTGTGCCAAGTATCAGCAGGAAAGAAAATGGCCTGCCCCCGATTCAATCTAAATGATTCATATCTTGGGTCAGTGCCTGGTTTATATATCTCCAAATCAAAGTCGCCACCTTCATAGTCCTCGTTTAAGAAGAGTGACATACTTATCTTTCTAACCATACCCTTGACAGGTTTTGGATGTTGATCTACATGCCATCCATAGTAACCACCTTCAGGATATAGACCATACTGTAATGGTTCAACTCCAGTGAGTTTAAAGTTCCATCCAGCAGTCTTGTTTATCTGTGCTACCATTCTCATCATCATGGTGTACAAGACAGGATCCTGTAACCATGTGACACTACTCTTTCTTTTATTCTTTGTCTTATCATACAAAGTAGCATCCTTCCATTCTAAGGTAGGATTATTAATACACCCTTTAATGACAGACATAGAGTCCACATTAAAAGTGACTACCTTGTGAGTAGAACCATAATTCATTAGAATCCTGCCTGGAATTTCTCCCAGTCAATAGCATTCTTTATTTGAAACCCTCTATTATTAATCTGCTTAAGAATACTTTCAATGTAATTAAGCATTGTGGTTAAGTAAGTAATCTTATATTCTAATTTACATACGTCATCATCTGCATTGATGAACATTTTAATTTCATCTGAAGTAGTTAACTTCAAATCAAATGGTTGAAATTTATACACTGACGACGGTGCTTTCCCCTTGTAATATACCCACTTCTCTTTTCTTAATTGATTTAACTCCAGCTCTTTTTCTCTCTTCATTAAGCTGAAAGTATTAAAATGCTCCATGTATCGTTGATGGAGTTGTGGAACCCGTGTGGATTCTTCTTCAAGTTTTGAGGAATCTATGTGAGAATCTTGTTCCCACATCTTCTGAATGTTCTCTATGTTCATAATATAAAGTCATGATTATCTTCGTGTCAATCTATTCTTATCCCTTACCTCATATAGAAGATACTTGAAGTTTGCTGTTGCAGTCAAGAAATCATTATCATCACCAGTTACATCGAAGTTAACTGTAGACAATGATGTAGGAAACATATTTTTAAAGACGACATCAAAGTTTGCAATGTTATTATTATTTAACACCTGTAGCGTACCATCAGAATACTTAGGATCTTGTGTTGGTGTCTTCTGATTTGCTCTGACAAATGCCTGTCTTTCACCGACATTATCTGGCACACCTAATGCTCTAATCCAGTTATGTATCTCCATATAGTTTCTGAGATCCTCATCAACAATGAAGTCCATTGAGAATTCACCATAAACTATATTCCCTTCCATTGGAATGGGTATCATACCTCTAGTTGGGATGTCAACACTACCCAAACTAATATCTGGTATTGCTGCTCTCTGACACAAGAAAGAAGTCTTTCTTGCTTTTTCCAATATGAAAAGAAATCCTATTGGTGAAAGAAAGTTTTTATTAGTTAATTGATCCTGATACCAGTTTGCCATGTTACATGTTTATGTTTTCTAGCCACGACGTAGCAATGAATTTCTCTCCTTTAAGTGGTGGGTTACCCCTATGGACATGGGTAAACCCTGCTGGCCATATTAACACTTGTCCTCTCTTAGGTTGAAACCTCAGAGATTGATATAGAAATTCAGTTTCACCACCTTCTTCAACATCGTTTAGATACATCATGGTTGCCATGATTCTTCTGTTAGATGCTAGGTTACCGTTTTCAGTATGCCATGCATGGTATCCTTCTCTTGGAAGAGTCCTTTGCACATTTAGATATGCCTGTTGGTAACTATAATGTCTGAGGTGTTCATACTCTTTGGCATATTCCTCAAGACATTCACCGATAACATTGTTATAGAATTGCATGTACACATAACCACATGCATGATCCATCATAAAGTCTGAAGTAGCTAAGCAAGAATCTTTACGGGCATGTACCCCTTGAGCCTTCTTACCACTAGCACCCCATGTGCCAACTCGTTTAAAAGTAGCACCACACTTATCTTGATATCTCCAATATTCTATAAGATCATCAGTGTCATATTCAGTATCGTATATACCAATAAATTGGTTATACTCAATGTTGGTGATTGTCATAATATATCATCATGTGGTATTATTTATGTCCGCATCAATAGGTGGTCCCATCGATTCGTATTCCAGCATCATCGAGAGGAACTCAACCTTTTCCTTAAGTTCTTTATTTTCTTCCTCCAACTGGTCTATATGTTCTTGGTATACAATAATCATACTTTCTAGTTCTTGGTTGCGTAATTCGAGATCCCAATCCATAGGAACCCCTGCAATAGTATTGAGGTATTTATATCCACTTTGATAAAACCATCTCTACAGATTGGTCTGCGTTAATATTCTGCTCAACTATTTCAAACCCTTCTTCCTGTGCAGAATGATGGATACACTCACAGGCATAGTTTTGTGCTACCTTATCTAAGAACCTTTCTACAGGTATGGGCTCATCCCATGTCTGTAAATCGGTTACTAATTCATAAGCTTCAGATGCTTCATTCCATCTGAATCCAATATCCTTCCCAATAGATATTTGCACATCTACTTCTTCATGTACATGGTTAGAAGGATTTTCTAATTTTTGATCTACATCAACTCCATACCCCATTAACATTAGGGTGTGTAGTAATGCTTTACGATTCTTTAACTTGGTTTTGATCGTGCTGAAGTGTGACATTTTTCTGTTTATAGTAGTCGGATGAGTAGATTCGTCTTTCCAAATCACCTAGTTTCTTTTCTAAGTTCCTTGTTATAGACTCACAAGTGTCACCGACAGCACCCTCGACTTTTTCTTCGACTCTGCCGTCTTGATATATTTTAAACGTTGCTTTAATTTGCTGTGACATTACCCAATGTGTAATTTTTGTAACCCTGTTTTGTAATTATATATGCAGCATCGTCTGCTGCTTCAGGTGGTACTATTATAACATATCCTATACCCATATTGAAAGTCCTCTTCATTTCTTCTTCAGGTACCTCACAATTAAGCATAATTTTCTGGAAAATTTCAGGTATTCTCCAGTTGTTATAGTTAACTTCAACCTTCAATCCTTTAGGTAAACACCTTGGTAAATTCTCAACCAATCCACCACCAGTAATATGTGCCATCCCTAATATAGGTACCTCATCTAACAACTCAGATACTAGAGATGTGTAGATTGTAGTAGGAGTAATTAACTCAGGAGTATCTTTCCAATATATGTTATGTCTCCATAGAGCATCATTGATAAGACTATATCCATTACAATGAATACCATTACTCTCTATACCAATAGCAATATCACCTTCTTTAACCAACCTACCATCTATAATTTCAGTCTCTTCTACAATACCAGTACAGAATCCTGCTAGGTCATACTCACTCTGTCTATAATGCTCTGCTGTTTCTCCACCTATTAATTCTACACCTGCCATCTCACATCCCGTTATGATACCAGTCATTATATCTTCCACATTATCATCTAACTTCTTTGTAGAAATATAATCTAAGAAGTATAAAGGTTTAGCACCACAGGTAATCACATCATTGACACACATGGCAACGAGATCAATTCCTATAGTGCTGTAATCATTAGCAACTCTGCATATATTCATCTTAGTCCCTACACCATCAGCACCAGAAACCAGTATGGGTTTCTCATACCCAGTGGGTAGTTTAAATGCACCACCAAAACCACCTATGGAAGGTGCTTTGACCTTTAGTCTTTCAACGAATGCATTACCTGCATCGATATCAACTTGATACTTCATACTCTACATGTGTGTTCAGCAGTAGGATCCCAGCAACCTGGACAATCATACTCCTCTTCATAACTTTGTAATTTATGTTCTAGTGTATCATAATAAGTCTCATTTGGAAAGTTGTACTTGTAAAATGCACAAGCACGTAACAAATGGTCTACATCCTTTTCGTTAAATTGCATCTTCTATCTCACAGTTAGGGTTAAGATCTTCTACCATTTGACCACCAATATCAGACCCTGCATCCATACCTATCATCGTAGCAGCACCAGCAAGTACCCAACCAACATAAGGAATAGAGGCGAGACCAGTATTAGCAACACCAGCACCGACGCTTGCACCGACCATTCTACCTGTTTGTTCACCTCCACCGACTGCCTTGATGCACGCGATAGACTTTTTTGATTCTGAGGTGTCACCTCCTGCAACACCTGTGTGGTAACTTCCTTCTGCTGTAAACTGCCTTTCCCTGAGAAGAGTGTTGTTACCCAGTCCCAGAAACCCAGCTTTCTTTTTAATTTGTTCTTTAACCCCCATGACTAATGGGGCATTAGCACGATAGTTTACTTTGTAACCATCCTTGTTTGCTTCTACAGTATAAGCAGTGTATTTACCAACAGGCAAATTTAATTGTGGTAGTCTTTGACGAGTGGCAAGCAGTCCGATCATACCAAGATGAGATATCCCAATCAAACCACCAAGACTAATGCCAATCCATTTATTCATTACAATCTGGTAAGTATATTATATATACTATTTTACTGTGAGGGAAGGAGTCGAACCTTCAAGTCCCGCCAGGAACAGTAGTTAAACAGACTACAGCGTTTACCGTTTCGCCACCTCACAAGGTAGCCCTTATTTAAGGGCTGAAATTAGACGAGTGACTCCTATTCCTCCACCACTTCTAGGGAAGAAATCGAATGATAAGAAGTCTTCTAATTCTTTTTCTACTCTACTTCTACCAAATTTATCGATAATAAGTTGAGCATACTCTCCATTTGATATGGTGTAGAAGGTATCACGCATCTGATCCTTGTCGGTACTTCTTTCAGCACTACCGATAGTTTCCATACCACCTAAGATAACATCAATCTTTCTGCTGGTACCATCATCATTCCTAGACATATTCCAGAAAGGTGATGTCCACTCAGGGAAATCAGTAATCATTCCTCGACCAATCTTTTTCTCATGGTCATGGTCTAACTCCTTAGTATTAAACTTGTTAGTCCAGTCATCATAAGTCATGATGTCTTCTTTATCTAATGGTAGACCTAACCATTCACATAGTTCCCACTCCATGTCTTGAAGTTCTTTGACACCTCCCTTCATTTCAAACTCAAACATAGGGAAGATAGTCTCATGTCTACCTGGTACAGGATTAGGCTCTGCACGATATGAAGTAGAGACACAGAAAAACCCTTCTGCTGAAGGGTTGGAAAGTAATTCGTGCTCTAACCACATCTGACCTGTTTGAGGTAGTGGCCAAATATTACCACCATATTCATAACTTGCTACAGTCTCAGGGTCTTCACATGCTGCAAGGATACTCAAACGGTTTTGTGTGTGGACTTCATAAAAATTTTTGGACAAAAAAAATGACCGTAATTCGGTCACAACATCCGTAAACTCCTTTGGGTCAATCAAACTTGTCATTATTTTATGTCAAACTGATGTATTTATAACATAAAAAAAGTGGGAGGTTGGATTCCTGTGTACCAACAAGAGATGGGCATTACTACAGTAGTAAAAACATCTCTGCCTGAGACCCGACTGGTAAGTCGATTCACCTCTCGGTGCAGCACCACCTGTGTCTCATCACCTTAACCAGCTATATGCCAGTAAGTTTATTCAGTCACTCCCTGTGTCTCGTCAGACAAATATAATATAGCACAAAAAAAGAGACCCGTCAAGGGTCTCTTTTGAAATATGTAATCCCAGATTACATGAGGTTTGCAACTTGTACTCTTCTGTAGTACTTGTTAGCATTGGCTGTAAGAGCACCACTTCCTTGGGTAAGACCACCTGAGAATGGGTTAGAAACCATTCCGTAACGAGTCTTGAAGCCAATTTTTGGTTGGAAGGTGTCAGGATTAATTGCTCTGACCTGCTGTAGAGGCACATAAGGGCAATAGAATAATCCAGCATCGTAAGGTGAAGTACCTTTATATCCAGCAACGTAGTAATGCTTATCAGCAACGTTAGCAGAATATGGGTCAACGTAAACCTTGATACGTCCGTTAAGAGTACCAACAAGAGTTGAAGATGTATCATCTACACCTGTCAAAGCGTTGTTACCATTAAGAGCAGGAGCGTAATCAAGCACGCCAGCCATTCCAAGAGCAGAAGCCACATCAGCAGAGCAGATGAGGATGTTGCCCTTCCCGCGACGAGTTTGCTGACCGATAGCGTTAGCATCTCGCTCTATCTGGAATAGAAGACCTTTAAATTTCTCAACAGACCATCTACCATTGGAGTCAACGTCTAAGTCAAACTTACCAGCAGTAGCTGTGTTGTTTTGAGCACCAGCAACAGCGTTAGTATAGATTGTTCTAACGACTTCCCTGTTGATTTCAGCAAGGATTTCTGTTGATAGGATGTTTGCAAGCTCCTGCTCGGCATCCAATCCATGAATTGCCTTGAGGTCTTGAGCCATCTCTATGCTGTACTCAGCTTTTAACGCACGGGCACGAGCAGTAACAGTTACTTTCTCGATTGAGAATCCCATCTCACGGAAGGCCGTGTTGGTGGCATTGCTGTCATCAAGAGCTTCAACTGTAGCAGTTGTCATACCAGTAGCATCACCTGTCTGCTCATATGTGCCAGCAGGGCTGTCATTGAGTAGTGCAGGGTTGTTGCCTTCTGCGTCGTTGTTTGCAGATGAAGAAGCACCTGGATCGTAAGTGTTTCCACCACCTCCAGAGAAACCTGCGTTAGGCTCATCGAAGAATGCTTCATCGTAACCACCAGCTGCAGGAGCACGCTCTGCACCGTAGTTGGTTCTCATTGCAAAGATAAGTCCTGTAGGACCTGTCATTGGTTGTACGCCAGCAACGTCATATGCAATAAGCATAGGCATTGAGCGACGTATTAGGCTAATCAAAACTGGGTCGAAACCAGCAACAGGACCTGTTGCAGTATCACCAGCAGTATAACCTGTGGTTTGAAGAGTCTCGGTAAGTATCTTACCCTCTTCTGAAATTGCTTTTTCTTGGTTCTCAAGAAGTTGTGCGACTACGCCTTTCTTATATGTATCGCCGATCTCTGGAAGAGCGTCGTGATTCAGAACGGGTGCCCACTTTTCTTGGAGTGATTTAAGTGACATTTGTCTCCTCTAAAAGTAGTAATTAATTTATAATCATTTAGACCAATTGCTTAGTGCATCAACGTACTTATTCATTGATGTGCTATTGGTATCTTCTACAAGGGGTTCCCCTTTATCCTCGGTAGGATCTGCAACCTCGGTTGCTTCCTTGCGAGCAAAGTAGCTTTCCTTGATTGTCTCGACTTTCTGTTGAAAGTCTTCCTCAGTTTCAAACTCAACACCCTCTGCTAGAGAAGCAAGCTTCTCTCTCTGAGTTTCAGCTAAACCAGCTGAGCACTCAGTCACGATTTCCATTCTTGTAAGTTGTCCCACTCTCTTATTGAGTGCAACGTTAGCATCGATTTGCTCATTGAGTTTTGTTTCCATCTCATCAAGCTCTCCAACCATACCATCTAGTAGGTTGAATTTTTCATCAGGCACTGACATATTGTGCTCTGTGAAAAGATTTTTTAGCCCATCGAAGAATGACTCTGCCATCTCTACTTTGATTCCTTGCTCAACCTGAAGAGCATTCTCTTCTAGCCAGGTCTTAGCAGTGTAGGATAGATAGTCATCAACCTTCTCGGCCAATTCTGTTTTAATCTTTTCGACTTCTTCAGTCAGCGTAGATTCAAACGCTTCTTCGACAAGTTTGATTTCCTCTTTAACTTTAGAGGTTACAGCAGCCTCGAAGATTGTTACTGCTCGCTCTCTGAACTCTTCTGATAGTTCTTCACCAGCGACAAGAGCGTCAACATCTTCAGTAAAGTCGTATTCGGTTTCAGCAATGATTTCTTCTTGCTCACTCTCTACTTCCTCCTGCTTAGATGATGCGGCTGAAGGCTTAGTGCTTAGTGACTTATCCTTCTCTACACTAACAGAGTTAGCTGCAGATTTTCCAGCATTTTTGGTGCCAGCGGCTCCTTCAAGTGAATCCGTATCTACGTGGACAACTTTCTTACCACTGCCACCCAGAGAATCAGATGACCCAGATGTGTCAATCTTTTCGGCTGGTTTAGCATTTTTGGTAACAACGTTAGAACCCTCAGACACTTCTTCCATATTATCTAATTTCTGATTGTCAGACATTTGTTTTTACTCCGTTCAGTGCTTTAGTCTTTGATTATTTATAATTATAAACTCTTTAGAAACTGAGAGAATGCGGAAATTTTCCGTTCTTGTAAGTTTATCAGAGTTGCCTCATCAATTTCATGCTTAATTTCAGCAACAGCAGACTCTTTAAGTATGCCATTATTCCAAACCCATTCCTTACCTTCCATGATTCCATCTACAAATGCATCTGGAGCTGAAGGATCCGCTACTATATCAGCAGCAGTGGCCAACATGAAGTCATCACAAACAACATTACAGCCCTCTTCTTTTTTAAGAGAACCCATCCCACGACTAGAAACTCCTAGTCTTACACCCTCGTTAAGTAAGTTTTTAGCAATGTTACCCATTGGAGTTTCAAGAATCTTGGCTCTACCAATGAAATTATTACCTTCTTGCTTGAGTGACTCGATCTTGTGGGACACACGATCAAGATTAATACTAGGTCCATCGGGGTGACCCAACTCACCTAAAGCACGACCCTTTCGGATGTGGTGCTCTTCGTATTTAGCGACTTCTCTTTCGAGAGTCTTGACAGGATACTTCCTACCATTCTTATTCTGAAGTTCAGCCTGAAGGAATACACCTTCTATGAAGTGATTCTTTTTGCCTTCCTTTTCCTCAGCTATAAATTCTACCTGAGTTATTTCTTCAGCTATCAGTCTCATCTTCTGGTTCCTCCTCTTGGTTTACTTCAGTTTCAGTTTCAGCTGATGCTTCCACTGAGCTTGGTGTTCCAGGTGCTTCCTCTTCAGGAGGATCTTCTGGAAGACGTACTCCAGATGTATCTACATCTGTTACCTCTGGTTCTGCATCAATAGATTTCTCTACTTCATCAGCAGCGGCCTGAGCCGTATCGTCTAAGTCAAAGCCCATCTGTTTTGCAAACTCAAGCTTCTTTGCTTGAATCATATCATAAGTAGTCGCTGCAATAGCGTCATTGGTGGCATCGATAGCTTGTGCTTTCTGGTCACCAAAGATTTTATCTACTATATCGAGGGCTGCATTTGATGGCATAACAATAAATCCTAGTCAATATCCCAACTATTTAGCAATTAAAACTCTGCTCTTTTTAAATCTGCGGGGTCAGGTTGAATTTCTTCCTGTGCAACCTCGCCTTCTGCACCAGCAGCAGGGTCAATTCCCGCTTCCATTGCAGCTAATTCTTCAGGGCTTTGTATAATTCCTGCTTCAGTTTCCTCTTCTATCTGCTTGTCTATTTCTTTTATCTCTACGTCAGTATGTTTAAGTACTTGACGACGAATGTAGTCCACAGAGAAGTATTTGCCTACAAATGGATCCATTGTAGCAACTTGATTCATTCTCTCATTGCGGATTTCAATCTCTTTTAATTCTGTGAAGTAGTTGTCAGCAACATAGTCAAACTGAACATGCTCCTTCATATCGTCCCACTCTTCAAGTGTTACAATACCTTTAAGCACAAGTTGAGTTTTGAGCAAATCAATAAACATTTCAGAGAAACGTTTACGCAATCTTGCAACAAACTTCTGGAATTTAACTTCGTCTCGTGTGATTTCAGCAGCACGACCAATGTTAAATGTAGTTTCTGTTTCCAGTCTGGAGTTAGGAACGTTTAATGACTTATATAATTTCTTCTGGAAATACTTAACGTCTTCTAATTCACCAAGATTCTGACCACCAGGTAGTGTGGTGATTTCTGTTCCACGACCACCTTCTCGACGAGGAAGCCAGAAGTCTTCAAGCATAGAGAGGAATTTCTTATCATCCTTAATCTCGCCCGTGTTTGCATCGTAAACAAGTTTGTTACGATAGCGTCCCATAACCTCTCGAAGATATTGCTCTGCTTTATTCTTCGGTAAATTACCAACGTCAATGTAAAAGATGCGTCTTTCAGGCGCACGAGATAATCTGTAGATAACAAGGGAATCCTCTATCATTCGCAGTTGGTTAACTGCTTTGATCGCTTTGTGTAGATGCGATAAGGTCATGTTCTTATTCAGATCCATGATGCCTGAATGAACATAACAAATAGAATCTGGAGCAATCTTTAACCCCTGTGTAGGAGTTTGATTCTTCAGACCCTTCGGATCATATAAGAAGTATGATGCTGAACGAGCTGTCAACATCTCATTTAATCCTGTTCCTGGTCGTAAGTCTTGTGGTTTCTTCTTCTCGTGCTCCGCTACCTTACGAATCTTACGTGGATCAATGTAACGTAATTCTATTAGACCTTCTCTAGGTTTCTTGGGGTCTATTACCTTATGATAAAATAATCTCCCATCAACATACCAGCGACGAAAGATTTCATAACTTCTATTTTCAAAATCTAACAAGCGAAGAATCTCTGCGAATTCCTCCCTCATTAATTTTTTAACTTTCTCTCCAACCTTTAGGTTGGATAATTCTAATTCAACTGGGACATCATCAAAGTTACCACAAATAGTTTCATTGACGATATCATCGACAGCTGCATCACATTCAGGTTGAAGTACCATCTCTCTATAACGAGAGATTAATTGAAATTCATTTCTAACCTGACCATCAAAATCGATAGAGTAACCATAGTGACCACCACCTGCGACTGGTTGTGATCCATCTAGGTTATCTTTCTGCACGAAAGAAGGCCCCTTGGGAGCCTTCTTCTTGCGATCTAACGAAAAACCAAAAAGCTGAGACATTATATTTTTTGACTTAGTTTAATCCCTACCCCTATTTATAGGGTTTCCGATATGGGTTATTTCTTGCCTTGCTCAGGAGTCCAGTATTGGACTTGTAGCTCAACAGTGAATTCTTCCACTGCGTCATTACTTCCGAAGTCTAGGTCAATTGCTGCAACATTGCTTGGGAAGCAGTTGTAGAATTTATAACCTTTAAGTGTCTTAGGAGCATCAGTTCTGTTTCCACCTGCTGATGTAGCACCTGTATCTCTAGCAAGTTGCCATACACTCATGTCTGCAAAGTAACCAGTCGAGTCACTTTCGTCACCCAATGTACCAGCAGCAGTAAAGTTTTCGTTTGAAGCCTGGATTGCATCAACCCATAACTCAAATGCATTTCTTAAAGTGAACCCACTGTCATTCATAACAGTAATAGTCCATGGTTCAAATGTGCGGTCTCCAGCTATCTTTAATACTCTTCCTCTGAAGGGTACTTCGATTACACCGATCTGGGACGCGGGTAAATTAGCAGCTCTTACTGTAAAATTTCCTAAATTTGTCAGTGCTGCGTCGTTAATAATTCCTGTTGGGAAGTTAAGATCAACTTGAAACAGGTTAGGGCGAGCGAAGTCGGATACAACACTTGCCTTAAAGTCATCAATAGTGCCTCTAATTGCCATCGTTTTTTAAGCTCCGTTTGCTATTATTTAGACTTTCCGCTTTTTTCACACAAAAAAAGAGACCCCGAAGGGTCTCTTGATCCATCTCGAACCGTTTTTATTTATATTATCCAGCAACCTCAGCGAAAGAAACGCCAGTTCTTGTTGCTACGAATGTTAGAGTGATGTAGTTAATCGTGCGAGTTGGTTTCACGAATATCTCTGCGTAGAATTCACCACGGTCAACAGACTCAGGTGGGTTATTCTCATCGTCACACTTCACTAAGAAGTCAGTTACACCACGACGACCTTGGACATCTCTCAAGTATGGCTCAACAATGTTGAGGAAGAGATTTCTTTGTGCTTCATCGTTTTGCTCGAAGAGTTGTGTCTTAGCAGCAGTGCTAATAACTCTTTCGATAACTAGGAATAGACGACGGACGTTGATTCTATCAAATGCACTTGCGAATCCTTGAGCAGTCTTGTCACCGAATAATACGATGCCTTGTCCTGGGAAGGATACAATTGGGTTAATTCTATTTGCATAGAGTGTGTCACGCTGTGTCTTGTTAGGTGAGTATGCTATCTTAATAGCATTTCTTAATCCACCACGAGAGAAACCAGCAGGTGAGAACCATGGTTCTGCTATCTCAGCAGTTTGAAGTACTAGTCCAGCAATATCACCATTACAAGGGACGTAGCGATAAACATCATTATACTTGTCGTAGATATACTTGTAACCAGAGTCAAATACAGCATAGTTGCTGCTAGATAACTGGTCGAAGTAATCAACTATATTTGTTGTAACTTGTGCAGGGTCAGTTATACCAATAACGTCTGCTCTTGTTGGTGAGAAGAATGCCATGCAGTCACGACGCTCTTCAATGATGTTTATAATTGATGTTGCCTTAGCAATTGCAGCAGCATCCGTTGCACCAGCAGGTCCAGAAAGGATGAAGTCAATTGTTTGTGATTCAGGGTCATCAACTAAACCATATGCAGTAGCAATGTCAGTGTTAGAAACTGTGTATCCACCTGAAGCAGCAGCATAAGTTGCACCACTTCCTAAGCGATAGTAGTGTGTTGAGTTAGACTTAGATCCAACTGTGATAGCACCACTTGGATATGCAGTAGTACCAGCAGAGGAACGAAGTAGGTTAAATCTGCGATTAATAGCAGATAGTGACCAGTTACCATCTGAAGCAGTTGCGTTTCCTGTGAAAGGAGCAGCTTCATCAGATCCCCAATAGATGTATTGTGACTTCTGCTTGATAACTTCTTTGTAGTAGTTAACTTCACCAACAGAAGACTTACCGTCAGATGACTTAGATACACCAACGAATCTCTCTAGGATTGATCCAGGGTTACCAGTGATTTCTCCGTCAACGTCAACAACTAGGATATGTAATTCGTCATTCTCTCCACCAACTGAGTTAGCGTAGATAGAAGTAGAAGGTCTTGGAGCAACGTTGATCCACTTAGAACCAGGAAGATACTCACGCTCTGCATACTCGTTTCTTACTGAAGTAACAGTAGCAGCGTTTGATGCACTATCAGTAAGTGAATCAGAAGCAGCGAAGTCGATGCTTGCTTTATTCTTACCGATGTAAAGAAGACGGTTAACACCAGCAGTTGCAATAACAGCAGTGTTTGTGCCTTGAGTTACAGTCTGACCATCAGCGATGATACCAGTAACACCACCAGCAGGAATTGCGATTTCTAAAAGTTTGTTACCTGCATCCCATGCTAGGACAGTAACATCTTCGTTAGAACCACCAATACCAATTGTAGTTGTAGTTCCAGGAACGAATGTTCCAACTAGAGTTGTTAGAGTTAGGCGAATTGAATACTTATAAACTTTACCAGCAGCACCAGATGATGCAGAAAGTGCTAAATCTTCAGCGTATCTCCACTCGTTACCTGATCCAGGTGCAGGTATTACAGCAATCTGGTCAGGACCAGCGTCTGTTGCGAAGATACCAACGGAGTTTCCAAGTAAGCCAGGAGTCCTCGATGCATAAGTCCAAGCGTTACTATTGCTGCTTTCGTAAGTAGTCTCGTAGTCTTGTAAATTTTTGATTAATGGTGCAGTCCCAGTATCAACAGCATTCTTTAATGCACTGTCGTTGATACGAATAGTCTTTAAGACACCACCGTATGATAAGAATTGAGCAGCTGTAAACCAGTACTCATAGTTGAATTCATTTGGCTCACCGAATGTAGATACCAGCCCACGCTCAGAAGCGATTTGCACAATCTCCTCCACTGGTCCTTGTGAGAATGGAGCAGCCAAAACTCCGATATTAAAACCAGCTGGAGCAGTTACAGTCGTGAGATCCCTTTCCTGAACTACTACACCTGGAGAAAGCTGATTAGAAACGCCCATTAGTAAAACTCCGTTTGATTAGTGCATCGTTTGTCTAAGAATATTTATAATTTTGAAACGTCACCTATAGTCCCACATGTAAGAACTATCCCCGTACTCTCCTACAGATGCGGAATTTTCAGCAACCTTCCACACATCTCCTTGAGCATCTTTAAAAACTTCTTCCTCAAATCCGTCACTCACAAAACCAAAAGGTGCCATGTCTTGCTCGATTGCTTCTCTTTGATCTCTATAAATTCTTGCTCTAACATCAGTATCATTAAGCTCCTTGAAGTATTGCTGCATAGCAAGCCATGCAAAAATAACCATACACATAGCAAGGTCATCATTACATCCTTCTTCCGCTTGGAATGATTGTCCCTTTTGAATGAATGTAGTTAACTCTGCAATACATTCATAGTCTGGGATTAATAGTTTAGAATCTTCTACCAATACTTTTAAGTTGGAGCAACCAACTTGCTTAACAGCAGTAGACATCTTGACTCCCATCTGTGTCTTCTTACCTGAGAATCCTTGTCCTACCTGTTGTCCTGCTCTACCCCGCATTGCACACATGAGTAGATTATCATATTCCAAATCATACTGAATAATATCCGCTACCTGACCACCAACATCATTTACTTCTACTAATATAAATGCACCATTATAATTCCTAGCAACATCTACCAGTATATTAGGGAATAAGATAGGTTTAACATCATTATTTCTATATCTAGCAACTACCCTATAGGGGATTGTTGTTGTATCAACCACCAGAAATGCAGAATAATCACCAGATACGCCCCTTGCAACATCAGCAGTGATAACGTAGTTATGGTCTTTCTCGACAGTCTCATAAATCGCTAGTCCTTTATTTTCATTAAGTGGATCTTCATATGCCATAGTCCTTAAAGTAGATGGACTAATAAGAGTATCAACTGATCCTAAGAATTCACATTCAAACTCAACTTTAAATTGTGCTTCAGATGTGTTAGCAATAGTTTGCTCTTTCCATTTAGCATCTCTACCAGGTACTTGTGACCAATGCACCTCTGTTGGTACGTATTCATTCTTTCTTCTTTCAGCATCATGCCAAAGTTTATAAAACATATTCATACCATGTGGGGTAGAAATGATTATAACTTTAGTTTTCTTACCAGATGAAATGGTAGGATAAACTGAACTAAAGAATTGGTCAGCAATATGATTAGGTACGAATGCAAACTCGTCTAAGAATATAACGTTGAATGACATACCACGAACTGCTGATGCAGAAGTAGATGCTGCCATTATCTTACTACCATTTTCTAATTCCAGACTACCTTTATTCCATTCGTTAATACCTTGCTGTAACCAACGTGGCAAATTCTCATAAGATAATTGGAGACGACCAAGCATTTCCCTAGCCGTTGCAGCTTTGTTTGCAAGAATTGCTACGTTTACATTCTGATTAAACAGCACATACCATAGAAGATATGCTGTAACAATTGTTGACTTGCCAGACTGTCTAGGTAACTTCGCTATATTAAATCTTTCATCATGAAATTTCTTTACCATTTCCTCTTGGAAATCGTACATGTCAAAACTCACTAGACCCTCATCCAAAGATACAATCTTTAGATACTCTCTAATAAAATAGATAGGGTCATCCGCACACTTTAAATATTCCTGAACCTGTGCAGGAGTAAAATCCTCAGCAACGTTTGCTTTTTTAAGGTTCGGATTACCTAGATATATGTCTGTATTAACTGCCATTAGCAATCACATAAGTTAGGGTGTTCACCTGTTGCACACCATGCTGCTGGATCTGCTACTTGATTACATTCGTATTCGTCTGGGACACCTGGCCAAGACCAGTCTATTCTACCCATACCACCTGAAGGATCGCATCCTACTAATAATGGTGTGAGTAATAGTAAAGATAGTTTCTTCATTTAGCCTCTTTAATAGCTTCGACAATTATCTTCTTCAATTGTCTACTTTTCTTTCTGCCTAAACCAGCAGAGGTATCAATCTTAACTTTAACCCAGTAAAGACCAATGATTACTAAAGTAAATGGAATAGCATCAGCCCAACTAATTTCATTCCATGCCTCTACGACATTTAACATTCCAAACATAATTAACCCTCATTAAGTGTACCAAAGGATCTACGAATCTCTCGTAAATCCTCGAAATTTTTCTGCTTAGTACCACCATCATATTCCCAAGCATATCCTTCTTGGATCATTTGTTCGTTGAGTGACACTGTTGTGTCGCCCACATATAACCACCCAAGAAGCCTACCATACTTCCCAACGCCGCCGACAAGCTCAGTACGAATAGAGAGCTCATCATCGCCAGCAATGGTAGTTTCCAATTTTTCTTTAAGCCAGTTTGTTGCATCGATTCCTAGTGCCTTCTCCTCCAAGTCTCTGGTTCTTTTTTCTGGCGTATCAACTCCTGCAATTCTAACTCTTTCTTTCTTGTATAAGTCAAACCCAAGATCAATGGTGACATCAATAGTATCGCCGTCAAGAACACGGTTAATCTCCGTCACCCTGAAGTTGTAACAACTCTTCCGACTCGGTGGTATCATCGCACCCATGCTCATCCATCTCCAATTCTAGTATTGAAGTATTTATAGATTCCTCAACAGGGGTTCTATTCTGCTCCGACGACCAATCCCTCATCCTTTGGATCCATTGTCCTGGAGTCGGTGTCATCAATAATGGGGTTAGGATACCAATCATCGTACTTAAATATCCAGTATATACTAACACCAACTCCTACTAAAAGCAAGGCTAGCATAATATTTATTGACCAGATGACCATTATGCGAGAGTATAAAGATTTACAAGTGACCCTAGGATAACCATCCAAACTAATGATCGAATTCCCCAGATCTCTCTATCTGTTAACTTACTCTGTTTTATTTCTTTAATACTGTTGGGATGGTCGTGTATATAAGGAACCTCCTTAATTACCCATTCCCTTGCGTTGTATGCATTCTCTGCATATACTCCAACATCCTGTAAGTGTTGCTCACTATCCATGTATCTAACTGTATACCCTGCCATAATTAGTAGCCCTGAATACAGTTTTATTTATAAGTAATATTACTCAATGTCGTGTTGAGTTGAAGACGCTGTTCTTATCTCCTGACGCTTCTTTTTAAAGTCAACTTGATCCAGCAGCCTTTGTGTTGCAGCCAGACGTTTTGCCTTTTCTTTTGGACTTTCCTGCCGTTCCATAGTTCTCGATGAATTGCGTATAAGTCAACGGTGGTTTGACCATTTCCTTTTGGGCTAACTTATTAGCCGTAGCATACATCACTTCCTTATCTCGTTTACCATAAAGTCTTTTCCAGTCAGAGGAACGTTTCTTCATTCCTCTAACAATATACTCTGCCTTTTGATTTACTAAAGGCATCTTAGCCGCCTACTACTTGAACTTCTTCAACTATTATTGCTTGTCCACCAGCAGTTATTTTAACTGCTCTCTGTACAATTGCTTGGTTACCAGAGTATGCATAGCTATAGTCAGCACTAGCTGATGAAGAGTCTATATCTGTACTTATTGTAGTATCTGTTGCGGCTGTTATCTTTTTACCAGCAGTTCCTGCTGATAAGAAATTACTGTCAATAGCAGGGGAAGTGCTGTTATCCACCACAGCGATATAATCTCCTGCTGAAAAAGGATGTGTTGCAGACCTTTCTCCAAGATTAGTTCCTAACTGATAATCTGCTGTTGAGTCATCAACTGCTTTCACTACCTTTGCTTGTCCAGGCTTAGCATTACCCTTTAAAAGTACTGGGGAGTTTGCAAAAACTTGGATAACTGGGCCAGCACCAAACTGAACTGTAGATGCTGCTGTAGCACTAACTCTATAAAATCCAGTCTGGACAACTTGATACTCTGATCCAGATGCACTTATGGAATTTGTGCTTAATACGTTAAGGACTGTCATGTCGGGTCTATGTAGATTCGGTATTATTTATGTCTTTTTGCTTCTTCAACATCTTTTGTAGGTCTGCTGTGCTTCCTACAAACATAGTATTATTAACTGTAGATGGTCCTTTCTTCTCTTCTTTATCCAATTCTTTCATCTTTCCTTGCAGGTCAATTAACTTGTCAGTTACATCTCCCACTGCTTTGATTGTCGTTGCAGCAACTTCATAAGCACGAGGATGATCTGACGCTCGTGCCACATCAAGTATACCATCTACTGCCTCCTGTCCTTTCATTACAAGATTATGTAGTTGAGCACGACTCATCTCATAGTCTTGCTTTATATCTAATTGCTCACTCTTCTTTAGTGTTGGTTTAACAGACTCAACATGCTTCTGCAATTCAGAAGGCTCACTACCAAACACTTTATCTAAACCATCGAAAGTTGCCATAATTAAATTGCCTCATCAGCACCACTTACAGGATTACGTTTCTTCATGTCGGTGAAGTCAGAATACAATTCTCCGAATCCAAAATCGTCATCACTATCTATAGTTGCATGATCTGCTTCATCGATTTCAAGTATTCCTGAACCTGCAACGTGTCCAGCAATGGTACTTCCATTCCATCCACGTTTAACATGTAGTGTAGTACCTACAATTCTATCGATACGCATTACCTCAGTATCAATTTGAATGTTGGTATTCTCTGCCAGACTTGATACATCTCCAACTGCAAAGATACCATCGTTGATATCCATAGCATTGGTAAGTGTAGTGACTGCTGCACCAGTAACGTTGGTCAAAGCAACTGGAGTTGCCTGATAACGTACCTGTCTTGGTGCAGAAGTTGTGCTTGTAGATGTATAGTAATCTGTAATTGCTTTCTTGATAATCTTGCTGTCTGTAACAGGACCGTATAGGTATGTCTTAGCAGTAAATTGAAGAGTCCAAATGATTGCTCTTCTAGTAGCAAAATCACCTTCGTAATCATCCTCATAGTCTACACTGTTTAGTGTGACTGGACAATCTTTAATTTCATTGACGTTAGTCAGTAACTTGATAGACAAGTTATAGTGTGGTTGGAAGTAAGGTAATACTTGCTCAATAATCTGCAAACCATCTTCCTGATTCTTTGATATGATTGCCATTTCAAATCCTACATTGTAGGGTACTGGCATGAATGTATTCTTATTCTTAGTAGCATCACTAGCAATCTTAATCTTTTGAGTAGGTGCTACCTTCCTTGAAGGATCATAGGTTATTCCATTCATCTCGAATGAAATTCTAGGAAGAGTAATCTGTACCCTCTTGTTGGTAGGGTCAGGCATTTGCTCTAACCTTGCCAAGAATTTTTGCTTAGGACCATATGCCAAAGGCACTTTCATTACTTCGTTTGCTCTCCTCAATTCGATGTTATTAAACATCGTACCAAAGGCAACGACAGTCTTCCTAAAAATTTCGTGATAACTATAAGTGCCTAACATTAGATTGTAGTATCAGTAAGTTGACCAACAGAACCAAATGGATTTGTCTCAGAGAAGTCGAGTATATCGTTATCTCCAATTTCGTAATCGTTATTTTGGTCGTATTCTGAGTTGGTATTATTTATCGTGTTGTATGAAGCAGTTGTCCAAGACGCACTTGACGACCCACCTGTAACAGTTTCAGGCACTTGGAAAGTACCAGACCTGTTGATAACAATAAGAGTGCGTGTGGCACTATCCCAAGACTTAACCTCAGCAGTAACATTAGATGTACCACCAGTAACAGTCTCACCAACAGTGAAGTCACCAGACCCACCTGCTACGAGACCAACCGTTATTGCGTTAGCAAAGGCATTCTCGATAGCATCAATCTCAGCAATACCAGTATCAAGTTGCTCATCAGCATACTGGAAGAGCTCACACTGACATTCCCAAACATATCCTTTTCCTAGTTGGTAGAATGGTTTCTCTACTTCTACAAACTGTATCTCAAACAAATGATTAGTTACAGGGAAGTAAATTAAATCCCCCTCGTTTGGTCGTCCCTCGACATTAAGTGTAACATTGTCGTCAACTTTCTCTTTAAACTTTTTACGGGATAAGATAAACGTCGTCTTATCTTCGACTCGTACGCCAAATTTGCTAAGAAGTTCGCCTTGTCCTTCCCATCCTTCGACATTATTAACATATGCTCGGATTGGGTAGTTGGTCGAAAAAGTGCTGTTATCAACTTCATCTAGTATAGTGTCCCTATTAATGTAAGTCCTAGGTAGATAATACACGTTTTGGCCATAAATTTCAATAGTCTCAACTATAAGACTTTCTATAAATCCCTGCTCTTGTGCAGACCCATTTATATTAACCCGACATGCACTACTGTAATCGGACTGGACACATGCATTTGCTGGAGAATTACTGTATGCCATATTAACCTATTAAATCCATAGGAGGTATCTCATAACGATCTCTAAGTTCTACTTCTAAATCTGTTTTAAATTTAGATGCATCTTCGAGTATTTGACGACCATTGAGTGTCACTCCACCCAACATCTGTATACCGTCATACTTACTTAGGTTCCTTCCCCACTGTTGTTGGAATAATGCTTCAATATAATCCTTTAACCAGTTATCATTATACATGTCAGTATATGTTTCTGGGTCTTGACGCATCTTCATATCGACCATTATGTAATCCCCTGCTTGGAGGTTTTCCCAATCGAAATCAAGATACAAGTTATTGTTATGCTCATTCCATCTAACTCTTCTATTTGCTTGAGAGTTAGTAATCCAATCTAATGTTTCAAGATATTGGGATGTCATAAAGTAATGTA
>VTLG01008888.1_pt1 | contig 21976 bp, 29 predicted proteins | sample 4694571 | NCBI WGS metagenome assembly VTLG01 (sample SAMN12604809, study PRJNA352737) | marine metagenome | biome: ENVO:00000447; feature: ENVO:00000209|ENVO:00000569|ENVO:01000036; material: ENVO:00002151; isolation source: viral sequences binned using virsorter ... | reverse complement strand
GTTATAGAGATCAGTCATCTTTAGAAAAACTTATTGTCGATCAAATTCAATATGAAAGTCAAAAAGGTATTCTTGATATAGCTGATCTTTTTGCATTAGATATTCAGAGGGAATACTTGATACCTGATATTCTTCCCACTCCTTCAGTTGTTCTTATTTATGGTGCAGGTGGAGATGGTAAATCCATGAGTGCTTGGACAATGGCAAAACATATTGCTACTGGAGATCCTTTCCTAGTTAGAGGTAGTAAAGTTCCTGTAGATCAAGGCAATGTTCTGTTATTAAATGGAGATCAACCATTATCTCAGTTAAAAGAACAACTAGAAGAAGTAAACTTTCCTATTGAAAGCAACGTAAAGATTCAGACTGATTGGCAGTTACAGAGATATGCTCAGTTTATTAAGTTAATGCAAACCTATACACCAAAGCTAGTTGTTATTGACTCTTTGATTGGCTGTAGCGGTGGTAGAGCATTTGATGAAAACAAATCAGATTTTGCTCAACCTTTATATTGGCTCACCAGAAATAACGGTGTTCTCTTTCCAAGAACAACAATCCTTATAATTCATCACGCTAATAAAAATGGTGGATTTAGGGGAACATCAGCTATTAGAGATGCTGTTGATGAAACTTGGAAATTATCTAAACCGACCCAAGAACAAATTAATAAGGTAGGTCGTAATAGCAGATTTATTACTATCGAAAAATCTAGGTCTGGAAGAATGGGTACTCAAATGATAATGAAGATGAAAGATGATCTTACCTTCGCTATCGCTGACTACACTCCTGAAGTTTCTGCTGATTCTGGATCTCCTACAACTGTTCAAGATAAAGTTCTTCAAAAGCTAAGAAAAATACATCCAGAAACTTACACCATAAATCAAATGATTCACGATCCAATGGTTGATGGTAAGGATGCTGCGATAAGAAAATCGTTTCAAAGATTAATCAAGAAAGGTCTTATTGAGCTTGTAGAAGATGATAATTCTAATAAGTCTTATAGAGCAGTCCTCGCTCGCGGGGCGTTGACATATCCTGTCTCATTAGAAGAATCGTAGTCGTACCAATAGATTTCAGTGGGACAACTGTATGAGACAAAATAGATTGTCCCATAGTTTTTGGAGCGTAGGACAACTTTACTTGTCCCATACTCTTGTCCCATACCAAACTCAAGTCTTGGAACGGGATTATAGAGAATGGGACAATTTCAGCCACTCTCCCCAGGGAAAACACTTTTTAACATTAATAAAGTATCAATGTATCGAATTTGTGATAACATTAGTTAAAAAGATATTTATGGCTGAAGCTGGTAAGAAACCTCACGGAAACAAAAAGTATTATCACGTTCTTATAGATATAAACAGAGGAGAACTGTTCGATGAATATATTCGTACGAAATTAAAAATAAAACCTACTTCTTGGATAAGAGATGTTGTTTATAAATTTTTACAAGACAAGATTGATAAAGAAGTGTATGATGAAGCATTGAAAAAAGATCAGGAAAACTGGAATAGAGCCATTCAAAACCGATTACAAGGTAGAGCACTATCAAGGATTCTTAATTCAATCAAGAAAAAAAATGAGTGATTCTAAAAAACTAAGAAAACTAAAAGAAATAAGACGTAAAGACTTAGAAAAAAATCTTTTAGATGTAGAGCTAAAAGGATATGACCATTATATTTTTATTAATGACCGCAACAAAGCTCAAGTTGTTTCAAAGCAAGGCGGTTGGGTTTCAGAACATATTCGTACGGCAATTCTAAAATTTAATTATGAGATTGATAAGACTGATGGAATGTTAGTTAAAGATTTTGAAAACAAATATCTTAATGAATACGAAAAAACTTTTTTAAAGGATGTTTAGGTTTAGGCTTTTCTTTTCTCATTTCCGTTACAACACGATTAGCTTCTAGTTCTATTAATCTATTTAGCAATGAGGCCATAAAAATATCTTGATCAAACTTTTTTCTAATAAGATGAGTGCAATATCTTTTTAAACCATCTAAATCATCAGTTCCCATAATTTCTCTACATTGCATTTCAACCTCTAATTGCATCTCCATAGGTGCTGGTTCTATATCAATATTGAGAAATTTAGTTATTTTCATTGAAGATTAGTAGTAGAACCTGGGAACATTCTGGCTTCAATAAATTCAACTGCTTGATCGTCTATCGTGTTGTCTGTCTGTTTAGCTATTGCCTTAAGCAAATCAACAATCAATCTTTTCATCGCTTTTGACTTGATAAAGATTAAAAGGATAGGTTTTAGAATTTTTACCATCGTTTTTATGTGTTACTTCCCAAACATAGCTACTTTGCTAGTATTAGACAAGAATCTTTACTTTTATGGCTGAAGAGAAAGAAGAGAAAGAAGGCATCGAATGGGGTGAACTCTTTGGTCATGCGATCAGATTTTTGATTTTGACTTGGAGTTTATCAATGATGACTTTGGGGTACATGGGCAAAGTAAGGATTGATGGAGCGTTCACGGCTGGACTCGTAAGTGGGGTGCTGGGTTCGTACGGCATTTCCGTAGGAAACAAGAAAAGTGGCACAAATAACAGTAATAACCCTAAAATAGTAGATAATAGTAAAAACAAAGTAGGAATCAAATGAAAAAACTGTTTGCTTTACTTCTATTCTTACCATCTGCTGCACTTGCTGATATAAAACAAGAATTTGTAACATCTGCCCAAATTACAGTAGATATGCCTTATGTCGTTACGAATAAAGTAGGAACTACATATTCATTAAGCGGAAATAATATTACACCATCTGTAACTATAGGAGATACAACAACATCAGGAAAAATTGGCGGGATCAATGTTGGATCGTTAACTAATGGCGTTCCAGCAATGATCCAAACAGACACCACAGTAACAAATGCAGGGTCAGCTTTTAGCAAGACAGAATCAGTAATTATGGGTGACGCTACACCATCTACCGTCACCCCTTCCAGTGGTATAGCAGCATTACCAGTATTAAGTGGACAGACTACTGTTGGATCAGGCGGTACTGCTGGATCGCTTGCATTAACTTCACTATCTAGCGGAGTTCATACCTGTACTGCTGGTGGATCGGGTACAAGCTGCATAGGGTCTACTAAAGTTACTATTACGATTGACTAGACTTTACTGGTTAGTTTTACTATTATTACCTATAAGAACCCTTGCTGTGCCTGTCGTTCCACAATTTCGTTCGGGTTCGAGTCAGACTTCAAGCACCTCAGAATCAATAATTAATGAAACAATCACGAGCCATCAATATCGGACAGGATACTCATACTCAGCATCAGGACATAATATTGAATCTGAAACGGGATATATCAACCCTACTCCTACGACTACGAATGAACAAACAGTCGGAGGGGTGAACTTTCATTGGACTTCACCAAACTTAGAAGCTATACCTCGCTGGTCAATAACAAACGATGGAGCAGCCTTTTCTCTACAAGAAACTTTAATAACTCCAGGGCTGGATACGACCACAACTATAACTCGCCAAATAAATACAAGCACAACTACAGAAACTACAACTACATTTGGGCAATAGCTCTAATCCTTTGCCCTGCAAGGGTTTTAGCTAATACAACTGTAGCATCCCCAAGCTCCAACGCACAGGGGGTCGTTAATAACAATGCCACAATGATTACACCATCTGCTATGCCATCTTACAGAATGAGTCAAGGTATAGTTTGTGCTTCTCCTAGTCTTACAATTACACCTTATGTAACCGATAGTTGGTCTTTCGCACGACCCAAAGAATACGTTACAAGAACACCAATATACGATGAAGAAACAGGAGAGATTTTATATTACTCGGAAATACCTAGATTTGAAAAAGATAATTTTAATCTAAATTATGGAATATCTGCACAATTTAATATTCCTTTAGGTAAGTCGCCATCCCTTTGCCATGAAGCAACAGAAGTAAATATTGAAGCTCAAAGATTATTAATAAAGAAAACTAAAATGGAGATTAGCCTCTATCGTTTGGAAATGTGCTCAAAAATGGCTAAAACTGGAGTTACTTTCAAACCTAATACTCCTAGTGCTATCACCTGTGAAGATATTGTTGTTAATATTCCTCCAAATCAAGTTATCCCACACACTCACAAAATAGCCCAGTAGATAAGTCACGGGTATTAAACTCATCTACGGATAATTATTCTACATCTTTTTTCTTCTTAGTCAATTTAGTTACTACTTGTTTTACGATAGGGCGGACAAGCTGAAGTACAAATGGTGCAGAAGCACCAACCAAAGCAAGGCTAAAAACCCCAACAAACTGTGGAGCAGAAGGAATGTATTGTTCTTTCCACTCAACTGCTTCATAAAGAGTTATACACTCAATTCCATCTTGCCCTCTTTCATGCCCAATAACACGTTCTAACTTTTTATCGTTACGAAAGTCTCCTACTCTCTGGTCATTTTTACCAGGACAGGGAGAAAAATCTGGTGGGGGTGGTTCAGGTAATGGAGGAATATCTGGCTGCTCTGTTTCTGGTAAGGGCGGTGGTTCATTATCGACAAGCGGTTCTTCTGTAATGACAAGATTCTCAGGCGTATAGTCAAGAGGTATAAAACTAGGGAACGGAAAATCACACGTTGTAAATACACCATTTGGATCTTCCAGTAATAAATTACGATTACCAGTATTTTTTATATCACGATGTTGATAAGTACAACCAGGAACATCAATATCTGGTGGCTTTGTAATAGTTAAATAATGAGGGCTATATATTTCTGGAACGTCTGGAATGTATATCTCAGGAATATTTATATCAGGTATTTCAATCGAAGGCATCTCTTTTTTTCAATATTTCTACTTCTGAAAAGCATTTAGAACAGGATAAATTAGTCATTACTGAAAACTCAGGATAAGTTGGCATAGATTCATCAATATCAATATCACCACCCCAAATTAATTCAGTATCACACCAATAACATTTCATTTAATAATAGGCATAGATGGACCTGTCATTTTGGGCAAACCATTATCTAATATTTTTGGCATCATACCTTGTACATTTCCAAGAATTTCATTCATAACCCTTGATTTAAACTGTTCTGAAGTTACATACTTGTAACCAAAGTACGCTCCACCACTCATGGAAGCTACCATTACAAATGAGATGATACTCAAAACATTAGCGATTTTTTGAAACATGAAAGAAGCCTTTGCGAAAGCATTAGTACCTGTGACAATTATAACCTTCTGTGGAATCTGTGCATTAGCCCCACTTTATGTAGGACTTTCTATTCTGTCGACCAAGGTACACCAGAAGTCTTAGTAGGTGTTTTTGATTCTGTTATCTGTGCAGCAATTCTTGTCTCAACTTTTGTAACTTCATCAGAACCAAGTGCAGCTTTAGCCCATGCAATAGCATTGTCTTTTGTAATATCAGCATAAGCAGTGAACGATTTAGAGTCGGCTTCAGCAAGTGTTACAGATCCATAGGCATAACCAGTATGAACTACGGCAGAATCTCCACTACCCACAGTTTCATTATCTACTGCTCTCCAATGAACAGTAGTTACCACATCAGATAAAGAACCTACAGTTTTTGTCGCATCTAAAGAAGAAACATCCCAGGTAACAGCCATGATAAAAAGTGTTTAGTTTTATTTTACTTTGATTCTACAGTTTGTACAACATCACTAAGTTTTTCTAGTTGTTTTAAAGCACCTTGATCTTCTATTATTGGTTGCGTTAATTTTTGTGCTTCTGCTTGTTTTTCTTGAATTTCTCTTTGTAAAACTTGTAATTTTGCAATATTCAAATCAAGACGAGTTTTTGTTTCGTCATAAAGCTCTTGTGGTGTTGCCATAAAAATAAATTTAGTTATCCAATTATACTAGGCAGCTTCTAAGGTTTCAACTTTTGTAATTAATTCTTGTACAGCAGCGACAAGCAAAGGTACAAGTTTTGAATGATCTATTTGTTGATAAATCGGATCACCTTTTTTAATATTTTTTCCTTCTATATCTTCTGTTGCAACTTCATCTTTTGTTCCTTTTACTGCTTCTGGAACGGCTGTAACTTCATGTGCAAAAAATCCGTCAACAGTAGAAGAAGAGTCTGATATAAAATTAAACCTATATGGTTTTAAAGTTTTTAATCTTGTAATACCATCAGATATTGTAACAGCGTTTTCTTTTAATCTATAATCAGAAGTTGTATTGTAAGTTGTTGCTGATCTTGTACATGAGATGGAACCAACTTCTCCTGTAGAACCTTTCCTAAAAACGGCTGCATTAGTGTTGAAATTATTATTTATCGAATCATCTATTGTTAAAGGATTTACAAGGTTCGCTGCTGTTTCTACTTTTATTGTGCTTGTTGTTTCAATACCATTTGATGTAATTTTTGCTCTTTGTGTTGTACTTATAGCAAATTCAATTTCAGTTTCTGATCTAATAGCAAAATTGTCGTTAGTTCCCCCAACACTTACAAGCTGACCACTTCGCCCTATATATGCTTGAGCTGCTCCACTAGCACCTGTAAATAAACCTATGTAACCTCCACCTGAGCCTGTTGCATGAAATTCTGCTGCAACAGCACTTGAACCAACAACATCTAAAGTAGCACTAGGGTTAGTTTCGCCTATTCCAACCAAGCCACTAGAATTTATTAATAATCTAGATGCACCAGCAGAATTGTCATAAATAACAAATTGGTGTGCAGAAGCAATAACACCATTGCCAAAAGTCCAGCCAGTAGTACCACCAGCATTTGTAATTGAAAAAGCTCTTGAGTTTGTAGCTGTAGCATTTTCAAGGTTCAAACCAGCACGCAACACGCTTACCTTTCCAGAAGAATTTATCTGAAGTCCTGCAAGGCTACTAGTTCCAAAAAATAAATCATCTCCTGAATGTTGATATTGAATATATCCTTGATATTCAGCAGCACCAGATGTTGCATCACTAAAAAATATACTTCCATTATTAGATGTGCCTGATCTTATTGTTATTCCATGATTGCTAGATCCAGCAATAGTAAAATCATCAGCACTTTCATTTCCTTCCGTAGTAGTCCCTATCATTATCCTTCCAGATGAATCTATAGATAATCTTGTTAGTGATGCTGTTCCCAAATCAAGCCTATCTATACTGTGTTTATATTGAATATATCCTGCGTATTCAGCATCCCCAGAAGTTGCATCTGAAAAGAAAATATTTCCATTACTTGAAGTTCCATTACGAATTGTCAAACCACCATTATTTGTTTGCTCAATAGTAAAATCATCAGCATCGCTATTGCCTTCAGTAGTAGTTCCTATAAGGAACCTCCCTGAACTGTCAAATCTAGCTTTTTCATCAGTACCGATTGTTCCAACATCAAATGCAATAATATTTTGTGTAGCAATACGAAACTCATCAGAGGATTGTTTATAGCCGATTATTCCTCTATAGGGATTTGTCGAGCTTGCTATTCTACCGAAATTTATAGCTGAATAATCAGTCGAAGCAGCACCACTTCCGCTTGTGTTGTGAATTAAATTGATTGCTGGACTACCACCAAAAATAGTGAAAACTCTGCCATTGTTAGGATTATCTGGATTACTACCATCAGGTGTAAGTGGAGTAGATGTACCAATTGCAATGGCATCATTACCAGCATCTACATAAAATAAATTTGCCTGATTATCACCTTCAATTCTAAAATCTACGTCATCACCATCTTCATTAAATATCGTTGTAGCTCCCAATTCCATCCTTTCAATACCAGCAGTTGCCACATTGAAAGTATCAGCAGCAGAACTAAAAATACCTGTATTTAGATCATCTCTAAAAGCTAGTGCTGGTGTGCTTGCAGACCCATCTTCAAGAGTTAACGTACCATCAAGTTGAAATAATTCTATCCAATCATTATTGGCAGCGTTTCTTATTTTCATTGTTCCTGCACTTGTATCTGCCCATAAAGTGTAAGCTTTTGCGTAAGAAGGGCCAGAACCCCCACTATTCATTGTTAATATTGCATCTAATATATTATTTAAATCTCCACGGACGTTGGCTCCTGTAGAATTTTCAACATCAAAGTCTGCATTACTAGGGCTGGTATTAGGTACTTGAGACATCGCTTAGTCCATTTTTTATTTAAGTATATCTTAATTCAACTCTAACTACCACGTCCAAATCCCGTTGCAGCATATTTGAAATTTCTATTAACAAAAGTCTCATTTCCAGAAGTATCTCTATTTTTTACATTAATAGTAAAACCTGTTGATGTAATACTCGGAATCGTAAAGAAATCACCAGCTTGAGCATTTTCAATAGTTATTCCAACAGAAGGTTTTACACTATCTGCTGCAACATCTGTATTGACTTGACCTACAAAGAAACTATTAGTGAAAGTAACAGATTTTGTAGACGTTCCAGATGCTATTAAACCGCCAGTAGCTCCTGCATTACCAAGGCTTGTTTCAGTTCTACTTTCAAGTTGTGCATTGTAACCTAATTGATCTATTTCAATAGATTGTGCTGGATCGTCTGAATCCATTTCACATCTAAATCTAAATCCTCTGCCAATAAATGTTCCATTAACAAAAGTACTGAATTTACTAAATCCTGCTCCAAGAGTACAGTTGCTACTTGATATTGTTGCACTAGATGACGCAGTAACAGTAAAAACACTACTACTTACTACAGATTGAACCTCAAAGTACCCGTCAGTTGCACCACCGCTAGTAAAACCAATATCTACAAACGTGCCAACAGCAAATCCATGACCTGATTTTGTTACTGTTATTATCGTTGCATCTTGTGTATAAGTAGCAGAATCAGATGTAGCTGGATCGCTGTCAGTTGTTGCTACCAATAATTTTGCATTGACATCAAATGCAGTAGCACCATCAAAGTCTGTCCAAGTATCTATATTTGCAGTTCGTTTATCTACTAAATCATTTGGATAAAAACCTTGACTTACAAGATGTCTAGTTAGTCTTAATGGCTGTTTACCACCTAAATCTAACTTGGAAGCAAAATCATAATGACCACCTGTAATATCAACCGCACCAATAAAATCAAAATCAGCAATAGCATCAAAATCTGATTCAGAATCTAATGTAACTAAAGACCCAAGAACAAGGCCATTAACATCATCACTAAAAAAACAATCTACTTTTTCGCCAGCGAAAGGAGGAGAATCTGTATCTTCTCTATCTGTAAATACGGTTAACTTAGGAAATGGATCTGGAGTATTAACTATAACTGAAGTTTCTCCAGGACTTAACCTGCCACCATCATCCCTAAATTTTAAAATATACTCTCCATTAACTGCTGGAACAAGCGTTTCGCTGACCGATCCTGGCAATGCAGGGATAGCGTCAGTAGAGTTTGTGAATGTAGCCGTTCCATCACTAATATTACTATGTCTAACAACTACGTTTCCACCATGAGTAACATCAACATCTGTGGCTTTATCAAAGCGTAATCTTATAAATTGATCTGATACTGGTTCGGCAACTAGATTGGTGACATTTTGTGGTAATGCAGTTTTTCCTACTGCTTCAAAAGTTATATCAGTTGAATTTGCTGATATTATGTTTTGAACATTGTAAGAAAATACTTGAATAGTATAAGTTCCTTTTCTACTATTAATTATTTCAAAATCAGGTCTTGCTACTCTTTCACTAATAAAATTGTCATTACCAAATCTATAATTAACTTGATATTCAGTGACACCGACTATTGGTTGCCAACTAATAATAATTTTTGATATTGCTTGATTATTGATAGGAAATATTCTTTCGACAGCACCTACACCTGTAGGAGGCTCGGCTGGTTCGTTTAATTTAGAAACAACTCTAGCTGGTAATGCCTCGCCATCTTCAATAAATGCATACTTACCTTCTACATAAGATAAAGCTGTGATCGCATAATTTATCCCATCCTGTTCTTCTACTGTTATTACCCTAAATAATTGAGATTGAGTAGTGGTATTAGAAATGAGAAAAGCTGTATTTCCATTTGGAACGGCACTAAAAGTAGATTGAGTAGTTTGAGTTCCATCGGGATTATTTTTTACAACACTATTTACAGTAATAGTTGCTCCTGATACCGCAGAAATATCTCCCACTTCCATTGTTCCATCAGGCATAATAATAGATATTTTTGCATCTCCAGTTGGGTTGCCATCTGCATCTACAGCAAGATCAGTAGCAGCAGTGTCATCAATAGTAACAACAGTTGTAGAAGCAGCACTTTTTAGCCTTCCACCTCTTCTTACTCCTGCTCTAACAGGATCTTGAATTTCAATAATTGCACCTGGTCTTACTACAGCACCAGAATCTATTGATGTTGAAAATGCAACGACTTCTGACTCATTATTTTCAGCAAATACAATAGCTTTTGCTAATCTTTTTGCTTGACCTCTAGAAGTACAACCAAATGCTTTTACTTTTTTAACAACTGTACCTATTTTTGCTATCAAGGCTGTATCTTCGTGAACTTCAAAATCAATTTCTTGACTATCCATATTAAAATAAGATACAGATATAACACTATGTCTTGTTTTTAAACTACTGCCAGAATACGAAAAACCTTCCTCAGTGACGTTAGATAAGTTAAATAAATAACTAGGATCTCTAGGTTTATCTTGGGTAATTGTTATTGAACCAGCAGACCATATTGGCATACATCTCATAACCCCTGCTAATTCATTTATCAGTTCAAAAGCTTCTTTTGAATTTTGTATATTTACATTACAACTGAATCTAGGTTCTTTGGAATTGTCTCCTAGACCATCATCAACAAGAGTGCTTGCAAATTTACTTGCAGTTACAAAACTAAAAAGATCAAGAGAAGCATCTGTTATGTGATCTCCAAACCCATATCTACTTGTAGTTAAAAGATCAAGTAGTACCATTGCAGGGTCAGAGCACCAAGTCGCTGCCGACATGACTCCATTAAATATGTAGCCGTCTGGATAATGAATAAAACCAAAACTACTAACTTTTCCAAGTCCTAAAGAATCTGCAACTGCTTGACTTGTAACAACAGTTGGAGTGCCAGAACTATTAGCACCTGCTCCTGGAACTCTTACTTTTATTCCTCTAATTCTAAATTTTCTATCTGGAATCGAACTAAACTGCATCGAATCCAAACGTAAAGCAGCATAAGCACTGTTGTTATAAGTACGAGATTCTTCAATTATTTCTCCAAAACTTGTCCACTGAAAAGTATCTTGAAGATTAGTGTCTGTAGCATCATCTGTAACTCTACTTACTCTAATATCTACTGGAAATGCACCTGTAAGTTCCACACCATAATCCCTTTGGTACGCATCCCCACTCCTGCCTTTGATTGTGTCAGTAATTACAGTAGTAAAACCACCAGAATTATATTGAACAGCTATTTCTAATTGAACTTCACTACCAAGTAAATCTCCGTTATCAGTTGCTTTTTGTAACTGAGGAAATGTAATAGATACTCTTACTTTATCAATATTTGTATTGGTAATCTGTCTAGTTACGGGAATAGCTTTTGTTACTTCAACACCAACACTTGTTGTAGACACACTGCTATCTATATTTGGTATGGCAGTTTGACTACCAGCACCAAATCTAGGATTGAAAGTTACATTTTGAAAATTTCTGTCTCCATCTCCAATATCAGTGGAGTCTGCTGAAGCTCTAATAACAGGAGTGTCATTTAAAAATACATCTTTCAATGCAGCATTATTATATGCAGTTGTGCCTTTTGTTCTACCTTCTTTTGAAGCAGTAGCAAAACCTTCTATCTCTCCTTCTGATATTAAATCGAGAAAAGTCGCATATTGTCTACTATGAAGAGTATCAGGTTCCCTAGTAGGTTTTGGTGGTGGTGGACTTCCACCTTTAGAACCTCTAATAATACGTTTAATGTCTGTCATGCCTGTACCTGTTCAGTATCTACAGAAGCACTAATTACAACCGATCCAGTGAAGATCTCTCCATAAACTATGGGGACAGGAGTACCAGCCCTGTTTGTTTGTTGGATACCATTAAAACTAAATGATAATCTAGGATCCTCTTCTGAATCAAAATTATCAAATTTAGGTAATGGAAATAACATTTCACTAACACCTTGCAAGACTAAAGCACCACCTAAACCCACAACTGCTTTAGTTATACTACCTGCTGCTGCGAAAGATCCTGGAGAAACAATAGGATTAAAAAACTGACTTGGTGCTAAAGGAGTAAATAAAAAAGCACCAGCAATTAAAGCTGCTCCCAATAAAATCTTTCCAAAACCTCTACCCGCACCAGTAATAACAGGAACAAAATGTATATCTTCTTTCCCTATTGGATAACCAATCTCTGACTCATCTATTGCATAATTACCAACTTTCACTTGATAATACTTAGGGTTCATAAATTTATCTATTCCTTCAAAATTATTTACTAAAAAACTAATTGCACTAGCTAAAGTATCTGCTTTTACTTCAAATTCTTTATGACCTACAAATTCTGCAAGCTCTCCATATAGTTTTATTTTACGAAGCATAACGATACCTCTTTCCTGTACATTTTAGTAACCACGGAGAATATGGCTCTCTACAGGATAGTCTATCGGTTAAATGATGTAATACCTCATCTCCAAGAAAAATAGCTACATGATTTAAAGTTGAATCTAAAATACTCATCAGTAACACATCTCCAGATTGTAGTTTTTCATCTGATCTTAATTCTCTAAATCCTGTTCTCCAAGCGTAACTTTCAAACAAAGGATCTTTCATAAATTCTTCTGGAGTAATTGGTCTTTCATAATCTTTTAACTCTATACCCTTTTCTTGCTTGTAATAATCTCTTACTAAACTCCAACAATCTGTAATACCCCAAACCCATTGCCGACCAAGCAAAGGTGCTTCATAACCTTGTGGTTCGTAATATCCCCATTTTTTTGTTTTAGGATTAACAATATGCCACGGAAGCTTACTTTGTTCACACGCAACCATATCTGCCTGACTGGCTATAGGTGGTGTTGTTGGATGACTATGAACAACAGCAGTAACTTCTCCTAAATTAGTTGCCTTTACATAATCTTCTGGATCAAGAATAAAACATTGATGTGCTGTCATCGAAAGATTACGACAAGGATAATATCTTTCCTTACCTCGAACATTTAATAAAAGACCAACAGATTCTTTTGGATCTTCTGTTTCAGCATGATTAAGTGCAGCGTCTTTCCAATTCATCCTATAGCCGTACCAATAGAAGGAAACTCTGTTCTAGTGCATTGTCTATTTGGAGCACGAATACCAGCAAGATCAAATACAGATGCAAGCTCAAATTGCACCACTTCTCTATTTTCTGCTGATTTTCTATCTATTTTATATATTTCCTGTGGGAACTCTGCTGTAGGATCTGGTGTTCCATAAGGATTTACATTGCTAGGAAAGTTTGCAGCATCTAAAAATTTTGCAAGAGTTCTAATTCTAGTAACAGTTGCACCTGTTAAATCGTTGCCAGTAGTTGTATTATTTACTGTTAGTAAAATAGATGTAATTGTTCCAAGAGCATTACTTACAGTTAAGGTAGGTCTAGGTAGTTGTCCTTTGCGGAAAGCAAAACCTTCAGCTTTTATTGGGAATCTAAGATATTCATTACCTGCCCATACTATTTTTCCATTATCTTTAAGACTACTACCTGCATGAAACCTGTAAATAGTAGTAGCACCATGCAAACTATTATCAAGTTGCAAGGTAAAAAGTTCAATTATTGCTGATGGATTTATGACTTGTAGATCGCTTGCAACACTACTGAATGAAATATATCGAACATTATTGTCATAAACAGTTTCCCCAAGAACAGTAGCCCAATTAGGCTCGCTACTTCCTGTTGTTCCTGCTTGTGTAACCCTAAAAAATAATCCACTACTGGCAGAAGTTGGTGCAATAATATCTCCTACTGATAAACTGGCACTCGCACTCCAAACAGTTGCAGCACTCATGGTTCAAACACCTCTCTAAATGTTGCTTGAATTGTTGCTCTATTGTTATATGGTATAGATTTTGACCAGTTTTCGCAAACATATTGACCAGCACCAGATAAAGTAATCGAAACATTGCCACTATTTGTAGCACTGGCAGCAGCAGTGACAGTAAAAACATTTGAATCAGTTACCGAAGCGACAAGAAACGTACCATCGGTTGCAGATCCAGATGTGTAATCAATAGTAAGTTCATCTCCTACGGCTACACCATGACTTGAAATTGTAATTGTTACTGTTGTACTTCCTGATTGAGAATACGTTCCTGTTTTTGTAAAACCTTCTCCTGGTGGAGTGAAAGTAAAGCTGGCACTATCATTAGCACGACTATCAAGGAATCCTTCTATAGTGTCCGCATCTGTTTCCGATACGTTAAAAGTAAAATTATATATTTTTGGATTTTGATGAGCAGCAAGTCCAAATAATATTCTGTGCTCATAGCCATCTGCAAAACGAACTGTTCTGGTATTTGGTGCAGATCTTTTCTGCTGTCCGTAAGTTGGTGTGATTGATGGAAAAGTAGCCATTATGCAAGTAAACCTCCAGGTCTTTTCTGCTTAATTAATTCTGTCTCTATAGCTACTGATAATGCAACCCCTAATGCTCTACCTTCTTCTTCATCTCCTTGAACAGAAGAACCAGAGGCATCTACATTAACAACAACATTTGTAGACCCTCCACCCATTTCGTGATTAGGAGTAACTCTTCCTGTAACTCCTGGGGTAAATAGTTCTGGCCCACGTTCTCCAACAATATATGATTTATTAGGCTTGGTAACGCCACCATTTGCAAAGAATCCACCAATACCAGGAATTGCTCTTAAGAAAGAAGTTGCAGCAAAGTTTATAAGCTGTCTCTGGATCGCTCCAAAAACACTACGAGCTACATCGCCTAGAGTCATAGTGCCTTTTATTGCACCATCTATCGCATCGACAAGACCTGATTGAACTGTATTAGCAATGCCTTGATACAAGTCATTTAATAATCTCAATTCATCTCTTGTTTTTATTAGATTTTCAAGTTGTTTTACTTGTTCTGGTGTTAAATCTTCTACTGCAATCTTCATTTTTTTCGCTGTTTCAAGTTTTAATTTTTCAATTTCTGCTCCCCTTTGTCCTAGAAGTATTTGATTTTGTAAGAATGTATTTTGATCTTCTAAACTTTTTGTTGCAGAAGTAAACTGTTGGTTTCTGAATTTTTCTTTTTCTATTTGTTTTCCTGTAACAGCTAATAATTTTTCTCTTTCAAAAATTTCTTCTCTTAATTTATTTATCCTAGCATCTCTATCTTTAACACCTTTTCTTCCTAAACCACTAGCTGATGTCCCTTCTAATGTTGCAAGCTCACTTCTCATGTCTGCAAGCTGTTTATCTTCTGTTAAGTTTGCTAATCGTGTAGTTTCTGCTCTAGTTGCACCTGTGGCATCTACAAAAAATTTCATTAATGGAGCTAAAGCTGCCTGTATTCTTGTCATCGCTAACTTAAATTGATTACCAGCTAAACGACTAGCTTCTGCAAACTCTGTTAGATTTTTTACTCCTTGTTCTCCTATAGCTTGATTCATTTGCTCAGTAACCATATTTAATGCAACATGAGCACCATGAGTTTTTTCTATTAATAAAAGTCTTTTCTCTTCTACAGAACCAGCTAACCCTAAAGCACCAGTAACAGCTTGAACATTTGGGTTGAGTTCGTCAAATGCTTTACCAAGCTCTGTCATGTTTTGAGCGAGAGTAGTTATCTGCTGAAGAACAGCAGTAGCAACAAGACCTCCTGCAAAACCTCCCATTTTGCCACCAACCAATGTCCCTCCAAAACCACCAGCAAATCCAGCAGCACCTCCAACTAATCCTTGTCCAAATAACAACGGAAACGCACCAGAAATCAATCCACTTGATAATGCTGCTCCTGCTCCTTTTGGATTTCCCATAGGGAAAGGATTCCTGCCACGACCTCCTCCTCCTGATCTTCTAGTAATGGCTATATTTTGTTTTCTCGCTTTAGTATTTTCAAGTATTGCAACTGTATCAAGATCAGTTTGACGAGTTAATCTCAAAGTAGCTGCTACTGCTGCTCTTTGTCTTTTTGAACCAATAGTTAAACTATTTGAATATTCTTGTAAAGCGTCTATCGCTGCAAGCTGTTGATTTCTAGTTTTTCCAAAAACTCCTTTAGATTTATTAACTACTTTGACAAGATCCTCCATGTCTTGTCTGTATTTTCTTAACTCATTACGACTACCTTTCCCTCCTGCACCCCCTGTATTTCGGGGATTCATTATGTCTATCTGACGAATATTATCTACACTCTTTGTTAATTCTTTTACTTTCGTATTTAATCTATCAAGACCAGATTGACCTTTTACTCTTAAATTTATATTTACTCCGTAATCGGCCACAGCAAAAATAAAACTTTATTTTAGTGTACCGCTTTTAGCGTTTTCTTGCTTGTGATTTATTCTTTGCTTCTTCATAAGCTTTATCTTCATATTCTTTCTTTAACTCATAGTAAGCAAGCCAATTTATATATTCTTCCTGCGTTAATTTACTGGTAAGTTCTTGAATTGTCATTCCTAGTTCTGAAGCTAAGAAAAACATAAAAAACCAATCGTTTTTAGCTTTTTAAATCTGCTTTCGCTTCCTCCAATTTGTAGTCAGCACCAGAATTAAGCATTGCAAGTTGAATTTCTTGCAGAATACCTGCATTTACTTCTCTTCTTAATGAAGCTCTATGACCATCTTGAAATAACCTTTTACCATCTTTATCTAGTGCTTTTTGAATCATAAGATTCAAAGCAAAATCTTCACTTGATGCTGAATCTCCAGATTTTCCAACAATCGCTTCTCTTTCTGCGATGGTTAAAGGATTCCAGTAAATTTCTAAAACTGTTACATCTCCTTCTTTCAATTCATACATATATTTTTGGCTTACACCAAATTTGTTCTTGAGCAGTTCAATCGCTTCCATAAATTTATTAGATTGCTATTCTATTATACTAGGCGTTTGCTGAAAATTGACAAGATATTATTCCAATGAAATGACTTCTATCCTCTATTTCCAAAGGAGTTGGGCCATTTATATCTAATACTCTAGGCTTACAGCTAAACGTATCTGTATAATCAGAAGCATTTACTGAAGTAAGTCCATCAATCACAGCTTCAGAAATAGAAGATAAAACAGAAGTACCTTTGGATTTTGGAACGTAAACATTACATTGAATAACACCAGCGTAATAATCTGAAGCTGCTCCCTGATTTTGCTGTGTTGATTGAGTAAAGTTCAAACTCATCAAAATATACTTTGTACTTTTTCCAGGTGTAGTGTAATGAACATTGTCATAAACCATCTCAACAGTATTATCTGCTGCTGCAACTGCATCTGTTACTGCTTTTTCAAATGCTGCTCTTGTGTTTACTAAGGTCATGCTTCAAAACTTGTATATGTAGTACCTGAGAACTTCTCAGATGTAGCTCCTCCTATAAATATCTTACCTTTATCTGACATATTTTCTTTTATCAAACGACCTAATTGACCTTGAACAAATCTTTGAATCTCTCCACCCTCTAAAACATATTGAGAATATTCTGCTTTGTTTCCAATCCAAACTGCTTTTCTATAATTAAATACTCGACTACCTGAACCCACAGGAAATCTTGGTTGAACAACTGGCTTTGGAGGTCTAATCTTTTGTCCTTTAGAAAATGCTTGCCATACTATCTTTCTTTGAGTTGCCCAGGGTTCATAATTTTCTACTTTATGATTAGCTGTTACTGGACTATTTGATGCTTTCCAACTAGAAGCAAAGAATCCTGTAAATACAGGCATTGTTGTTGGTTGGGTTTCGTTTCGATTAGATAATTCAAAATGGACATCTTTTATAAGATTATTAAAATCTCTACTAATCTTTCTATCTAAATCTCTAGGTAAATCTTTTAAAAATCTTGTTGCCATTAGAATCGCACCAAAATAATAAAGAGATAAACTTGCCCACCTCTTTTTGTATCAATATCAACTATCTGCGTGACTCTATTTGAACCAGCATAACTTAATGTAATCTCATCATCTAAATCTGCCTGATTATCTCCAATCTGATCTGGTGTAATATATAGCCTTGCTTGTCTCATCTCTTGACCAGTTTCTTCTTCTGATCTAATAAATGATATTGGAACTTTAATACTGTAGCTGGTATCTGTTGTAGTCAAAGCTCCCGTAGAAGTATTGTAAGAAGGAGATGCTTTCTTTGTATAAGTAATACTGTAATCTTGTGATGTACCTAGTTGAGATACAACACTTTTAGCTGCGTTTTTAAATAATGAATCTAATTGACCTGCCATTATCCTCTAACCACTCTAAGTTGAAAACTACCAGCACCACCAAGCATATATGCTCCAAGATAACTTTGTAACCACGGGTAAACATCAAGAATATTATTTATAGATCCTGTTCCCTGACTATCAGTATTGTATTTAACCTGCAAATCTCCTAACTGCACTTCAGAAAAATTACCATCTTTACCAGTAGTTCCTGTAATAGCATCAGTATCATTTGCCAAAGCTCTAGCTAATTCGTATTGTGCATATTTAATACCATTAGGAATTTTAGAACAAGCCAGTTCAACACCATCCACCTGATAATTATTTCTTGGAAATTTAAGAGCTTGTCCATCATCACATCTATCTCCATAAAAAACTAAAGTATCAATCCATCTTGCAGCAGATATTAATGATCTTTTCTTCTGGTCATCTGTTTTATTTGTCCAAGTAGAAGAATCTGGAGAGGTATCAAAATAATCATTAGCTTCTGTCAATGTGACATAACTATTAGCATTTTCTCCTTTTATTGTTGCGTCTATAGTAGCTGCCACGATTAATAAAGTAATTTAGTTTTATTGTAGCGTAAAGAAAAAACCCCACCAATAATTGATGAGGTTTATTGACCACCAGTTAAATAGTACTAAGGATTAGTGCCTGTATCAAGTGGTGAGTTAACGATTAGCTCGACTATAGGAATTAAGTCAGCATCGTATGTGATTGCCCAGTTGTTATCGTTAGCTAACAGTGCGTTAGTTGGGTTGTCAGTAGCAGCAGTCCACTTAGTTCCCATAACGTGATAAGCACTATGGTAATCAACAGACATAACATCTTGCTTAGATAAGATGTTTCTATCTGATTCAATGCTTAGTGGAGATTGCTCACCTTCAAGAATTGTTCCTGACTTAATTAAGTAGCAACGGAACTCTTTTTGATGACCTGTTGTACCAGGGTGAACTGTATTAACCTGAGAGTCAATAACAACATTCATTCCAGCAAACTGACCGATGCTTGTTTCGTTAACACCGACACCGCCACCACCCCAAGTTACTGCACCACCAGTTGTGAGAGCAGATGTTGAGAATGTAAGCATACCAACTTGATATAAGTAGTAAGCAACAGATGGGTGAACAACTAAAGTATCTAGCTCATCTCCTCTTGATCCAAGAAGTGATCTTCCTCTTGCGACAGTAGAAGCTGTCAAGAAGTTGTCAGTATCAGCACCAGAAGCAGCACCCTTACTTAGGTCAAGTGAGTTTGCACCTAATGGTCCGAAAGTAGATCCAAACAAACCATCTAACAAGCTAAATAGTCTTGCAGAGTTTAGTTTGTTTATAGCATCTGCAAGCTGGTTTCTGATGTGACCCATCGGATCTTCACCAGCAGCTAATACAGCTACATCATCAACAGCGTATGCAAAACCTCTATGACAGATAGTTGCGATCTGTGTATCTGTACCAATCTTCTGTGGTGTCAAGTGACCAGCGTTACTTGTACCCCATGTTGCTGTACCATCTAAAATTTCTTCAGTTGGTGTGATTGGGTTAAATTCTGGAACTTGTATTCTTGTTCCACCTTCTGTTGCATCAAGAAGTGCATTACGCACAACAGCACCAGATTTAATAAATGCACTACGTTCCTTGATAGCTTCGGAAACATAAGTGCTAAAATTATTTCTCTTAACGATATCCGCTAATAGGACACCGCCAGAGTAATTCTTAAACGGAGCAGCCATTTAGGTTTACTTTTTTAAGTTTGCGATACCCTAATCACGGATAAGGGAGTTAATTTCACAGAAACTAACTATTTTTGAGCCTCTTGCTTGAGCACTGCTGCAAGCTGCGGATCTTGATCTAATAGTAGCATTTGTTGTGTGAGGTTGCCCGTTTTCCAGGGATTTACTTGACCTCCACCAGTATTCGCAATTGGACTTGGTTTCGCTCCCATTCCAGCAGCACTACTAGGCTTGAAATGATGCTCCCAACCACTACCAGGGTTTTTAAGGCTACTGAGATATGTGTTTAAATCTTGCTCAACTCCACCATTAAGAACAACAACTTTTCCTTCGGAGTTCTTTTGTAACTTATTTTGTAACAATGCCAAAGTCTGTTCTGCATTTATCGCACCAAGATTACTGATGGCTGCAAGTGCTGTTGTTTTTGTAGAAGCTACTTCGTGAGAACTTTTCATCTCCTCAAGTTGTTGAGATAAATTCATTATCTGTTGTTCTTTTTCCTGGGCTGTTTTGTTAGCTTCCTCCCATAAAGTTTTCCATTGACCCTGTTCTTCTAGATCTTTGGTTCGCTTTTCTTCTTTCTGCTTATAGACATCATCTAGTTTACCCTTGATGCCTTTAAATTTTTCCTCTGCTTCAGCAGCTTCTTTACGAGCAGCAGCTAGTTTTGCTTCGTATTCTGCTTTTACAGAGTTTAGATCAGGTGCTTGTGGTTGTGAAGGAGTGTCAGCCACGGGCTGTTCAGCAGGAGTCACAGAATCAGGCTGAATTACTTTTTCTTCGATTGCCATGAATTAATCAGATAGTGGGCTAGTAGTTTTCTTTTTAGCAACTTTTTTCTTAGTTACTTTTGGTTCGGGAGCAGGACAAGCTTCAACTGGCGCAGTTGAATGTACAAGTTCTACTTCTTCCCATTTATAAGTTCCGTCAGGTTGCAGAACATGGTCTAAAGATTTAGCCATAGAAATGTATGTACTTGTTTATCATTGTAACAAATTATTCGGATCTGACCTCATTTGCTGAAGGTAATACTTCTCCTTGTACCAAAATATCTCTAAATTCTTCTCTATCAATCACTTGTTGATCGAATAATGATGTTAAAGCTGTAATATCTTGACCAATTAGTCTTTCAATATCAAAATCCCTACTGATCTTTACTTCTGGTGGTTCAATACCTACATATTCAGCAGAAAAATTAAAACATTTTTGAAGTTTTTGTTCTAATTCCATAGAAACCATAGCAAGCATTGAATTAGTATCAACACGATCTAATCTTCTAGCATCAGCAGATTCAGCTACAAACTTCTGTTGACTTAAAGTACTAATACCAAGAGTAGCCATTTGCATTTGTAATTCTTTTATCTCAGCAGATTGAGCATCAAAAGCACTACTAGCTGGTTCTACATAATAAACTTTATTTCCTGGCTGAGTTGCCATCGCATAATTTACAGATATAGCAAGGTCTTTGGTCTGATCATCATATCCTTCCATTACAAGCATTGGTTGAGATGCAACGTGCAAACTATGTATAAGATCAGCCTGTCTTTGAAAATGTGCAAGATTCAAATATGCAATATCAAGTAAAGGTGGTTTGCTTACTAAGTTTTCAGTTTTTCCAGAATAAATCGTAACTAAAGGTATTTCACCAAGAGAAAATTCTCCTGATTCGACTTGTTGATAATCTTTATCTGCTGATCCCATTTCAAAATTTCCTGTCACACTGTTATCAGAGACATCATACATTTCTTCAATTTGTTCTTTCTTACGAAACACCCTGTACCGACCAGGTTCTATGACTCTTATCTGTTCAAATACTTTTTCACCAAAATCACCATCAGGCAATACAGCCTTTTCTGCAATTCGAGCTTGTATAAGATTCCCATAATTTGATTCTCTATCTAATCTCCAACCATAAAGATTGTTTGGATCAACTTCAATCCAATAAGGTCTACGATTTT
>VTLG01004416.1_pt1 | contig 21977 bp, 43 predicted proteins | sample 4694571 | NCBI WGS metagenome assembly VTLG01 (sample SAMN12604809, study PRJNA352737) | marine metagenome | biome: ENVO:00000447; feature: ENVO:00000209|ENVO:00000569|ENVO:01000036; material: ENVO:00002151; isolation source: viral sequences binned using virsorter ... | reverse complement strand
AGTTATAACTTTAAAACCTGCTTCAGACCTAATTGGTCCACTAAAAGTTGTATTTGCCATAATTTATTCTCCTTAAATAAAATTAACCTGTCGTCTTGGCATGTCTGCTAGGGCAGTCGACAGGCATGAAATATCCCTAGTTATTCTTGTTGAGCATCTTGCATAATAGCTTTAGACATTACATCTAATAACTTCATACTTCTTTCTCTTTCATCTAAGTTTTCCATAGCCATAACTTTTTCTAAAGATTGTGCTCGTATTTTTTCTAAATCTATTTGTGTTTTTTGTTCTGCTATTTCTGACTTTGCTAATAAATCTAATAGCTTCATAGTTTCTTTACTTTGTCTATCAAGGTCAGCTTTTTCTTTTCTTAACATAGCAGACTGTCCTGCAACACCTGCATCTTTCATTAACTTAGCTTCTTCAAGCTGTAGCTTTTGAGCATCTAATGAAGATTCTACAGATAGTTTTGCTTCTTCCATTTTTAATTCTTTTTCTTTTAATCCTACTTCAGCTTGCTTTAATGCAACTAATTGTTGTTCAGGTGATTGTGCTTGACCCATAGCTTGATTAGCATTTAATACTTGTTGTGCTGCTTGAGCCATAGCCATTTCTGCTATTGTAGCTACCTGTGCTTGTTCTGGTGGTAACTGTTCTAATCCCATTCTTGTAATACCATTTACTTGTTCTTGATATTTCATTACAGAATGTTCTTGTATATTAGCTTCTAATATTGGTCTTAGTCTAGCCATAATAGGATTAGCACCATTTTGAGGGTCTTGTAAATATGCCATCTTTGTTTGAATATGGGCATCATGATTTTGACCTTCAAATGCTTTTATTGGAATACCTTTTGTTGCTGCCATAATATCTGATATTGGGTCCATCTGTTGTGGTTCTTTTTTAGGTGGTAATATCTGTTCTATATTAGGCATATTAGCAGCATTTAATATTGTTCTATTTAATGCTTCTATATTAAACATACCAGGAGGGGATTGTTGTGCCATTTGGAGAGCCATTTGGGCTAACATCATCCTATGTGCATTAGAAGGAATGTTAGGGTCTGAGACAGGGATTACATCAACCCTTCCATCAAAATCTTTCTTAAATACACTTTGTTCAGCATAAGGTACTTCATAAGGATACTCCATAGGTAAATATTCTGAATCTATACGAGCAAGAATTTTAAACTCATCTCTTTGAGCTTTATGTAATCTTTTATGTATAGCTGAGAAAAATTTACTAGAAGCTTCTAATAAAGCCATAGTGGTTCCAACAGGACCATAAGATGCTGCATCAGAAACAATCTGTTCTGTGCTATCAGCAAACTTTTGTCCTGCTGCTGTAACGAAACCTAGCATCTGAAAGAGAGTATTGGAAGGCTCTTTATAGGGGAGAGGAATGATTGCCTTGCTGAGGTCTACTCCAGTTGCTTCTATTTCTTTAAATTCACCAGGACTTATTGGTTCATTATCGCCAACAAGTCTAACACCTTTTGCTTTAAAACCTCCTGGTAAGTTTGCAAATTGACCTGCGTCTACTAAGCTTCTCATAGCTGCTGTTGCAGTCATAGTAAGATTGCCTAGAAAGTGCATCAAGCCAAACCCATAAAATCCAAATCCAGGAACAAATCTGTAGTGGACAAAATGGGAAATCTTTTGTTGTTGTTTATCTTCTTTCTTATAGTTTCTTCTAATACTTAAAATAGTTCTGGATTGCTCTTCCACAGTAACAATGTAGGGAAGAGCATACTCTTCATCTATTTCTAAATAACAATGTTGTTCTAATAATGTATATTGTGGGTCACTATTATCTGTAGGAGATAATCCTAAAATAGTATCCATCTTTTCTGATAAAGATGTAGGACTAGGATAGGTTGCTTCAGGTAAATCTATTTCATCATAGATACCTGTACGCATATCTTTTGCTAAATCTACTGGACTTCTATAAATAACATGTGTATATCTATCTGCTTTATTTAAATTAGAAGCATAGTAAGAAACATAAAATTGGTCTATAGGAATAAATTCTGATACTGGTCTTTTTAAATTAGCATCATAATAAACTTTTTTAAATGCAGAACCTATTAAAGGTAAATGAAATAACATTCTTTCAAACTCATCAAAGTATTCTGGCATCTGCTCAGTTACTTGATAGTTCATAAAGTCTTTTACTCTATTAGATTGTAATTCTCTTTCAGGAGTTACCTTTCCTAATATCTGTGTTTTAACTGGACCATTTGCAGGAAACATTTCTTGTATAGCTTTTGATTGAAACTTAACTGCTGATTCAATTAACATAGGATGTACTGCTGTGCATGCACCTTCAAAAGGTTCTGATGTATCTTGTATTTTTAATCCTAGTAAATCAAACCCTCTTTCAAACATAGATTCCCATTCAGCTCTAGAATCTTTATCTGCTGTATAATTATTAATTACATCTTCTGCTATCTTTACTAATTTTTCTTCATCTAAAGTGTCTGCAATATTACCAAACCATTCTTTCATTTCACTTTCAGGTTCCATCTCGATATTAACCTCAGTAAAATCTACAGTAACTCCCCCATCTTCATCTGCTTCAAAAGTTGGTGAGTTTGTTGCTTCTTTAATTTGTTCTGGAAGTTGTACTACATTTGATATTGTTTCTTCTATCTTATCAAATGGATTTTTTTCTATTGCCATTATATTGCTCTCTGTGTATTATAATTATCACTACGTTCTATTATTCCCCCTTGGCTAAACATTCGTGGACCTTTAGGTGTATCTATTTTTAATTGTCTTAATTGTGATTGTGTTGGAGTACGTGCTCCTTTTACTAAAACCATTTCTCCTACTTGAACTACTTCTTCTGCTTCAAAAACAGGCTTACCAGTTATCTTATTATAAAAAGCTCCTCCCTTATCAGGATTAAAACCTACCTCAACCCAATCTTCACTATTTTTTATTTTTTTTGCATAGTCTACTACACTAGATGGTTCTATATCTTGTATAGCTCCATCTATAGTTGCAAAGGGTGTTTTTTGTCCATGTCCTTCTTTACCTGTTTGTTTAGAAACTTTTGTTGTAGCAGTAGTAATAGCTTTTTTACTAGCAGGTCGTAACTGTATTAAATTTCTACCACCATCTTTTTTTAATGTTCCTTTTAAATAAGCTGCAGCTATATGACCTATAGCTCTATTTTTATTTAATGAATCATGAACAGTAGGAACAAAAACTCTATAGTCTCTATAAGCAGGTATATCAAGACGTAATCCCACAGGTTGGTCTTGAATTATATTTTTGGTTAATCCTATTATTTTATCTTTTTTATTTCCCTCTAAAACAGAATACATTAATAAATCACTAGGTGCTTCTAAACTTTCATCAAATACTGTAGGAGGAATATTTTTATCACGAATTTCTCTAAATTTTTTAGATGAAATTTTTCCTGCTTTTAATGCATCTGCTGCTTCTCTTACAATTTTAGGTGAACGTATTTCTGTTCTGTTTGCTTGTATATTTGCTGCTTTTAATATTTCATCTCTATCAATACCCATTTCTTTAGCTAAAGCAGATGCTGCATCTCCTGTCTCTTCTACTTTTTTTATAGGTGTAAAAACTAAATCTTCTTCAACTTTAGGTTTAGGTAAAGTCTCAGCCACTTCAGAAGTTTTAATTTTATTTAATCTAGGCTTTGTTAAAGCTTGTTTTAATACTGAACGTAATCCTGTTGAAAGCATAATTTTCCCCTACATACACACATCATCATAATGTGCATTACAACTTCTTCTGTAATTATTTAAATCAGAAGCAGTTAGTTTGTTCTTAAATAAATTTTTAATGAGTTGTGTCCCTGTTTTTAATATTGACATTTTTCCCCTTTAATGCATATTATAACATTAAGTTCTCCAGTATGCAACCTTTTTTTTCATAGGTGGGTCATCCCACTCTGGGTCTTCAGGATGTTCTAAGTGCCATGACTCTTTCATATAGTGTATTGCCATAGTCATTGCATCAACCTGGTCATCATGTGCTGCATTTGGAAAACGTAATAGTTCTTCTAATAAATCTTCTGACCATTTTCTATTGCTAGGTATCCATACTCTTCCTGCTTCCATTAGTGGAGTTGCAGAATATACTCTAGCTACTTTATCTTTATCTGGTAAATATTCTAAAACAGGTAATCCTGCTCTTCGCATATCTTGTATTAGTGATTGACCAGATGCTTTCTTTTCTATCATACAAACATCAGGTCTATGTTCATCATATAATTGTTGTGCTATACGTCTTAACTCTGGATATTCAAATCTACCTTTTATGTTTCCTAATAATATTAGTTGAGCTACATATTGTTCGTAGCCATCTTCTGTTTCTTCATAGGTATGAAAGATTCCCCATGTTTGTATTACACTATAGTCTGCAGTTCTTGATGTGGAGAACGCAGTATCATACGTTTGTATTATAAATTCACAAGGTGGTGGCTCTTCATCATCCCAATGCTGTATCCATTTCTTTTTTATAATACCTCCCTCATCAGGAGTTGGGTCTTGCATGTAAAGTGCGTTCCAATATCGAGACCCATTGGATGCTTTTATCTCTGCTTCGTCTACCTTGAGAACATCTTCAGGCTTCCATTCTGGAAAATAGCTTGAACCCACAGGTAACTGCAGTAACGAAGCTGACTCCTCGTCTAACCAGGCAGGTATTCGCACCACATGCCAGGGAGTTACAGCATAATCACCTACATTCTCTTCTTGTTTTAGTAACCACCCACATAAATCGTCATAATGATACCTAGTATTAATAATTAAGATAGAACCATTGGGCATAATACGTGTTCGTAGTCCTGATGGATACCATTCTTTTACATATCTTCTTCCTGCTGCAGAGAATGAGTCCTCTTCAGACATCACATCATCTAATATGGCTATGTGAGCTCCTCGACCTGCTATCTGTGACCTAACACCTGCTGCATAGTACGTACCATTTTGGTTTGTCTTCCATTTTCCTGCAGCTCTTACATCACTTCTTAGGGAAACACCTTTAAATATGTTTTGAAATCGTTCATCATTTACAATATCTCTTACACTTCTACCAAAATCACTAGATAATTGGTCACTATGAGAGACAGTTAGTATCTCATGCTCTGGATTTCTACCAATATACCATGCAGGAAACAGTTTGGAACAGATTACAGACTTAGAACTACGTGGAGGTAGAAAGACCATGAGCCTTTTTATCTCTCCAGATTCTAATTGTTGTAGTTTATGGCTAATTAACTCTATGTGGCGACCCATTTTCCAATCAGAAACAAGGGTTGGAGCTAATGTTCTAACAAAAGTGACAAAGTTTTCTTTAGATTCTTGTTTTATTTTTGTTTGTAACAAAGTATCTAAGTGAATATAGGGACTTATAGTATCTATAGTCTGTATAGTTTCCAATATATTTAAACCTATTGTATGTTATGATATTAAAATAATAATAAAAATAAATAAAAGATAAACAAAGTACATTTATTTTTATTAACTATATATAATTATACATAACTCCTCCACGTTTGTCAAGTATTTTTTTATATTTTTATTATTTAGCCTGTTATTTTGGTGCATATATGGGGGTGGGGTATATATATATACACACACGCAAAAATTTTTTGTGTAGCCTGTCAATATTTTGACATGTCATTTTTTTGACAAGTCTAAATGATACCTTAGTCAATTTTTTGACGTGTCAATTTATTGACTATTGCTGTCTTTATAATTGTAATGATGAGCCTTGTCTTTATAATTGCAAAAGTTTCTAAAAATAATCTAAATGATTATAAAAGACATACTTTTAATTATACAGTTTAAACAATAAATAATAATTGTAATTATACAGTATAAAAAATTAATTATACTTTTTTATTATTTTTTTATTGACAATGATTATTTTTTAATGTAATAATGTTTACATTATTAATTTAACAAAAGGATATTATAAAATGATGATAATAGGAAAAGAAAAAACATTAGCATTTAGAAAATTATTTTTATTAAATGCTTTAAGAACTGAAATAGATACTAATAGAAGATTAACAAATAAAGTACCAAGTGCATATTCAATAATTAAAAAAGAATATAAATTAACTGGTAATAAAGAAAATGTTTATAGACAATTCTTTTTTAAATTAGTAGATGAAAAAATATTAGTTCTTAAATCATAAAATAAACTACAAAGGCTATTAATTAATTTTAGTAGCCTTTTTTTTTATTTAAAATAAATGGGAACTTTTTATGTTTTAATGCGTCTATATAAGTATGAAGAAATATTTATTAATTTAACTTGAGTATATTATGAAAAAAATAAACTATAAAAATAAACTAATAAGAGAAGTTAAGACAAGACAAAAACGACTAAATAAAAATGATATTAAATTTTTATTAAATGTATCTTTTAATATTTTACTTGATGATAAAATAATATTAAATAAAAAAGATACAAAAGAAATCTATAAATATATTGATAACTTAATAAATTTAAATCAATAGTATTATAGGAAAAACTAATAGCAAATATAACTTTACATTATAATATATATTTGCTATTAGTTAATTATTATTAATTTAACAAAAGGATAAAAGAAAATGAATACAAAAGAAAAAAACAAAAATTTTATTAATAAAGATAGTAATATTATTGATATAGATTTTATAATAGATGATAATAATATTATTAATGATAACATTAGTAAAATAAAAGATAAAAAAGACATTGACAATATCACAATAGATGATATTAACAATATATAATTAATTTAACAAAGGATAAAATAAAATGAAATTAAATATAAATGATAAAGCAATAAAAAATAAAACTACTAAATATATTAATAATATTATTAATGATGTAGAAAAACCATATATTTATAAAAATAAAAAATATAGTAACTACCCATTTTCTATTATTAAAGAAAGCACCAATAAAAAACTAGGAAAAAAAGTTTTAAAAGGTAATAAAAAAGACTTTAAAATGTACACATTAACATTAATAGAACGTGCTACTTGTTCAGATGAATGTGAACATTGGGAAACGTGCTATGGGAATAATATGATGTATGCTATTAGATTTAATCCATATAATAAAAACTTTTTACCACGTCTAGAAAGTGATTTAAAAACAATAGCTTTAAAACCTAACAATAAAAATGGTTTTTTATTGCGTTTACACGTTTTAGGTGATTTTTATAGTAAAGATTATATTTTATTTTGGAAACGTATGCTAAAATTATATCCTAATCTGCACATATATGGCTATACTAGAAATCATAATAATAGTAAGTATTTAGATAAAAGAAATATTGCAAATGAAATAATAAAATTAAATACTTTATTTAGTACAAGGTTTTATATTAGATTTAGTAATAAATTAGATATTGAAGAGAGTGCAAACTCTATTGAATTAGGAAAAAAAGGAATTACTTGTTTAGCTCAAATAGATGAAAAAAAGACGTGTGCAACGTGTACCTTGTGTTGGTCTAGTAAAAAACCTATTAACTTTATTACTCATTAATAAATTTTTATAAACTACCAATAAAACCTAGTATTATTTATTTAATGCTAGGTTTTTTATATCTATTACATAATTAAAAAGCTTTTTAAAGCTCATAGAGTGCCATTAAATAAAATTATGGCACTATCTAGCATAAAATAAAATTATGTTTATCAGTAAGCTTTATAATAAACTATAGGAAAAACTAATAATATTTATAGCTTGTAATTATAATATATATTGCTATAATGTATATTAATAATATATAAATATAAAAAACTTATAAAGATATTTATATAATATAAAAAACTTATAAAGATATTTATATTTTATATTATTATTTTTTCATTTTATAGTAAACTCCTTTAGAGGGTGTCAAGAAATTGACACTCTCTTTTTTTATGTGTCAAACTTTTGACTGTGACATTTATGCAACAGGTGTGACATATTTATCACTATAGGAAAATCCTATAACAGATATAGATTGACACAATACATTGTGATATAAATACAACACAAAAAAATTATTTATATTTTATTATTGACAGTAAAAAAATAATCTGTATAATTTGTATTAAGTTTTTATTAATTATTAAATGGAGTTTATAAATATGAATAAAGAAGATTATATAGAAAAGTTAGAGAAAGAAAATAAATCAGCAATAAAACTAATAAACAATTATAAGTCTTTAGTTTTAAAACATAATAATAATGAAATAGATTATAAAATATTTATGGATAGTGCATTATTATTAACAACATATAAAATATAATAACCAAGGGAGAATATAAATATGAATATTAAATTAAATAGATATGGCAATCCTATAACTAATAGAAAGTATAGAACACAATACCAAAATGTTAATAGAAATATTAGTAATGGTCGATTCGTTTCTAAAGATTGGAGCAAGATAGCAAGAGATGAATTAAAAGAATTAAATTCATTTAAATTTTAAATTAACTTGGTGCTATTGAATTAATTTTTAATAGCACCATTCAACCATAGGAGAATAGAACTATGACTAAACTAGGATTTGCTGTTTTTACTGCAGGAGTAATGTTTTTTTTATGTGCTATGATGTTAGATACATTTGATAATTTATTGTTAAACTTTGATTATTTAATACACGCATTAACAGATAAAGAATATTTTTTAAGTAGTATTGAAGGAACATTTAGAGTTATGTTATGGTTCTTTATGATGTGGATAGGGTTCTTAATATCTGTAGTAGGTCTAACAATGATGAAGTTAATACCTATGAGATGATAGGAAAAACTAATAATAGATATAGATTGTAATTATAATTAAGATGTGTATAATATATTTAAATTAAATATAAATGAAAGGAAAATAAAATGATAAATTTTAAAGTAATAAAAATAATTGCTAGGTCGCATAAAAAACAAATGCCAAAAGATGTGGTAGATTTTATGAACCAAGAAAGAAAAGGTATAAAGTTTGGAGATATGGATTTTATACACTTCATAAGAGCAGTACAAAAAGATGCTAGAGAATAGCATTTACATGGAGAGTAGTCCTGTGATGGTATGTATTTAGTATGGACAAGGAGTAATATCCCCAGAGTGATACATGCATGGCTCGTTCCTAGAGTAATAAAAGATAAGCCCTTAGAGTTACAGCTAAGGTGTCTAGGTAGGAACTGTAACTTCCTAAAGAAAGGTGCAAGTCCTTTACTCTCCCTGTAAGTGCTAACAAATATAACAAAGGAGAAGTGAATGAGTAATAACAGATGTTTAGGAGGTCTTGAAGGTTTAGCTTTTATGCTAGATAGAAATAGATGTGATAATATTAAAGAAGGTTTAGAAACATTTATGAAAGTTCCTAATGGAGCAAAAAAAGATTGTAAAGAGGAAGTTAAAAAAACACGACATAAAAATATTAAAAACTTTATAAAATTTTGTATTGAAAATAGGAGTTAATAATGGAAATTAATTTACATATAGAAACACCAATTAGCAAAGAAGAATATGTTAATATAGAGGTGGAACTTATGAAGGAACACGACCAAGAATTGTTAGATACTATATTCAAAAATAAGGAACATAACCAAGAGTTATCAAATACTATATTAGAAAATTATGTACATAACAAAATAGATAATTTATCTGAATTAGAATTTCAAAAACTTTGTATTAATTCTGGTTACTATGATGCTACAGATGATGAATTATTAAATGAGTTTTTAGATTCATTTAAAAAGTGTGAAGACCCAGAATACAAATGGGTTGTTACTGCAGACTGTGGGGTATTCTTTTATTTTAAAACAAAAGAACAAGCAGAAGACAAAGCAAGAAAAATGAAAGAAGAAAATTATCAATGGATAGAAATAAGGAGAAGTGAATGAGTAATATATACAATGAACAAAGAGCAGAACAGATGTTTGAAGAAATGGTAGAGGATAACATCTCAAAAGAATCATTAGTAGAAGTTATAGCTTTTATAAAAGATTATCTTGTAAAAAATATAACTTCTAAATGGACTGATGAGTTTGTAAAGAAAGACAATATGGTATTATTAAAATTAATACTTGACAAAGTAAAACAAATAGATGATAATGCAAGAATGAAGACAGAACATTTTACAGAAAAGAATAAAGACTTTTGGATAGAGGGAGCAGATTAAATGACAGATAGAAATAAATTAAAAAGATTAATAGAGGAATATGAATACACTATGAGTATCAGTAGAGAAACATTAAGAAGTGAATCAGCTATCACTACTGATATAGAACAAGAGTGCAAGAGATTAGGAATAACACCAGAAGAAGGTTATGAATGGTATGATATAAAGGAAGGGAGATATAAAATATGAATAGAAAAGATTATATAAAATTTAGAACATACATAGTAATGGCTAAGAGAGTTTATGCTTATGTGAATGTGAACAAAGAAGGTTATGAGGGTGAGTATGTTAAGTTATCTAAGAAAGATTTAATAGATAGACTAGATAATATACACATTAAAAATAAACAGAACATAGAAGACTATGGAGATGATGCAGTAGTAAAAGAAATAGATACAGATAAGTTTACTTTTGTTACGAAAGATGACAAAAGATTTTTTTTAAATACAAAATGGTTAGGTAGACCAGAAGAAGTATGGATTAATTAGGAGATAATAAATGGGTACTAGAGTTATAACATTACAAGAGCCTTCTGGTGAAATACTAGATGATGTATTTAAAAAGAAACCTACTTTCAAAGATATTTATCCTAAGATAGGTGCAAGTATTATTCAAATAGTAAAAGGTATTATTGAGATTGATACACACAAAGGAGTTAAAAGAAAAACTGTAGAGATGTGGATAGATGAAGAGGGTAAACTTACAGGCAAGTCTGTGAATGTAAAGGCAACTATGGCATATCAATTATATAATAAAAAAAGATTTGGTTATGCAAATAGAGATACAATAAGGGGTAGTGTTGCATTTATTATTCCTAATTATGAACAGTATGAGGTTGAAAGATGAGCAAAAGATTTAAACAAGTAAACGTACAACACTTTGCTACACTTGTACAAGAGATAGATGTATCCAAGTATACTCAAAAAGAATATGTAGAGATTGTAGAGGAATTATATATGGGTATCTTCAGACACAATACAGATGGTGACTTTGTTGTAGAAACATTACCTAATGAAAAAGGTAATTGGAAGGTGCATAAACCTTCTGCCACTAAAGAAGAAGTTATGGAGTTAATAAAACAAGGTAAGGTTGTATGGGACAAGAACGTCATTTAACACCAACACAACATTGGGAACTGCATCAAGGACTATGGTATATGCTAGGTTGTAATATGAAACTAAAGCATAAAGATAGAACAAAGATTATTTATGTTGACAATAAAAGTAAAAGACAGTATACTTATTCAGCATTAGGATTTATAAAGGAGAAAAAACTATGAGTAAAATATATATTAGAAAAGTTTATGAAGATAACAAATATACTGTTTCTTTTGGTACAGATGAAGATGTTAAAGATTGGAAGGAGCAAGAAAAGGAATGGATAGAACAAGATTTTTCTGTAGCTGACGATAGTATAAAATTACTTTGTGAACTTAAAAAAAATAATTTAGATGTAGTATTGCAAAAAATTAATGAGGAGATTAGAGATGCCAACTAAATCTAAAATTAAAAAGAAACCTAAAAAAAATACTTGGGTATATATTTATGGAGATGAGATGCTAGAGATATGGGAGCATTTTGGAATTGATTTTCCTAATCCTGATGATAGAATGAAATTAAAGTTTGTTAAATATGAAACAAAGGAAATGCAAGGTGGCTAAATTTATCATCTATGCACAGAAAGTTTTGCACTATAAGAAAGAAATAAATTCTAAAGACAGGGATAGTGCAGAAGATAGGGGTCGCACTTATGAAGCAGACGACAATCCAGAAAGATTGTTTACACATAATGGCGAGGAGTTTTATATAACAAGTATAGAGGAGAGTGAAGATGGCAGATAATTTTTTTGAAGGTGCAGTAAATTCAGATATAACTGATAAGCTAGAAAAGTATAAAGAACTATGTGAAGCATTAGTAGGTATAGATGCTACTGAAAGATATACTCACGAGGATATACTTTCATATGTTTATAATCTAAAAAAAATGGAGGATAAATATTATGACAGTCAGAAAACTTAATGACGAAGGACAAATAGATTTAGCAAGAGAATATATTATTGATATGTTCGAAGAGTTACAGGACAGAGTATCTGTGCCTAATATGGTAATGGCTATGCAGATGCAAACAACAGACCTTGCATATGATACTGCACCTAGTCGTACTGTAGCTACAAGTATGTTGCTAGAAGTTATTAATATTAAACTTAGAATGGAAACAGAAAAGGAGTTTGCAGATGAGTGAAGAACAAATGATATACATAATAAAAAATAACTTAATTGACCAATGTAATGAACAAGAAAAAAGAAAAGTATTTAACTTTGCCTTTGGTGAAGAATTTATGAAGTCAAAAGACAAAGGTGAAATTAAAACATACGAGGAGAATACAGATGAGTAAATACAAATATGGATTTCAAGAATGGTCAAGAGATGTAAGATTTTATTCTGTAGAGTGTGATAAAAAACTTACAAGAGATGAGGTATATGATGCAATATATGAAGTGGTTGGAGATTGCCAAGAATATGGAGATAGACATAAAGTTCCATTAGATAATGGTTCTATTGCAGTAGTTACCTATAATGGTAATGAAATTGGTAGTGCAGATTCTGAGATTACAGAAGGAGAGGAGGACTTAGCAGATGATTAAATATATTATCTACACACAGAACAGATGTGGCTACTGCGAGAGTGCTAAAACGTTATTAACAGATGCAGGAGAAACATTTGAAGAAAGAAAGTTAGACACACTTGAAAAGATAAAAAGATTTAAAGAAGCAGGACATAAAACTGTGCCACAAATCTTTCTACACATTGGAGGGTATGCAGAACTAGAAGAGTTTATGTTTCCAGATGTAGATTTTGAGCCAGACATACATCTAGTAGAAGATTTAAAACCTACTGCAAAAGTAATACCATTCAAAGGAAAGATAGGTGCTATCTCTGGAGATAAAGATGAGTAAAGAAATATTAGAAGCAGTAAGAGAAGCTAGTATATCTATAGCCTGTTGTTTAGATGAGCCTAGTGATGTATCTAAAAAAGATTTAGAACATATACAAGACCAGATAACTAAGATAGAAAATTATTTAACACCTTTTTATTTAGAAGAGTTAGAGGAGATGAAGAATGAGTTTTAAAAAATATAAAGTAGAAGTAGAACTTGAATTTGATAAACGACCATCAAAGAAAATTGTATTAGATAGGTTGTTTGATGTATTAAGGGACAACAAAGTTGAATATAAATTATATAAGTATAACAATAAGTTATACGATTTTGTTCAGAGGAGGACTTAACTATGATAAACATAAATAAAGAAATGTTACAAATATTTATAAGTATTTTAGTATGGTATTTTCTATGTTTTATTGTACCCTATGTAGGGTATTGACTATATGGAAAATGTGATGTATAATAAAACTAATGTGAAAAAACAAATGTTCGTTATAGCTATGCCATATCCAAAGCATAAAGAATTACCAGACATTTTAGAAGAAGAAGATGGTAAAGTGATGTATTTTAAAAGAAAAAAAGATGCTATAACTTTTTTACAAAACTTATATGATGAAAGAAACATGCACATACAAGCATTGATAGATGATAACATAGAAATTATGAGAGTACAATGAATGAGATAGATATGCTACGAAAAAATGTTAGAGATTTACAGGAACAAGTACGTTATCTTACCATAAGATTAAAACAAGAGATAGAGAAGAACGAAAAAAAACCTGATGAGGGGTTATACAATCCTGATGCAGGTCATATTGAAGATGAGTAAAGACAGAGAAAGAAGACTAAAAGCTACAGGTAAATGGTTTAAAAAAACTAAGAAGAAAAGTCTATGGATAAATAATATTTTTCCTGCGATATTAATTATTAGTTTTATTTTTTACTTGATAACATTATAATAAGAGATAAGAAGATGAATTTATTACAAGCAGAACTTAAAGAACTTATAAAAGAAAGATATTATGAGTACCTAGAAGAGGGTTATGAATCTTTTGAAGCTATGGAGTTAGCTAAAAGAGATATAGAAGAAAGAGCAGATTCTGATATAGGTGCATATAGAAAATTATATAATAGTTCTTTTGAGGTTGACTAAGTTAAAGTTTTAGTATATAATATTATTTTTTAATAGGGGATTTTATGGAGAAAAAATGGCTAGACAGGGGTGCTTGTCCTAAGTGTGGGTCAAGTGATGGGAATGTTAAACATTCTGAAGGTTATAGCTATTGCTTTTCTTGTAACACTAGATTTGGAGAGAATATGCAACATGAAAAAGTAGTACCAATACCTACAGAAAGTGCTATTAAAACTGTAGGTACAACAGGTGCATTATCAGAAAGAAATATTAGCAAAGAAACTGCACAAAAATATAATACAAGTGTAAAAGTAAATGGTAATATGAATACACACCACATTTATAAATACTACAATGAGAGTGGTGCCAACATAGGAAACAAAGTAAGAGAGGTTGCCACTAAAAATATGTGGGTAGAAGGAAATATAACTGAAGCTACATTGTTTGGACAAAATTTATTCACAGGTGGTGGTAAGTATGTCACCATAACTGAAGGAGAAGTAGATGCTATGTCTGCTTACGAATTGTTAGGTAGTAAATGGGCATGTGTATCTGTTAAGACAGGAGCAGGTTCAGCATTAAGAGATTGTAAAAAAGCATTTGAATATTTAGATAGCTTTCAAAACATAGTTATATCTTTTGATATGGATAAACAAGGTAGAGAAGCTAGTGAAAAAGTAGCACAGTTGTTTAGTCCCAACAAATGTAAGATTATGAATATGGAATTTAAAGATGCTAATGAGTATTTAAAAATGGGTAAAAGAGAAAAGTTCTCACAAGCATGGTGGAACGCACAATCCTATACACCTGCAGGGATTGTAAATCTTAGTAGCTTACGTTCAAAATTATTTGAAGAGGATTATTGTGAGACAGTTCCATATCCTTGGCACAAGTTAAATGATAAGACTTATGGTATGAGAACAGGTGAGTTAATTACATTTACTTCTGGTGCAGGTATGGGTAAGTCTTCTATTATGCGAGAGATGATGCATCATTTACTCAAGAATACAAATCATAACATAGGTATATTAGCACTAGAAGAGAATACAAAGAATACAGTATTTAATATTATGTCAGTTGAAGCTAATGCTAGATTATACATTAATGAAGTTCGTAAAAATTATAGTGAAGAACAAATATTAGAATGGTTTGATAAGACTATTGGTACAGATAGATTTCATGCTTTTGACCACTTTGGTTCTATAGATAATGATGAGATATTATCTAGAGTTAGATACATGGCACAGGCATTAGAATGTAAATGGATTTTTATAGACCACTTATCTATCCTTGTATCTGGACAAGATGAAGGAGATGAGAGAAAGTCTATTGATGTATTAATGACTAAACTTAGAAGTCTTGTAGAACAAACAGGTATTGGTATGTTATTAGTATCACACTTGCGTAGACCTGCAGGAGATAGAGGACACGAAGATGGTAAAGAGATTACACTTTCACACTTACGTGGTAGTGCAAGTATTGCTCACCTATCTGATGGTGTTATTGGATTAGAAAGAAACCAACAAGATACTGATGAGGTAAAAGCTAACACAACAACACTAAGAATATTAAAGAATAGATATACAGGAGATACAGGTATAGCCACACATTTGCATTACAATAAAGATACAGGTCGCATGAAAGAGATTGACAATCCTTACGAAGTAGATTATAATGCAGAAGATAATACAGAGGAAGCACCTTTCTAATGAAATGTTATAATTGTGGAACAGAACTAATATGGGGTGGAGACCATGATTGTGAAAATGATGAAGACCATGCTATCGTTACCAATTTATCTTGTCCTAATTGTGATGCGTTTCATTTAGTGTATTGGGGTGATAAAGATAAGGAAGATAAACCAAGTTGGGAAGAAGGACACAAAGAATGGTTAAAAACAAAATAGTTTATAAACCAAGAGAGTTAACATTTAAGGAAAAAAGAATGATAGTAAAAGCACACAAAGTTTTATTTAATGATGATAAAGAACCAGAAATGTGGGAGCATTATTGTGAAGAGGAAGAAACTGAAATGGCAGTAGGTAAAGGTGAACCTTGTAATTGGTGTGGAAAAAAGGAGGAAGATTGTGAAAGTTGTTCTTGATATAGAAACAGACCAATTAGATGCTAGTGTAGTTAATTGTATTGTAGCTAAAAATATAGATACAAATGTATTTACAGTATTTGACCCAAGTAATATGCATGTGTTTAAAAACTGGTCTAAAGATATTGAACAATACATTATGCACAATGGTTTATCTTTTGATGCTCCTGTATTAAATAGGTTATTAGGTACTTCTATTAAACCTTCACAGGTGTTAGATACATTAATACTATCACAGTTATTTAATCCTATGCGAGAGGGTGGTCATGGGCTAAAAGCATGGGGAGATAGATTTAAATTTCCTAAAGGTTCTATAGAAAATTTTGCTCACTACACACATGAGTTAAGAAAGTATTGTCAACAAGATGTTGATATAACACATAAGTTATACAACCATTTAAAGACAGAGGGTAAAGGTTTTTCTAAGTCTTCTATTTATATGGAACATCAAGTAAGAGTTATCATAGACCAACAAGAAAAGAATGGTTTTTATCTTGATGTAAAGAAAGCTATGTGTTTACACAATACTTTATTAGATGAAGCTAATGAGTTAGAGAAGTGGGGTCGTATACGTTTTGACCCAACAAGAAAAGATTTAAAAACAAAAACAAAATATATACCTTTCAATATAGGTTCACGTCAACAGATAGCTGATAGACTTATGGATATAGGTTGGAAACCAAAGAAACATACAGAGAAAGGTAATGTAATTGTTAACGAAGAAGTTTTAGATAGTATTAACTTACCAGAAGCTAAAAAGATTTCTAGATATTTGTTGCTCCAAAAAAGAATAGCACAAATCAAATCCTGGATAGATGCTTGTGATGATACAGATGGTAGGGTACATGGTCGAGTGCATACTTTAAAAACTATAACAGGTCGTATGGCACATCATAGTCCTAACATGGCACAGATTCCTGCTGTTCGTTCTCCTTATGGAAAAGAGTGTAGAGATTGTTGGACAGTTGAGAATCCTTATACTCATTCTATTGTAGGCACAGATGCTAGTGGATTAGAACTAAGATGTTTAGCACACCTAATGAATGATGCTAATTTTACTGAAGAAGTTTTGCATGGAGATATACATACTGCTAATATGAAGATGGCAGGTATCTCAGATAGAGACCAAGCTAAAACATTTATATATGCTTTTATGTATGGTGCAGGTGCTAGTAAAATAGGTAAGATAATAGGTAAAGGTGCTAAAGAGGGAGAGGAACTTATGAAGAGATTTTTATCTAATATGCCTGCACTAAAAGAAGCTAGAGATAATATAACAAAATTAGCAACAAAAGGTAAGATAAAAGGTATTGATGGTAGATTACTTCATGTACGTTCTCCACATAGTGCGTTAAATACTTTACTACAAGGAGCAGGTGCAGTTATCTGTAAGCTATGGTTAATTAATATGAATAAAAGAATACAAACGTCTGGAGTAGATGCAAAGTTAGTTGCTTCAATACATGATGAATACCAATATGAAGTTTCTAAAAAAGACGTACAGAAATTTGGTAGTATTACCAAAGATGCAATGAAGGATACAGAACAACAGTTGCAAATGAAATGTCCACTAGATAATGAATGGAAGGAAGGTACTACATGGGCACAAACACATTAACAGTCAAAGAGTTTAAAGGTAGGAAAGACCACAAAGATTATATTAAGAGAGGTATAAGTGTGGAAAATAAATTCATACAAGAAGCATACAAGAAAGGATATGAGGTTAAAGAAGCTTCTCAAGATGATAACATGTTTAAACATATTGATTTAATATTAACAAAGGAAGGTGAAACATTTACAGTAGATATAAAAGCACAAAGAACAGGAACAGATAAGTCAAAAGGTTATGATGACTTATGGATTGTAGTGGAGTTTAAAAACACAGTAGGAAATCATGGTTGGCTTTATGGTCAATGTGATTATTTTGTTTTTGAACAGGAAGAAGAATATATTTTTGCTAACTCTGAAGAGTTGAGAGAGTTGTGTCATGAGGTTGTAGATTTAAATAAAAGAGTTAAGTCTTTTCGTGATGCAAATTATAAAGTTTGGGGTAGGAGTTATCAAAACAAAAAAGATTTACTATCTAGAATAGAAAGGTCAAAAGTTTTAGAGTTAGAAAGTACATTTACTTGGAAGAAAAGTCTTGACATTTCTACAGAAGTATGTAATAATTCAATTTTAATCAATAAAAAGGATAAAAAAATTATGAGTGTATTAAAAGGAAATGCTTATTGGGCGAGCATAACAAGCCCTAACACAACATTTGATTCTGATGGTGTGTGGACTATTGACGTAGGTAATCTTGATGCAAAGAATAAAAAGATGGCTCAAGAAGATGGTCTTAATGTTAAGAATAAAGGTGATGACAGAGGAGACTTTGTTACCATTAAAAGAAAAGTTAAAAACAAACGTGGTGATTTAAATAAAGCACCAGAGGTTGTAGATGCACAGAAGAGAGCCATGATTAATACGTTAATTGGTAATGGTTCAGAAGTTAATGTGTTGTATTCTACATATGACTGGGAGTTTGGTGGTAAGTCTGGAGTGTCTGCTGATTTAAGAGCAGTACAGGTTACTAACTTAATTCCTTACAATGCAGATGCAGATGCTGATAACGCATTTGATGTTGTGCCTGATGGTTTTGTTTCTAATGAAGATACAGATGCAAGGTTTGCTTCTTAACTAAGAAAGGACATGGGGAGTTCTGGCAAAAACCAACGTACAGTAATCAGCTTGGTCTCCCCATTTTAATCATATGAAGACAATAGATACATTAGTAGAAGATATATATAACTTATTTGAACCAAGTATTATTAATCAAATAAGTGAAAAAGATTTAGAGAAACATTTAAAAGAGTTTACAAAAAGTGTAACTAACAATATTAAAATTGTTTTAAATGAACAACCTAAAAAGAAGAGAAAATTATCTTTGTCTTCGATAGGTAAACCAACAAGACAATTATGGTATGACAGACATTCAAATTCAGAAGCTAGACCTTTAGCTCCATCAACAAGAATTAAATTTTTATATGGACACATATTAGAAGATTTACTTATACTTTTATCTAGAGTAGCAGGACATACAGTTACAGAAGAGCAAAAGCAGGTAGAAGTAGAAGGTATTAAAGGACATCAAGATTGTAAAATAGATGGTGTGTTAGTAGATTGTAAGAGTGCTAGTGGTTTTGCATTTAAAAAGTTTGCTAACAATAGACTAGCTGATGATGACCCTTTTGGATATATAGCACAAATATCTGCATACTCTGAGGGTAATGGTGTGAATGAAGCATACTTCTTAGCGATAGATAAACAACATGGTAACATTGCACTAACTAGAGTGCATGATATGGAGATGATAAATGCAAAAGAAAGAGTACAGTATCTCAAAGGTGCTTTGGAATCTAAAACAATTCCTGATAGATGTTATAGTGATATTCCTGAAGGTGTTTCTGGGAATAGGAAGCTTGCTATTGGTTGTGTTTTTTGTCCTCATAAAAGAGAGTGTTGGTCTGATGCTAACAATGGTCAAGGACTTCGTGCTTTCAAGTATGAAAAAGGTCCAACATATTTTACAAAAATTGCAAAAGAACCTAGAGTAGAAGAAATACTAGAATGGTAAATAGTCATTGGGTTTGGTATAATAGTGGTAAACCTTTTATACCTAATGAAGATAAGTTTGGTTTTGTTTATATAATAACTAATACTAAAAATAAAAAAGCTTATGTTGGTTGTAAACAATATTATTCTATGGGCAAAAAGAAAACAAAACATAAGTGGGAAACATATACAGGGTCATCAAAATATCTTAATAAAGATATAGAAAAGATAGGTAAAAAGTATTTTATATTTGAAGTAATTGCAGAATATAAAAATAAAAGAAGTCTTCGTTATTATGAAGCACATTATCAAATGAAATGGAATGTTCTTACTGCTACATTGGAAGGTAGTGATGAACAAGCATTTTATAATTCATATGTAGGTGGTAAGTGGTATAGACCTATTGAAAGTTATAAGCCTGTCACAGAAGAAATTAAAAAACAAATAAGTAATACTTTGAAAGATTATTTTTCATCAGAAGAGGTTAGAGATAGAGCAAGTAACTCTAATAATCATTTAAAGAAACCTGTTAGATGTACAAAAGAAAATGGAGATGTTGTTATATTTAATGGGTCAAGAGAAATAGTAAAAGCAGGTTATGATGATTCTATTATTCATAAGTTAGCTAAAGGTGGTAAACAAACAAGAAAAGATAGACCTAATGGTAAAGGATACACTATTAGAAAAAAACATAAAGATATTATTAAAGTAGAATTTATATAAGGAAAAAAATATGGCAATAAAAACACATATATTAGAAGCAGTTATGTCTCACTATACAGCAGAGAGAGATAAAGCTTTAACAAATATTAAGATACATCTTAACAATCCTGTAGGTGTAGGCGAACACCCTAAGATTGTAGAAGATGTTATTGAGTTAGTACATAAAGCATCTGAAGCACAAGATGCAATGGAGATGTTAACAAGCATAGTAAATAATGAAAAAGACCATTGACATTTTTTTAGATGTAGAGTATAATAAAAAAGAATTACCAGAAAGAGGTTTATTTCTATCTGTTATATTACAAGCTTTACTAGATGCTACAAATAAAAAAAGTAAAGTACATAGAGATAAAGCAATCGCCTGGTTTTTTTGTAGTGTTGGTGTTACGTGTGATAACTTTGAGCAGATATGTAACCATGCAGGATTAAGTCCTTCATATACAAGAAGTTTTGCATATAAAGTTATTCATTCACCAGACTTAAAATATGTTAGACAAAGAATAAAAAAGATGTTATAATATGGAGTTTGATTTATTAACATGTTTTATTACAGGAATATTATTGGGTATGTTTATTGTTTTATTAGCATACTTTGTAACTAGATTATAGGAGAGGATATGGGATTGATGGATAAAGCTATTGCAGATACAGTTAAAGATAACAAAGATTTTAAAAAATCAAATTTAAAAGAACTTGCTAGTCGTAAGAGACAAGTGGGTGGTAATCATTATAAAAATTTTAAGATTCAACCAGTTGATTATATTATGCAAAATGATTTAACTTTTTTAGAAGGAAATGTTATTAAATATACGACCAGAGCTAGAAAGAAAAATGGTATTGAAGATTATGAAAAAGCAAAACATTGTATTGAATTATTAATTGAACACGCAAAGGAACATGGACATGAATAATTATTTACCAACAGAATATCAGACATTTATCCATGCATCTAGATATGCACGTTGGCTACCTGATGAGAGTAGAAGAGAAACATGGATAGAAACAGTATCTAGATTTAGTAATTTTATGCAAGGTCATTTAGATAAAAATTTAGGTGTGGTATTAGATAGTGAAGTATGGAGAAGAATAGAAGATAGTATTATAGGTTTATCTGTTATGCCATCTATGAGAGCATTAATGACTGCAGGAAACGCATTAGAAAGAGAAAACATAGCAGGATATAATTGTTCTTATATACCTATTGATAATCCAAAAGCATTTGATGAAGTATTATATATACTTATGAATGGTACAGGTGTAGGTTTCTCTGTTGAAAGACAATATATAGATAAGCTACCTACTATACCAGATAGAGAGTTT
>VTLG01017330.1_pt1 | contig 21980 bp, 31 predicted proteins | sample 4694571 | NCBI WGS metagenome assembly VTLG01 (sample SAMN12604809, study PRJNA352737) | marine metagenome | biome: ENVO:00000447; feature: ENVO:00000209|ENVO:00000569|ENVO:01000036; material: ENVO:00002151; isolation source: viral sequences binned using virsorter ... | reverse complement strand
GGATGCTTATTTACAACTCTACGGACAACAAGTTTCAAGGCTACGAAGGCGGTTCCTGGGCTAACCTGATATAGAGTTAGCGAATGACAAATTTGCAGATTATTCAGATTGCCCTTAGAAGGGTTGGTCTGAATACAAGTAGTTCTGTTTTTAAAGACTCTGCGCGTGATTATATGAATATGATCGCACAGGATATTGCGTCCAGAGAAAAATGGAACTGGCTTTTTAAATCTTCTACTTTTAATACAAGCAGTGGAACTCGTACGTATTCTCTTGCCAGTGATGTAGTAGCTCCTCTTTCATTTCGCAATACTACCGAAGATCATATTATGCTCATCATGTCTACTCAGGATATTGATGCGGCTGATCCTGATGCTTCTATAAATGGCGATCCTCGATGGGTTTCTATTGATGGAGTAGATGCCAGTGGAAATATTGAAGTTACGCTATATCCAGAGCCTGACGGGACAGACACTATTGCTTACAGGTATTATTCTTCAATACCTACTTTTACAGAATCCAACGATAATGACAGTATGAACCCTTATGTTGCTACTGTTTGTCAGCCTGCATTAATACATGGCATTTCTGCTTTGTATAAACAGGAAAAAGGTGACGATCAGGGTGCTGTTTCGGATCGACAGGAAATGGAACGGGTTATAGCAGTGGCAGGCAAGCAGAATTTTAATATCCAAGGGAATAGATCTTACCGAATGCGTAGAGCAGACGATCATACGTCTGGTAAGTTTAGCTTTCAGCCTACGGAAGGAAGTATAGGCTAATGCCAATATCTGCTGAATCGCTACGTCTTGGCCCTTGGCGAAGTGGCGTAAACTATAGCCTTCCGGCTGAAGATATGCCCCCAGATGGCATTTTTGAAATGGAAAACTGCACTGTAGGGTTAGCCGGTGAAGTATCAAAACGTAACGGTTTTGCAAAGTTTAACGCTACTGCTATGAACAGCGGTGCGACAATAACAGCTTGTGGTCAAGTTGTTTTAGCCGGAACAGAAAAAGTGTTTGCCTTTGCAGGTAACAAATTTTTTGACGTTACGGGTGGAACAGCAACAGACCGAACAGGTAGTGTGACTATAACGGCAGGCGATGATTATACATGGGATTGGGTGTTAGCCGGAAGCACATTGATAGCGGTAAACGGTCAGGATACAGACGGCATAAAGTGGGAAGGTGGAACGGGTAACGCTGCAACGCTTGACGATAGCTCTCGATTTACAAAACCCAAGTGGGTAACTTTTTGGGAAAACAGAGCATGGGTTGGCAACATAAATGGAGCTGCTGACCGCATATGGAGAAGCGATGCAGGTGATATAGAAACTTGGGGTTCATTAAGTTTTCATTCAATAGGTTATGATATTACGGGATTGCGCCCATTTCAAAACTATTTGTCTGTTCATACAGAACAGGGCATACATACACTTACGCCAACAGGTAACTCTACTATACCGTTTCAACAACAACAGCGCACACAACGTGGAACAATTGCAGGGAGAAGCATCGTAACAGTTCCTGGTGAGCGTCAGTTGTTCGTAAGAGACGATGGCATATACCAATGGTCAGGTGGTGCATCTGTTGAAAAAGTTAGTTTTGCGCTCGACGATAGATACTGGCCTAACTTAAACAAGGCTCGATTGTCTTATTCGTTTGCATTGTATTATCCCGCACAGGAACAAGTTTGGTTCTTTTTGCCTTATGGTGACAGCACTCAAACAAGAATGAATAGTGTGGTTGTGTATTCATATCGTTTAAATGCTTGGTTTGGGCCTTATAACGGGTTTGAACGAGACAGCGTGGCGTTAATAGACGATTTACCACATGCTGGAGATTTTGCTGGTAGAATAATGAAGCATGACAGTGGAACCAATGATGATGGAAGTGCTATTAAGGCGTATTTTGAAACAGCTTCTGTAAGTCCGTATGGTGACGCAACAGAATGTAGGTGGTTATACAACCGATTATTATATGACAATGTAGGTGCATTTGATATGTCTATATCGCAAGTAGCTGCCGGAATTGTTTCTAATACACAAACGGTTGCTATGGGTAGTGCCGGAAGTGTTTTGGATAGCACGTTTGTTTTAGGAACGTCTGACCTTGCACCAGACGTAAGCGCATTAACAAGCGATACAGACTTATTTGGATATGACTCAAGAAGTATGTTGCGTTTTACTAATTTTAATTTAGATGAAACATTCACTATTCGACGTACAAGTCTTCAATACAAGCCTATTGGGAATGTGCGTCAACGTAAAACAGGTATAGAATAATGGCGGTAAGTTATAACGAAATGATGACAGGCAAGAAAAAGAAACAGCCTACAATGGCACAGGCACAAGGCCAAGATCCGTTAGTTACTGCCATAGCTGAAGGTTCTACCGGAGGTTCTTTTGGTGCAAACAACCAAGCCGCTAATATGCCACCTGGTGTTGGTGGAAATGTTAATGCGTCTGTAAATAATATGGCAGCAAATCAACCGCCTGGTGTTGGTGGTAATATGGCTCCACCTACACCACCTCCACCACCGATTCAGCAAAACATGCCGGGTACGGTGCAAGGTACGCCAGTTCAGCAAAACATGCCAAATACAGTACAAGGTGTACCAGTTCAAGAAAACATGGCTAATACTGTACAGGGTATACCAGCACAACAGAACATGCCTGGATCAGTGCAGGGTACACCAGTTCAGCAAAACTTACCTGGATCAGTTCAAGGTGTTCCAGTGCAACAAAATTTACCAGGCACGGTACAAGGCACTCCACAGGTTCAACAGAATATGCCAGGAACTGTACAAGGTGTGCCACAGGTTCAGCAAAATTTACCGGGTAGTGTACAAGGCACACCACAGGTACAACAAAACATGCCAGGAACTGTACAAGGTGAACCGCAAGTGCAACAAAATTTACCCGGCACGGTGCAGGGTATGCCGCAGGTTCAACAAAATATGCCCGGAACAGTACAGGGCGATGACCTTGCTACTACGTTAGCCGAAGACATAAACAGACAATATACAGAGGGCATGTTACCAGCTACGACTCAGCGCGAAGATATTAATAGGCAATACGAAGAAGCTTTTGGTGGTACTACAACTCAAGCTGATGACATCAACAGGCAATACGAAGAAGCCTTTAGCGATGCGCCTTTACAGACTACGCCTACTGACATTGCAGGTGCTGGTGCGGATATGGCTGCTGCTCAAAATGTGGTTGAACCCGAAGCTGCACCAATGGCTGATACGTTAGAAGAGGCACTACGTCAGCAATACATGAGTAGAGTTGGTGGAACAGACGATCCTATTTTAGCGTCTCAATTAGCCGATCAGCAGATGCGCCAGAACGAAGCACGAAAAGCATTGGTTGAGCAGTTGGGTCGATATGGTGTGTTGCGAGGCGGTGGTGATACAGCAGCCGCTTTAGCGAGAATGGGTGAGGGCGATGAGCGTAACCGATTAGCACTCGAAGCTCAAGCTGCACAACGCAGACAACAGGACTTACGTGATGCTCAAGGTTTTGATTTAGGTCAGCGTGGTATGGGTCTGCAAGAAGATCGAGCGCAACAAGACATCTTAACACAAGCGTTAAATCGTGACATTGCCAGAGCCGGTCAAACTGGAATATTTGAACGTGATGAAACAATGGCTGCAAAAAGACAAAGCGCAGAGCTTGATGCGTTAAGAAGGGGTCAGGAACGTGCAGACGCTGCTTTAACTGGCGAATTTGGCGAAGATGGTCAGCAGACCTTACAGGCACAACGCCAACAAGCAGAATTGTTTGGAGAGTTAGACGATCAGAAAACATTGGCTGGTCAACAGTTAGAATCGCAGTTGTTTGGTGAGGTCGATGACCGTCAGACGCTAACGGGTGAAACCACACGTAGCGGATTAGAAACGGAAAACCTACAGCGTAGAATAGCTGAAGCCGGTCAGACCGGACTGTTTGATACAGGCGCAGCGAACATGGCTCCAGTACGAACACAACAAGCCAAAGCATTACAGAGCGAACTGGATACGGCTGCATTAGGACGTGATGCCACACGCGCTGGTTTGACGGGTACGTTTGACGACGATCCAACATTGGAAGCTCGACTACGTGAAGCTGGCTTAACTGGAGAGCTTGACGGCAGGGCTACAATAGCTGGAAGAGCAGCCGATTTGGATCGTGTAGGAGCTGCATTGGCTGCCATTGATCCTTCTTTAAAAGGCGTAGGTGATCCAATATTTGAAGCACTTACTGGAGAAATTGAATCAGATGAAAGAAGAAGAGCTTTTGACCAGATGATGTCAGAAGTAGATGAGGCTACTTCATATGATGACTTTTTTGTTTTAGCAGATAAATATGGAGGTGATCCAAGATTTGCATCGGCCTTAGAAGAAGTTATGCGAATAAAGCTAAGTGAACAACAAGAAGATAAAAAGAAAGATGCCAGACAAAAGTCAGATATCAATCAACTTAATAATGAAGATTTTGATGAATCAGCGCGTTCATAATAAAAGAAAAAGGAGATAAATATGCCTGGCCCATTAGCAATGTTAGGTATACAAACTGGAATTGGTTTAGGACAAAATTATTTAGCAAACAGAGCAAGAAAAAAACAAGATAAACGCAGAGAAGAGCAAGAGGCAAGAGATAAATTGGTGCAGTCGTTTTCTCCATCTGCTCAACCCGTTGGAGGAGAAGCCGTGCAGCCTGTTGGTGGAATTATGCAAGCGTTGTCTGATCCAATTACTCAACAGTTACTTGCTGAGTTGGCAGGTAAAGGGGTTGATGCTTTAAGTAATAATGCTACGGGTGGAATGAGTGACGCTGCAAGAGCCGCTATGAACCGAAGTTTTAAATTTGGAACCCCTGTAGGGGGTAGGCCGATGTTTGGTGGTTAACAAGAGAACAGGAAAAAACAATGAGTGAATTATTAGGCAGTATGCCAGCAATTAAAAAACTGCCGGGCGAAACTGACGAAGAGCTTATAAGGCGAATAGAAGAAGAACGTCTAAAACTGGGTTTGCCTGCACCGAACAAAAATATGACAGGGGTGGATTTAGACGTAAAAGTTCCTCCAGGTATGGAAGGAGCTTCTAGGGAAGAATTAGTTGCGGCTGCTCAAAGTGTGGCATTGCAAGGAAGAGATGGCCTTGGTAAGCCTCTTATAACAGTCGATACTAAACCAACAAATCCTTTTTTTTCTTTAGGAACTGGAAATTTAAACGTTACAGAAGATCCATTTGATACAGACAAAGAGCCTTTGGATAGTGTTAATCTTAGCGACATGGGCGGTAAGATTACAGGCGAAGACAGAAAAAAAATTATTCTTGGTTTAAGATCAGAAGATGATCAGGCAAATCAGGATAGGCTCATAAAAGAGCTTATGCCGACACCTCCACCTATTAAAGAAAAAGAAGAAAGCCCTTCTGTTGTTATAACAGATGAAATGAGAAAAAACTTTGATGTACCTGAAGTTGAAGAAAAAAAAGCTGTTACTCCAAAGCCTTCTGTTTCAACAACAGCAACAGTAGAGCCAAAAGAATCATCTTCTTTTTTTGGTAAGATAGGCCAGTTAATTAAAAACAACCCAGAAATAGCGGCTCAAATTGCTCAATTGGGCGGTGGATTACTTAGCAACGTAGCTCAAGGCAGGGCGCAACGTAAGGCTGACAAGGCTACAGAAGAGCGTATGGCAAGAGCTAACCTTATTGGAGCATTAACAGGCCGTACTCCAGGGGTTGTTGAAGAGAGGGCCGATACAGGCGGTTTCCTTTCGCTTGATACGTTAGGTAAGGCTATTGCCGGAGGCGGTAAGGTAGCTTCAGATGAAATGACTCGACGCAGAGCAGAAGAAGTGGAAGAACGTACCTTGGGTCAAACAGATGAAAAGCTGAAAATTGCAAGAGAAGACATGGAAAACGACTTTAAGGTTGCTATGGAGCAAGCTGAAGCAGATTTAGCCGAAGCAACTGGGGCTGACTATCCAGCAATTCAAAAAAGCGTGGATTCTATAGATAGGGCCACGCAGATAAATGTTGAGGGCGGTTATTTAGATCCGAAAAGTGGGGGCAAAGCCTTATACGATAATACTGTAGTTGTTTTTGAGGAATTTCTTAAAAATCCTGGGCCAATAGGAAATGCAGCCATCTTCCAACAGTATCAACGATTCTTTGACCCTGCTACCGTTAGGGTGGAAGATGCTAATATGGTTAAAGAGTCTCAAGGATTATTTAAAAAGCTACTTGAAGCCCCTTTCCAAAGAATGACAGGCGAAGGTGGTATATTTGCTAATTCAACTGTAAGAGAAATGTATGATCTTGTAGAAAAAGTTCACAACGCAAAACAATTAGCCGCAATGGATCAAGTTAACGCTTATATAGGGACAGAAGATCAGCCAGGACAAGGGTTAATAGATCCTAGATATCGCAACAGGATTCTTGATTATTACAAACAATTGATTGGCTCTCCTACAGACAGTGCTACTGACCTGTCAACGGCTCTTGAAGACGATGAAATAAATTTATAATTGGATGAATAATGGCATATAAATTTGACACATACATTCAGCTTGGTGAGGCAATAAAAAAGGCCAAGCCAGAATATGCAGACCGAAACAGTGAATCGTTGGGGTTGCAATTCTCAGAAAAATATGGCGATAAATACAACGTCAATGTAGCAGAAGAAGAAGATCGAGCTACTTTTGCTTTTGACCCAGAAAAACCTATAACCAAAGGTGAAGCCGCTGGTGAAAATATATTAAAGACGTTGGGTAATATTCCTTCAGGTGCTGTTAAAGTTGTAGAAGGTTTGGCTACCGCTGTTATGAATCCTCTTGATACCGCAGAAGCACTTGGGAGAGGGGTTGCTGGAGGTGCTGAGTTAGCTTTAGGGACTCAGTTTAGTCCTAAAAACATTCAAATAGCTGAACAGTTAGGCGAAGGGCTTGTTTATGGTGCTGGCTTTGAAACAATAGATGGTAAACGGGTGTTTACCGGAAGAGGCATAATTGAAAATCCATTAGATATATTAAGCCTGTTGGCCGGTGGCGCTGCGGTAGGGGCAAAAGGTGCTTCTATGGGGGCAAGAGCCTTATCTAAAGCAGGCAAAACAAACAAGCAGGGTCAGCTTTTACTTCCTCAACAGGCTACAGGAGAAGCAGGTAGGGCAGCAAGGTTTGCTGAAAAGGCAGAACGTGTTGGTAGTGCTGCACAAAGATTAGATCCTACTTTGGTTTTACCTTCTCTTGGTTTTAGAGCAGGCAAGGCAACAGCAAAGGGAGCAGGGAAGATAGTTGGAGCCGGTGCGCGTAGAGTAGCTCGTCCTGTAATGGCCCCTATTAAAAACTTTACTAAAGACAAAGTTGATAGATTAAATTCTCTATTAGAAGACTCGCCTTACGGAACTCGATTACGGGAAATAAAAGAAAAATATTCAAGTCTTCCTAAGACAGGATTAGACAAGATAAAAGGCTTTAAAGAAAAAGCTGTTAAAAAAACGCAAGAACAAATAGAAAAAACCATAGGACAAAAAGGTTCTTTACGAGGAACTCTTGAAGGCTTGCTGTTTAATACTTTGTCTTTTACTTGGAACCTTCCCGAAAGGTTGGTGCGTAAAGTTGTTGATACAGCCACAAACGATTCAAAGCAAACAGGCGTTATCCTTAACGCTATACGCCAAGGTGATGAGGTTGTAAATGGACGTAAGGTTAGTGGAGATGCTATTGTTTCTCGTAAGCTGGCCTCAGACATCACTGATGCTGTACAGGAATACAAGAAAAACCAAACAAAGATACAGGATGAAAGACGCAAACTTCTCCACATGGACAAGGTTACGGTGGGGGTTCAAGATTTTAGAAATGGTTTGCAGAATTTAATAAAAAACGACTTTCAATTTAAAGAAGACATGCTTGGTCAAGTTGTCCCTGAGTTTCGGCCTTTCTTTGGAGAGACAGGGCAAAAGGGAGTGGTTAATGCATTAGAAAGCTTGTATGACCCAAGGTTTAATGATGGGTTTATAACCCTCGAACAGCTTGATAAGTTTAAACAGTTAGTAGGTGATCTACGATATGGCAAGGATGGCCCTACGACTAATGCTACAAGGGTTTTAGATAAAATCTATGCTTATACCCGTGATTATATAGGGAAGGTTGCTGATGACCCTATAACGATGAATGCTCATGTTACGGGGCTTCGCAAGCAAAAGGTAAAAGAGGGACTACAAAGAGATATAGAAGCAGGTTATAAAGATCCTCAGATTAGAAGAGATATCTTAGAATCATTAGACGTGTTTGGCGAGTTAGGTGCAGGCGGTTTTGATGCTGACATGTTCTTGAACGACTATCTTAGCAAAAACTTTCCTGCTGCAAGATCTCAGCAAATGAGATTGGGGCAACCTATTTATAAAAAGGGTGATGATGCAGTTGCATTTTATCGAGATAATTACAACATTCCCGAGCAAGAACTGTTTGACATCATAAGAGAAGGAAGAGATGCATTTGTTAAAAAGTTCTCCAGGTCAAAAGTTACAAAAGGAGATAAAGCTGGCAAATATGACGATATCCTTGAACAAGAAAAGTTAAAAGACATTGAACGCCTTGAGGGAGAGTTTGCTTTTATTGATCCTGACAAGGTTGAGAGTTGGGCTGCTAACGAAAAGAATATATTAAAAGAGTTTTATGGAGATCCCGACACTGGAGAATTTCCAACTATTGAATTAGGTGATTACAGCCTTGCAATGCGTGACCACATGGACTTTCAAGATTTTATGAAAAGGCTTAGTGATGATTTGCGTATTGAAGCCCCTGACAGTAGGCGAAGGATTGTAGTAGATGAACAAGGAAAGGCTGTTGTTGAAGATGGTTCGCCTGTCTTTGAAACAATATTAAAACAGCCTGGCAAAGAACGCGAGGTGTTGCGATCTGTCTTAAATGCTTTTGATGACGATACGGGTTTAGCGTTTGAAACCTTAGCTGAGTTATCAGAAGTTACCAACAGGCCAGAAATGATTTCCCAAGTTTTAGGGGCAAATCTTCGGCCAACACTTGCTACTGGTTTGGCTCCAAGGGGCGAGATAAGTCAGTTGTCCAGAACAGCTGCTGGTGGTCTTACGCATCCTTTGGCTGTTATGGTGACATTGGTAGAGTTTTTCCCTGCTCTTGCTGTATTTTCTCCAAAATATGGAAGTCAATTGTTGATCAGGGCTTATTCTCCAGAAGGCCGTAAGGTTCTTAATAATTACACAAAAATGGGAGCAGAAGGGCTTGCAGAAGCCAAGCGCAGGGGGCTTGATGCTTGGACGGAGGCAAGTGCTTGGGCAAGTAAGGTTACAGGCAAAAAGCGAAAAGATTTAACCGATAACGATGTTTTTAAAGCGCATGAAGATGCAAAACAGCTTGAAAGTGCTTTAGAGCAAATGCCTCCAGATCGCCAATCTTTGATGAAAACAATATTGCAAGGTGGTGCAATAACTGCAAGGGCAGAAGAGCAGGGCGAAAAAGCCCAGGAACGAAGAAATTTACTTTCCACATTAGGACAGACACAGAGGTAGATAATGGGTACTGTATCAAGGGTACATACATTTGCATCAGGTGCAGTTTTAACTGCTGCACAGCTTAATAACGAATTTGACAATTTACTAACTTCGTCAGCCATAAATGGCGGTTTGGACGCTTCTAATTTAGGCGTAACAGCTGGCCAGGTTACTGCTTCTAAAGCGTTAGTCGTTGACAGTTCTCGCGACCTTGATGATACATCATCGTCAAACCAGTTAAACAATCTTACGGTGTCAGGGCTGTTAAAAACAGACAATACAACGAATGCTACATCAACAACAGACGGGTCGTTACAAACAGATGGTGGTTTATCTGTGGCACTGGATGCGGTTATTGGTGACGATCTGAAATTGTTAAGTGATTCTGCTGTATTGTCGTTAGGTGCAGGGTCTGATTTTACCATTACGCACGATGGAACTACAGGTGCTACATTAGCCGGAAACCCCATTGTAATCGACTCAGGAGACGCTCTGACGCTCGATGCTCATACTGGCGTGTTTACCTTCAAAGATGCGGGAACGTCCGTTTTAAGCATAACAGAGGGCAACTCAGGCGATGTTACGATTAAACTAATTACAAACGGTAAAGATTTAAAGTTTACGGACAACGGAGATGCGGTAGGATTAACGGTATTAGATGGAGCCGCTGGTATTACGGTAGCCGGTGAAGGTGATTTTGGTTCACTGGATGTAAGTGGGAATGCCGATATAGACGGGATAACTAACTTAGATGCAGTAGACATAGATGGAGCAGTTCAAATTGACGGAACGGTAACAGTTGGAGTTGACGATACAGGCTATGATGTCAAGTTCTTTGGTGCTACAAGCGGATCGAGCGTCTTAATTGATGAATCTGCCGATGATGTGATTTTTACAAACTTTGGATTAGCGGTAGGATCGGATGCTACAGGTGACATATACTACCGTAACTCAAGTGGATACCTTGCACGTTTAGCGGCTGGATCAAACGGACACGTATTAACTCTTGATTCTGGCATTCCTTCCTGGTCAGCATCGTCTGGTGGAGATATTGGAGGTAGCACAGGTTCAACAGACAATATTGTACTAACAGCCAACGGCACAGGTGGATCTACCGTCCAAGCTAATTCGGCTGTTGCCATAGACGATAGCTCAAATATCTCAGGGGTAGGAACTATTGCCAGTGGAGCTATTACTGCCACAGACACAACTGCTCCATTAATTTTAAAATACGATGCACAAGAATTTGTCACTCACGCTGTTAGTTCAGCAGGGGTTTATAGTATAGCCACTACAGATGCAAGCAGTGATAGTGGCGCAATAACATTAGACACGGTAGACAAAATCACACTCGACTCAGATACAGCAGATCAGGGCATTGTATACGCTGACGGTGGCACTGAATTGATGTCGATTACCAATAGTTCATCGGATGTAATTTTTAAACCTTTGGTAGACGCTAAAGACATTGTTATTCAACAATATGACGGCAATGAGGTAGCTCGATTTGCTGATAATCGCAGGTTATACCTCTACGATGAAGGCGGTGAATATTTATCCTCTGATGGATCTAATTTAACAATTGCATCAGGCTCGGCTGCTTGGGTTTTACCGGCCAGTGATGGCAGTGCAAACCAAGTATTAAAAACCAACGGGAGTGGCACGTTATCCTGGACCGATGCAGGTGGAGGAGCGTATTCAGATTGGTCAGTTAAAACAGGCAATTACACTGCATCGACCAAAGACCAACTTATATGCAACCACGCATCTACAGCATTTACCATTACGTTGCCAAGTTCGCCGAGTGCAGGCAATACAGTGACCATTAAAAACGTGGGGGCTGCTACAGTAACTGTAGGCAGAAATTCATCAAATATTGATTCATCCGCTGCCGATGGGACACTATTAGAAGGTGGCGCAGTACAACTGGTATATGTAGACGGCACTATTGGCTGGGCTTCGTTATAAGAAAGGTTAAAAATGGCAATTTTAGGACAAAAAGGCGGAACTGAGGGTCTGCCGAATATATTTTTCGCAAAATCTGTGGATTGGACTCCAGAAATTGATTTTGAATGCTACGTCTGGGTGATAGGTGGAGGTGCAAGTGGAGCCGCTATATCCAGCGATGTGAATCAGTCGGTCACTGGCGGTTCAGCTGGAGGAACCTGTATTTCAAGGCTTCATTTAAAAGCTTCGACAGCGTATACGGTTACAGTCGGCGATGGAGGAGCGGCGGTTTACGGTAACAACGCAACGGCAGGTAATGACGGTGGTAACAGTGTTTTTAGCGGATCAGGAATTACCACCATGACCGCCAACGGTGGAGATGCCGGCACGGTTAGCAGTGGAGCCGCAGGGGTAACCGGGCCAGATGGTGGAACCTCTACCGGGGGCAACATCGCTAATTATGATGGGGGCGATGGAATGTCTACCACAGCGACTAAACAGACTACCGGGGGTGGAGCGGTAGGGTTGTGGTCAGACGGTAACAAAGGAACGCATGTCGCTAAAACCTCGTCGTTTTTTGTTGCGGATGGCGGTTCGATCTATGGTGTACAAATCGAAGCCACTGCCAACATGGATAACGCAAATTTAGATAACGGTATGCTTGAAGCTATGGGGTATCCGATTGTGGGTTCGCCATTTCCAGAAATTTCTGCTTCGACCTATAACGATGCGAGAGCTTACCTATCGTCCACAAATTACGAACAAGGATTAACGCCCATTGGATCTGGACATCAGCCATCTAACCCGAGCGGTAAAGACTGGGTTACTGCGAGTGACAATTTTGGTATGTCACCATCAGGCCCGTTCATGGGGGGCAACGGTTTCTACTCTTCGGCAAGCGGAACGTCCAATGCGTTTGCTGGGTCAGCCACGCTTGGAGGGGGTGGAGGGGGTTGTTTTACTGCATCAGGATACGGGTATAGTGGGCGCGGTGGTAAAGGCTGTGTTATGGTCTATCCGATTAGCATGGGATAACAAGAAAGGAAAAAAATGAGTGTATATAGAATAAATTACGCAGACGGCACGACTAATACGATTATTGCAGATTTGGATTTTGTAGAAGCGAATACGTCTGAGGGTGATACATTTGAAAAGGTAGTGCCTCCTGACCCAACAGACCATCAGATACAATCGTCTGCGCGTGTTTGGCGAGATAGGCAGTTATTGGACACTGATTTTATTGTGCCACTTACTGACCATCCGCAAAGAGACGCTTATATTACATATCGTCAAAAACTTCGTGATTGGCCGTCTACCAGTGACTTCCCAAACACGAAACCTACGGTTGGCTAAGCCATGAGTCCGGCAGTTTATCCACCACCAGAGCAAATACCTTCGGCAGAACGTCAGAGACGTTTATACGTTGAGGCGGTTAAAGAAATCGAGCATTTGCGTAAAATGGTGGCAAGTGAAAACATTGTGGCTAAAGGGTATAAGCATGACCGCGATGAAATAAAAGGCGAACTAAAGTCTGCTAAACGGTCTATTATTACGTTAAGTAGAAGACAGAAAGCTGCTGATGAGTCGAAGAAAGCTGCTGCCTGGTCAGGTGGAGCAGCTATATGTGTAACGATTATGTATCAGTTATGGCATACAATCGGTTTTCCTTTTGCTCGAAATGGAGCCGATAAAAAGTGGCAGGCATTTTGGGAACATGAGGCCGTATATGGAGTTATTGTATGGTTTATCACTGTTCTGTTTGCTGAAATTTATAAGGCCACAAATAAACCGTAATGAACCGCTTCTGGCGTTGGCTTGAGCGGTTAATAAACCGTAGAAAGCTAAAGGATAAGCGTAGCCCAACACAACGCTTAGATAAAAAATGGAAAAAGAAGCCGCAGAAGCGTTACAAAGATTTTCTGAAAGCTCTGGCATTGGACTACTGGTAGAGCAATACAGTTGGTTGTTTGTAGTTGGCTTTGCTTTGTTGTTTTTAAAAAACAGCATAGAGAATATACTGGCCGGATGTGCGGTGTTTTTTGGATCAAAATACGATGAGAATCAGACATGTTGGATACAGGTAGGTGGCGAACGTAGACCTGCAAGAATCAGTAAAACATCGTTGACATCGACCACTTTCTATGTGTATGAAACGGACAAAGACGGGACTATAATAGGTGGCACATTATTGAGTGTGGCAAACAATGAATTAGGCGCATTGCGAATTGAGCGACAACTTGATAAATTAGACTTAGGCAAACCTAAACAAGGAGGCTGATATGCCAATGGTTGGAGGGAAAAAATATCCATATACTGCGAAAGGTAAAAAAGCTGCTGCTAAAGCTAAAAACAAAGCCAAGCCAAAGAGCAAAAAACGAGGACGCTAATGGCAAAACGAGATCCCAAACTTGCAAGAGCAGGGGTAAGCGGTTACAACAAGCCCAAAAGGACTCCGAATCACAAAACCAAGAGCCATGTGGTTGTCGCAAAAAGCGGAGGTCAGACAAAGACAATCAGATTCGGCCAACAGGGTGTCAAGGGGGCCGGAAGCAGTCCAAAAACAGCAAAGCAGAAAGCAAGGCGTAAATCCTACTACGCAAGGCATAATGCTCAAGACAGTAAACCATCTAAATTGTCGGCTCGATATTGGTCGCATAAAACGAAATGGTGATTAATGGCTAAAAGAGGACTATATGCAAACATCCACGCCAAACGCAAAAGGATAGCTAAAGGCAGTGGTGAAAAGATGCGTAAACCAGGCACTAAAGGTGCGCCTACAGCTAAGGCATTTAAGCAATCGGCTAAGACGGCTAAGAAGCGCAAATAACCCATGAAAGGCAGGCGATGTCTGTAGAAAACAAACTTGAAGAAGTTAAGGGTAATCGCCAAGAAGCCCTACAAGGCTTACAAGAGGCTCAAACCCGTGTCCAAGAACTCACAGCACTCATACAACGTCAATCGGGTGCTATAACCGCATTAGAAGAGCTTATAGAGCTTTCTAACGCAGAAGGAACAGAAGATGAAACTTCTTAATGATTTAAAAGAAAAACTCGGTAGTCGCAAGTTGGGCGTTACCGCTGCAATCGGAGCAGCAGCAGGCACTGGAGCCGTAGAGGTCACATGGCCTATCGCACTGGTAGCATCAGCCTATGTGCTTGGTCAGGCATATGTAGACGCTCATAGCAAATAAGGTAATCAAAATGCCGTGACGGGCTTTATTACACTTACACTGTGGCCTCTCTACGGGTTGGGGTCACGCCTGTCACGGTCTTTACCTTAATCATCAACCTGGACCATTTCCCGTAATCCATCCTCAATACATTCCTGAGCCAGTAATACATGCTTACAAGTGCCTCTGTATTTATGGCCTTTACATTTACATTGCCATGCTACAAATCCATCGTCCATCCTTTTAGCCCACACCTCATATGGCTCGTCAGGGTTGGTCTGGCTTGCTATAACAAATTTTATCATAATCCTAAAGGCTCCTCATAATCAAAACGGGTTATCCTGTCATAGGTCTTTTTAGCAATCGCAATCAAAGTGAGGACAACCATCGCCTGTAATCCTCTTTTCCCATATCTAACCATTCGCTTTTTTCGCTGTCTAATTTGCATACGGCAAAATCCTTTAGGTCGTGAGTAAAAAGCACAATGTAAAACGGGACATTTAAGGCTTGGGCTACTTTGCGTAACGACCTTCCCGAGAACTGCGTCCAGAGCCTATGCCTGACCGCTTTCTGCACATGTTCATTCATGTCAGGGTTCGTGGTCAACTCTAATACAGCCACAGGCTTGCCGTCACGCCATTCAATTTGATCCGCATCGTGGACAGCACCTATATTCCACTGATATCGCCAGGAACGGTAACCGGAAGTTTTATCTTGCCATCCATGCAGTCTGTGTTTCATAAATCACCGTCTACAGTAGCCGTCCCTGAGTAGTCAACAGTTCGTTTGCCACTATAACCATCTCGTCTGTCTGCCATCCGCACCACGCCTGTTTTTCGTGGTTGTAGGTCAGCCCCACTGCTTTTAGTTTCTGGTAATACGAGCTTGGTAGCTCCAGTGGTGGTCGGCCCCTCTTCTCGAATCTCACTGCGAATGTCGGTGCTTTTGCTGCCTGCCTCTTGATCTCTTCTCGATTTTCCTTCATCCACTTTAGCTCGGTATCGATCAAAGTCACCAATAATTGTATCTTTTGTGAAGACCTCGGTTCGCCCATATCCAGCATTTTGAAAATACTTTTGCAAGCCCAGAGCATAGTCATATTGCTCTCGCGGACACTTTCTGGGATATCGTCGGGAAATAGTTTGTGCAAGTCGTGCAGGTGATAACTGTTTTCTGGAACCTCGTTCAAAATCATTGATTCGTTTATCGGTTGACCGCACTCGTTTTCGGGCATGGGTTACCATCTCCTGTAGGCACTGATTGCTTACATGTATGTAATCATCGTTGAGGGTTTGGATAGTGTATCGAGGTATGTCTTTCTTCCTGTTACGTGCTAATTCTGGGTTGCACACTGCCCAAGTCCAACCGTATTTGATGTCCTTGAGCATTGCCATTTTTGTGCCGGACGGTAGCTCCAACTGATCAATAAAAGCTACCGCTTGGTCATAGGTATTTATATGACCTATCATATCACGATATCCTCTAGCTTAGCCATCAGGTTACGGATTTCATGAGCCAGGTCACGTAGATCGTCTCTTGGTTCTTCCGCTTCAAAATTCATCACGGTGAACTGATCTAAAGCGTATCGAGATTCCTGAACCTTTTTTAGAAGTGCCTTGTCGTGGCTATTAATACGTTTCATAAATTTCGTCCTGTAAAAGGTTTTCTATGACAGACATGTCGTGAGGATAAATTTCTGAGGTAACATCAATTTTTCCAAAAAAAACTTTGATGTTATCGGCAAATCTATATTCGGCAGGTGTTAAGCGAGTAGCGGATACATCCTCACCGGCCTGATCTCCTGTGGCCGTCACAGTGATTTTTATGTCCGTTTCTATTTCTAACATTCTATTCTCCTATGGTTTATGGTTGATAGTGGGTAGGCCAATGGATATAGCACTGACCTACCCGTAGTTCCAATAGACCCCGATGAGTGTCCCATCACTCGTCTATCAGAACTATATTCCTTCTGGCTCTGGTTGTAATAATACTTCTAATCTTGGGTTCTCCTTGTCAATTTGAAACGTGTGGATAAAACCGATGATCCAATCCATGTTGTCTTCCGGCAAAACCCCTGCAACTTGCAATCCATCCAAAACATATTTTAGGCCAATAGCTTTATTGTCGGGATCGACTCTACGATTTTTTAGGTAATGTTCGCATCGTATCCACACCGGCCCTGCCACAGGTTTTAATCCCTGCGACAGAGCTTCGATGTACACCGTGTTAGTCCATCGCTTTTTCTCTTTAGCGTAGTGACTCCAATGCTTTTTAGAGGCAGCAATCACTTGATTAAGCGAAGGCAAGTCACCCTTGACAATCAATCTCTGCATCAGAATGGCAAGTCCATTGGGTCGCTGTGAAACGCAGTGCAATTAAACCGTTTGTGCGACTCAATGGCCAATCCAGTAGCAGACGATAGGATTGCAGGTAAAAGTTCTGGCGTGATTTTGAATTCTAATCCATTTTCCATGCACGATTTTTTTACGTTTAAAATAGTTGAGTTAATGCACCTTAACTGATGCCTACATAAAGCCTCGTATACCCAGAACGTATGCTCTTCGCTACCTTCCGGAGGCGAGTATCGAGCCAGTATGTTGCAAACAAATTTTACTTTTTTGTCTTTCGTAACACTGGCCGTGACCTGTATCGTATCGCCTACACCAAGATGAGCATGTCGCATTTGCTCCAGAACTTGGACGTGTTTGTCTGCATGAAATTTGTAGCGCGTATCGTTAACGCCGACAACCCAAGGCCACGCCCCCATATCCAAAATGACGAGGTCTGCGGGAACATCGGCACGAAACCCCAACTCAGGCAAGCCATTCTTTTCATCTAAGTCCATTAAAGATCACCCCCAACAAAATCGTCTGAACCTTCCTCACTTTTAATGAAGTTATCTGCTGAATCTTCTTGGACCGGAGTAGCCTCGCTTGTAGGCTTTTGCTCGCCTTCCGGTGGAATCAGGTCATAAGTTTTGTATTTCCGTGCCTCACCATTTTTTTCAAAATCGGTCATCGTTCTCTTGATTTGGATGGTTTGGTTTTCACGAATACCGTAATTAAAAATGGCTTCATACAATTTTTTATCGGCGAAAAGAGTATATCGTTGCGAATCGATATTGACGTTAAACTTATAAGACACGCCCCATTGGTTGTTTAGCTCTTGAAAATCGCCCCACGGGAAATGAATGGTGATATACTGATTATCGGGAAGCAATAACTGCGGTCGGCCTTTTGCGTCTTCTCCATGAGTAATTTCTTTGATTCCAGGAACCCATTTAATTGTGGGTGGATACTCCATGGTTGGTGATTCATTCATCGTACTATCTCCTTTAAGAACGGGATTAGAAGGGTTGTAAAAACATAAAGTACTGCTACGAGTAAAATCCATTTTTGTAGGTCATCGAGTTTCAATTTAATTTTCTCTCCAGAAAAAAAACGGCCAACAGAGGGTGCCATCTCTGCCGACCGTCAACCATTTAATCATCCATACGAGGATTTATTAAACATATAAAATTTTCCAGTTTCTTGCAAACGCTATTTGATCGAACGATACCATGTTCCTTTGTTTCTTTATCCAAGATATCAATACATATCTTTAACAATTCGACATAGTCACGCCATGTTTCTACGTGCCGAATAATCATTTTCGATACGGGAACTAATCCTGATTCCACGGCACTCAAATGTGAACGGGTTATGCCTAATCGCTTTGCAAATTCAGCTTGGTTTAATCCCAACTCAGACCGTAATTTTGCAATCAAAATAGCTTTATCTTTCATTATCATCATCAACCTCATCATCGTCAACCGCGTACAAGTCTTCATAGGTTCCATCCTGTGGATGCAAGTAACAATATTCTTTCGCAAGATAATTAACACGCTCTTTTATACCGGATTCTAATGAAAGCCTGTTGAACACTCCACCTTCGGGTGTAGTCTTTTTTGGAAAATATTCCAATGGGTTTTCAAAAATCTCTTCAACTATCTCACGAATCGCACAACGAGATATAGATTCCCAAGGAGGGTTGTTCCTTATATTGTTCAGTGGTTGTTGACGCGCAATCGACTTTTCAATCAAATCACGTATTAAGATAGAAACCAACTTATTCTTTTTATCGTGCCACCAATGAGCTTCGGCCATCCAGTAATGCACATTATATGCATTCCATGACCTATGCCCGTAACAACTTTCCATAATCAAAATCCTTTATTAAATGTAATCAGATGCATTATCGGTTAACTTGTCTTTTGCATCGTAATAGAGCATGGTTGTTTTGATGTCCTTGTGGCGTAAATGAGCTTGGACCTGGTGTGGCTTTGCTCCACCCTCAATCGCCAACGTGCAACATGAATGCCGGAACATATGAGGCGTAATCGAAATGCCTATCTGTTTGCCATAGCCCATGACAATACGCCTAATCGAATTCACTGACAGTTGCCTTCCAAAATTCTGATGTTTCGACATCGAAGTGAAGATGTATCCATCGATTGTTGGGACATCATAGAAGTTGCTGTAGGCTGTTTCAAGATTCCTGAGCGCATCGTAACCCCTTTTTGGAATCTTTACAAATTGTTCGACCTGAGATTTTGTTTTAGGCAATCGCAATACATTATAGCCGTCTTCAACAATCAAATCGATCCATCGCATGTTGGCTACTTCAGCCCTTCTCAATCCGCAATAAACCATAATCAAAAGCATTGCGTGGTCTCTGGCAGACTTCAACGGATTTTTATTTTCCAAGCTGCATGCAATCATTTTCTCCAAGTCTTCACGACTAATCGATTTGCCCATGACAGACGGCTCAACTTTCATCGATTTTACCACAGCTGTATCCGCAGGGTTAACGCTAATTATGCCTTTCGCAATCAAACGCTTAAAAAATTTACGCAAAGAAGTAAGCTTACGATTGACTGTTGTTGACTTTCGGCCTTGGCTAATCAAATCGTTTCGGTAGCTTTCTACGTCTTCCATCGTAATCGATTTGGCCTGATCCTGAGTAATTATTTTGGTTTCAAAAAACTGCTCCAAATCAGTTTGATAGGCAATCCTTGTTGAGCTACTTTTATTTTCGGATGCAATCGAATCCAAAAAACTTTTTAGCTCATCTTGTATTGGATGCTGTAAAGCAATCAAACTCATTCGCTATCTCCTTTTTTGTCAGCATCGAGGTCGACACCTTTAAGCTCTTCATAAAACTGTAAGAATTGAGTGACCGCCTGAGAGATATCTTTTTCGGATGTCTGTAGAAACCGTTTGTCGTTTTCATCTTTTGCGACATCCCAATAACTTACTCCGGACTCGTTTTTGTTTGCTGTGATATACATCATCTGATCGACTGCATCTTGCATCTCATCTAAAATTTCTTCATCGAAGCCACAAATTTTACGCACAAAAGGTCTTGCATATTTGAGCATATGATAGGCTACATCATTTGCCCCTATCAACAATGCCATTTTTTCTTCATTGACCTGCAAGACATCATCGTCATTATACTTGCCTTCGTAATCGTCCTGACCGTCAAAATCGATGTCGTTTATTATTCTATTTACCATTGCTGCCTTTCCCTTTTAGGGTTCTTGAGGTTTAATTTTGCATGCAAATACACGGAACGGAAACGACCATGAACGCTCAGAGTCGTTAACCGCCCCGTATTATATCCTTATCCACTATGTCTATCGACAACAGACTCCATGTAGCTCTCTATGAAGATTTTTGCCGTGTCCGCTGGAATGGCGTTTCCCAGAGCTTTGAGGATATGTATCCTGTTGGAAGTTGCATGAGCCATCGGGAATGTTCCACATTCAACTGGACGCCACTTTTGATCTCTACACCAGACGAGATCGTAATTCCATCCTGAGTCATCCTGATCGTCTGATCCGCAATGTTGGCTATCCGTGGAACTGTGTCCAGTCTCGTTTTGCCGTCCTTGCGCGTGTTGCTGTTGCTCAGATTTTTGCCCGAATCCTTGTGATCTCTGGCTGTTGGTGTTGGCCATACTGATAGAGTCGCTATGTCTAGCATTGTGTGTGCTGTGTGCTGAGGGTCTTTTGGGTTCATCCATTTTTGTTTGTCGGTTGTCGTTCTCTTGCTTGACTTCTTGTCGCTCGCTGTTGGCGTTGGCCATACTGACAGTTTCACCTCGTCTGCCAGATTGATTCCGTGTTGTGTTCCCGAAGTCTTGCTGACCCTCACCGCTCTCCCATTTATAATCTCTACATTCCTTGGACCACCGCCCCCGTCCGATCTGAGCGGAGTGGCCCAAGTCTTCAGCGACCCAATAGAGTCGTTGCCGTTTGTGGAACCCTTGGGAGTGCGTGGTGCCGACGCTGTGTGCTCCAAGACCGACCGCTGTTGCGGAGTAGTTTTCCTTCTCCAAGCTTGATTGTAGCAAATCGATGAATTGGAATCCACCCTTACCACTAACCATTTCTCCAATGATCGTTGAAGGTCTGCACTCTTTGATGAGACGGTGGAAGTCTGGCCATAGGTGTCTGTCATCCTGATCTCCTTTATGTAAGCCTGCTTGCGAAAATGGTTGGCACGGACACGATCCCGTCCAGATTGGTCTATCGTCTGACCACCCTGCTTGGCGTAATGCATAACTCCATACGCCAATCCCTGCGAAAAAGTGACACTGAGTATAGCCCTCTAATTCTTCTGGTTGGATGTCTCTAATCGACCTGTTATCGATATGACCTTCAGCGATAAATCCATCAGCCATCAAATGCTCCAACCAATGACAGGCAAATGGTTCAATCTCATTGTAATATACCTTACTCATTAAAAGCATTCTCCTTTTTCAACCGATTGACTAATTTACGCAAAAGCTTGGGTTCAATCTTATGCTGATGTGCTACATGGTCTACCGTGCGACAGTGAGTCATCATACTCCATGGGTAAGCTCTGGATGGTTCACGGATGCCTCTACAGCAATCAAATTGACTATCTGGATACCACCGACCGCCATTGTCGAAACGTCCGTCTGGGTGAGCTTTTCGACTCTGGAGATCAAGGCAATGTTGGGCTAAAAGTCTGCGTTTTTTAGTCATCCTAATCATTTTTTTTCTCCATTATCCGTAGTTAAATTCTGACGTTCCGTAATACTCCTTAAGTGCATACCAGATTTCGTTATGATCCAACGCCCCACAACGGGCTAATGCAATCGGATCCGTTTTATCACCCTCTATCAATTTTTTAAGCTCAGTCAAATACTCTACCGTACTCTCTGGGGTATCTTTTTTGATTTTAATCGTAATTGATTTAGGCATTTATTCCATTGTCCTAGTTATAGTGACAGTGAGTTGGTTTTTATCTTCTGAAAATTTTACTATCTCAATAT
>VTLG01013183.1_pt1 | contig 21981 bp, 38 predicted proteins | sample 4694571 | NCBI WGS metagenome assembly VTLG01 (sample SAMN12604809, study PRJNA352737) | marine metagenome | biome: ENVO:00000447; feature: ENVO:00000209|ENVO:00000569|ENVO:01000036; material: ENVO:00002151; isolation source: viral sequences binned using virsorter ... | reverse complement strand
AATATCTGGTGTTACTTGTCTGTAATATGTTTTCATTAAAGAAAATATATCACTTACTATAAAACCATTATCTATTAGTTTCATTTGAGTTTCTGGTAAAAGATTTAGTTCTCTAGCTCTAGTAGATCTTGCGTATCTAGGTCTATTATATGCATATCTTTCATATAATAGATCATCAATATTATCTGTATATTTAGTTTTTTCAAATCTTACAAAAGGAAAGTGTGTAGATAAATCATCAGCTAATTGATTTAATTTTTTTTCATTTATATATTTACCTTGTTTTTGTAAATCTTCTCTAATAATATCTTTGAATAATGCTTTATTTTTATCAATAGCATTTTTAATATAAATAATATTAATATAGTCTGCTACTAATTTATCTGCTCTTATTAATCTTTCTTCTAACTTTTTAATTTTATTTTGTATTTCTGTTCTAGAAAAAACAGATTTAGTTCCATCTACTTTAGAAGTAGTAGTAAATGTTCCTTCTCCTTTTTTAATCATATTTTCTAATATAGATTTCCACATATTAAGTTCTCTTTGAATAGGAAGTTTTCTAATACCAAGATCTTGTACTTCTTTACCTATTGGTCCATAAACATTATCTTGTGTTATTCTAGCGGCAGCTGCTACTTCTGGAACTTCATGTTGCATTTTATTAAGTCTAGTTTTTGTAACTTCAGTAGCAAACTCTTGTAGACTCATAAATTCACCATTCATTCTATTATGTAAATTAATACCCAGTTCAGTTTTTGGAGTTTTACCTTGTACTCTATTAACATATAAAAGATATTGTTCTTTAATACCTTTCATTGCTTGTATTGATAAAGCTTCTCTCATTCTAAGCTTTGTTTCAATAGATGCATCTGTTGCTTGAAAACCATATTCTTTTGTATTTTTTAATTTTAATAATGGAGTATCTAAAATATCTGCAATCATTTTTCTTGCAGTTTTAGATGATGATTTTGTTAATCTAAAAACATTTGTCCAAGGACCATCTTCACCAAATATACCTAAATTACTTTTAACAAATCTTTCACCTTCAAAATCTGATTTAGGAGTAGGTTGTACTTTTTGTTCATTAGCAGCAGCTCCAACAGATCCTGTTGTTCTTGTTTCTGTAGGATTAATAAATTTACCATCTTCATAAATTTCTTGTGTCATAGTTTTAGGAGGAGCATGATATGCTTTATCTGCTTCAATAATTCTTTGTTGTGTACCTGCACCAACAGATCCTTTTGCCATTCTATTCATTATGTATGGTAAACCATATCCACCTGCTACTACCCAAGGAACATAATCATCTGGTCTAGTTGGTTCTATCATTTGTTTTGCAAATTCTTCTCCAGTAAATGCAGTACCAAAAACTTTTGCAGATTGTCCAAACTTAGTAAATAATAATGCTGTTGATGGATCTGTAAAAGCTCCTGTAATTTTACCTATATGATACCAAGGACTAGAATAATTATGTTCTGCATTTTTTTGTAATTTATTTATAATTGCTGTAGTTTCAGCTGCACTTTTACTAAACATAAATAAGTCATAAAAATTTCCATAGTTTTTAAGTTGTGGATCATTTTTTGGATTATAGGTTTTATCTTCTGGAAAATCTTGTTTATTTAATAAATAATCTATTGCCATTGTTGGCAAATTTTCTGAAGCAAAACCATCTGCAAAATCTTTAATTACATTAAATTGAATTGGATTTTCTCTTTGTTCTGCTAAACTTTTTGCATCAGAAGGTCTAAAAGGAAAAGCTGTCATTAATTCATTTTACCTAGTTTACCACCATAAGAATTAATGCCTCGATTATATCCTTCAAATATCATAGCATCTAAAGTTTGTTGTCTACCAGGTGGATAGTATTTATTAAATGCTTCTGATCCCATTTCATGTTCTATCATAAATTTAATTAATCTATACATTTGATTAGAATCAAAAAAATTAATTTCTGTATCTCTAGTAAATTCTGTTTTTTCTTCTAATGCTTGTAAATAAATATCAGTTTTTTCTGCATATGAACCAAGTATTTCTTCTATAGTAGGTGTATCTCCATATCTTTTAGTTGTTTCTGTAGGAGATAATGTTGAATTATTTATCATTACTCTTACACCAGCTCTAATAGAGTCTACAGGACTAGCAAAGATTGCTGCTTGATTACCTGTATCTATATCAGTCATTTGACCTTCCCAAGTTTGATCTGTTTTCATAACAGCCATATAATTATTTGTTCTAAATGTTAATGGTAAATCTTTATTTTCATAATTATTATAAACGTGTTGTCTAAAACTTAATTGTAGATTTTGTTCTGTATAGTTTGTTTTATGTGGAGGAAATGCAGATTCTATAAGTTTATCTTTTTTATCTATTCTCATATTTCCTATTATTTGTTTATCATAAGAAACTATATCATTTATTTCATTATTAATTGCAGCAGCTTTATCATAATAATCTTCTACATTTACATCTTTACCTAAAACTTTTAATATAAAACCAAATGGTTTTACTTCAGCTGGTACATCATTTATTAAAGGAAAGTCTGGATAAAATCTATAATCAGAAGCTTCAATCATAGTTTTAGTTGTTCCAAATAAAAATTTTCTAATCCAACCTTCTACTGCATTATCTCCATCTACATATTCACCAAACTTATCCATAAATAATTCAAACTTTTTTTCTGCCATAGTATTAATAAGTTCAGCTCTTGATCCTGGAAGTTTATTACTTGCTAATTTGTTGCTTCCGAGTCCTGTAGGATCAAAGTAATTATCTCCTTGTGTAAGATTAATTATTCTTTCATTATGTATTAATTTAACATGATAATGTGGTTTACCATTTGCATGAAATGTACCAGTAGGTTCTACTATTAAATTTTTATAACCATTATCTATTTCTTGTTTCATTATATCAGATATACTTACTGGTTTAGTTTTTTTACCATCTGGTGTAATAGCTTCAAAACCAAATCTTTCTTTTTGCTCTAAATCAGATAAATTATTTTCTAACCAATTTGCCTGTGCCATTAAAGCTGAATCGAAACCTTGTCCTGTAAATCCTACTTCTTTTTCAAAACCATGTTTGACCATAGTTATTTCACCTGTACCATTTAATCTTGTTGCAGAATAACCTTGTCTATTCATTGAGTTTAGAGCCTGCATAGAAGCTTTATAAAACTTTGTTATTCCTTCTCTTGTATTAATATCTATTTCAGTATTTCCATACATAAGTGCTAATTGTCTTTTAGTGTTATCTAACCATAGACCTTGTACTTGTGGAGTCATTTTTGTACCATAATACCAGAAGGTTGTGCTTTCTGGTATAAACATATGTGCATATTTATTTTTACCTTTTGGAAATAAAGTTTTCTTTAACCACCAGGTATCTGTATTTATATCTTGCATATTAATAGTAAAACGTAAGTTGTTTACTGCTGTAGTTAAATTATCATCAATATGTTTTGATATTTTATCAAAGTTAGCATCAAAATTTTTATCACCTTTAAATGTATTTAAAGTTTTAGCTTTAGCTTCATCTGATGCCATTGCCATTACACCAAAGTCATTAGCTTTTATATAAATATCTTCTCCTTGTATTGGAACATAAGGAAACATATCTTTTGATTTTATAAAATTATATAAAGCTAAATTTTCTTCAAATTGTTTAATCATACCTGGTGTATTAAAATCAACATTATAATTACCTTCTAATTTTTTAATAATAGCTGTTGGTTCCATATTTTGATTTTTTAATAATTCCATAGCAGTACCTAATTGACCATTTTCTACATCTGTAATTTTAGGATCATTAATTCCATATCTTCTTAATAATGCTATTTGAAATAAATCTTCTTGTTCTTGACTTTCAAAATTATCAATTATTTCTCCTTCATTTAAAGCTTTGCTTACTAATGTTTGTACTTTTATATTTTTATCTACAATATCTACAGCTTTGTTAAATTGAGTTTTTCCAATATTGGGCATATTATTAATTACCCAATCTGTTGCATTGCCAGATCCATCTCTAAAATTATGTACATCTAATATTGATCCTGCATCTTGCAGTCTATCTAAATCATAATTAACATTTGAAGTTTTTAAATTACTTAATTTAGCTCCTCTATGATCATCATATAATGATTTAATTTTTGTTATAATTTTACTTCTTGTAAATGGATTTCTTATATCGTTAGAATATTTTTGAAATATAGGATTATCTACATTATCTGGTGTTACTGGTAAAGTATCATTACCTTGTGCATAATTAAGAAAATATTTTTGTCCATCTACATCTCCTATTTTTTTCATTATTGTAAAAACTCTAAGAGCTTCTAGTTCTATAATATCATTATCTAAATCTTTTTTTAATTTACTACCTTTGTATCTTTGTGTTCCAACACCATTTTCTTCCATAGTGCCATAGTTATGATTTAAATTTACAAGACGTTTATTTCCAATATCACTATTTATATCCATTGCAGATAAATTATTATTTGAAAGTATAGTGTCTAATTGTAATGAAGTTTCATTAAAAAAATCTGATTTAGTTGTTTCCCAACCTACTTGTAGTTCTTCTGTTTTTTTATTTTCATAATTAGTAGTTGCAAAAGATAAGTTAGCTAAATTTTTTTGTGCTAATACATTTTCTGCAATACTTCTAAATACAGGTGGTGTATTTGCTAAAGTTGTTTTTGAATAATTATCAACAGCATTTCTCATACCATCTGGATCATCTTTAAATTTTTCTCTAAGATCTAAATAATGATCTCTTGAATTTTTATTAAAATTGTACTGCCAATCAATTTTCATATCAGCTTCAGCAGTTTTTCTAAATGTATCTGCTATATCTGCAAGAGGTTTAGATATTTCTTTAGCTATATTAGTATCTGGAAATTTAGGTATACCAATATTATCTGCTACACTAGCTTTTAATTTTACAGTTCTTTTACCTGCTTTTAATGCCATTAAAATGATCCTTCTGTTTTAGTTCTTATTCCACCCATTTTAGTTGCTTCACTATCATATCCATATTGACCTCTACCTGTATTTCCTCCTTGATATCCTTTTGCATAAGATGCAGTTCTAAAACCAGATGCAGCAATACTTGCATAACCACCAAACTCTTGTGCTTTACCCATAACTTTAGTTGTGTAAATCATAGAGTCCATTTTTTGATTACCACGCATCATATTAAGTCTAATATTACCAATATCTTTTTTTGCTATTCTATTTATTTCTGTTTGAACAGATAAAAAACTTCTACTGCTATCATTGTAACCAGAACCTGCTTGTATAGCTCTATTAATTTTTTGTTTTTTAAGAGCTTCTTCTCTTACATCATTAGAGTCTTGCAAAGCTTTTAAACTATTAAATTTTTTTTCTGTTTCGTATTCTCTTATACGAGCTTTGTTAGCTGCTTTCTGAGCTTGTATACCTTGATATGTTCCTACAGCTTGAACACCAAAACTTATAACAGCTAATGTAACTGGATCAGCACTCATGCAAATACTACCTCCACACTCATTCCTAATACCTTCATAGGTAATGGATCATCTTGTGATAATGTAACTGTTGGGCTTTTATCATAACCTAAAAAGAAAAATTCTTTTTTAGCTGTTACTGGGTTTAGGTCAGAACCACCAGTGAAAGTAACTTGTTGGACTACTAAAGACTTGGCAGTTTTATCAGCGGCTTTGATAGTTAAGTCTAAAGTAGAATTAAGATCAATGATGGCTCTAGAAATTCTTCTTGGTAATCCTGTTAATGGTCCTTCAGCTAATTCTTTATCAATAGGCATAGTTTCTAATATAGGTATAAAATTAAACCCAATATGTACACCAGTTGCTCTAGGTGTTGTTAATGTAATAGTATCAGTACCAGATACAGTAAACGCACCTAAACTACTATTTCCATCTACACAATTAACTTGTTCATTTCTGTAGATTGTATTTACATTGTGTAAGAATCCTTTTGTTAAAGTAACTGCTGCATTATCTGCTGGTGTTGCTGCTAAACTTTTATCTAAGTTTAATGTAAAAGATGTACCACCATTACTTGTTACAGCTTGTATTAAATATTCTGTTGCATTACCTGCTATTGTAAAACTTTCATTTATAACTGGAGCTGTAGAAAATCCATCTATTGTTACCGAAGCTCCAGATTGTCCTGCACCTTGTACTAAAGGTGTACCTTTTTGATTAAGTGTAGTTGTAAGTTTCATATCTAGTGTAATACTATCAGTATCAGCAAATTTTTCTAGGGTATATACAGTTGACCCATTGAGTTGTCTTTTTACACATACAACCAGATGTTCATTTAATGAAATTATAGATTGAAATAAATCATTAGTTCTAGTTGTCCATAATCCCCAACCTGCAATCTTTTCATCTCTGACAGAATGAAAGATAGCTAATGTGCCTGGAGATGTAGTTCCATTATTTAAAAAGAAAGCATATTGTTCTGGTCTAGTTGCATTACCTTTTAATACTGCTATTTGTTTAGGACTATCAATTAAATGTTCTGCAAGTATAGATACAGCTGTAGATTTGTAACCATCTTCAATATCAGAATAAACAAACTCTCTTATTGACTTACCATTTTTTTGTACAAAGCCAGATGCTTGATCAAATAATAATGGTGCAGTTCTACTAATACCATAAGGTGTTTGTCTTAATACAGCCACATTTGCTGGTGTAATAGTATTATCTGTAGCTCTTGGTACATAGTATTCACCACCATCTGTAAATATTTGTAAGTCTTTTACAGATAAAAAATGTCTAACTTCATTAACTTCTGATCCAGATATATCTAAATCTATAGCTTCATCAGCAGCTCCAGATCCTACATCAAAATTAAAATACTCAGATATTCTAGATGCTAATACAGATGCAGGTCTATTTTTTACACCACCTAACCATAATCTATTATTGTGAAAAGATACTGCTTGTGGAAAACCATTTACTGAAGATATAGTTTGTTCTTTCCAATCAAAGTGTGGTCCAGTAGATCCCATATCTTCTAAGATAGTAATAGTAACTACTGTTGGTGAAGTATAACCAGTTATAAATCCTTGCTTACCATTTACTTCTATATATTGATTTACATAAGCACTTGTAAATGCATTAGCTGATGCTGTAAGTGTTCTACCTGTACCTGTTGTATTAGCAGATAAAGATACACTTATAGTTCCAGCAGCGTATTTAAAAAATGGTTGCTGTGATTTATCTACACCACCTACACTTACAGAATCATCTGTACCAAATTCAAACTCTTGTACTTCAAATGTAGTTGCAGAAGATCTAAATATTTTTCTAGTAGGATTATCTCTATGAGCTACAAATATAGTATCACCAAATTGTGCAAAGTTAAGCTCAAAGAGTTGAGCTGTAGTCCAATTACAATTAGTTGTTACATTAGATGATAGTGCAGTGCCAGATATATTATATACGTCCATTCTATTATTAGACAAAGCTATAATAGCTATCTCATCATCAGAAAATACAAATGGTATTAATCTAGACTCTCCAGGTAATGATGCTAAGTATGTAGTACCTGGTCTTCTCATTACACCACCTTCAGCTAGTAATGAAAAGTTTCTACATTGTTTTGCACCATTAATGTAAGCAGGTGTATCTGTTCTTGTTGCTAATAAAGGATTAAGCTCTCCTGCTGAAAAATTTGTTATTACAGTTTTTAATGATCTTGCCATTATACATCTGTTCTCGTTGAGTTTCTCAGATTGATATATCTATTAACATCTAATTGTTTTGTTGTAACTTCTGAAGCATCTATGTTTTTAGATATTAGAAACTGCCTGTCAGCCATCATTTTAAACTCTCTTATCATACCTGCATCTCTTGCTACAGATCCTGCAAATATAGATGCAAGTTCATATTCTAAAGCTAGTCTAAAATGTGCAGGAAAGAAATCTTCATCTACACGATATATGTAATCTAATATTACTTTGTGTCCAGATCCATATGTATCTACAAAAATCATATCTTTGTATCTTGTATATGGAATTACAAAGTCATTAACTGTAACTGTTATTACTTGTAGTACTCCAGGATTAGCAGGTAATTGATATGCGTGTTCATATCTAGCTTCTGGTGCAGCTGCTAATAAAGACATTTGTTTTTGATTAGTTGCAAACTTCCATCTATGTCTTGTAAGAGAAGACTGAACAATGTCTTCATAAACATTTGATGCTACTAATGCTTCAGTAGATCCATCACTAAAAGAAGATATAGGTGATGCACCTATCATTACCAAAGCTCTTGCACATATATCTACTTTTGTTGTTGCCATTATTTTTTGAAGTTTTTATTACCTCTTAAAATTTTAAGTTCAATATCATTCATAGCTTTTATTTCTTTATTTGTTGCTTTTGCATTACCTAATGTAACCATATTTCTTAAACCATACATTTGGACAATAGAAGCATCTTTAGCATCTGAATAAAAATTTTTAAGAACATTTTTAACTTTATTTTTTTTTGTCATAATTACTCCTATAAATTAAGTGAGGGCGAGTTGCCTCGCCCACACAAGTATCGTTATGCTAAAGCTACAGTTGTGACAGTAGCTGCACCACTAGCTGATGTTACTGATAGCACGTCTGCTGCTATAGTTCCACCTACGCCAGAAGTAACAATTATAATGTCACCTTGCTTTAGTTCGTTTGTTGCTGAGTTGAAGTAACCAGAACCAGTTATTGTTCCGATTGCATCTCCATCTATATAGAAGAAAACACTATTACCACCAGCTTCAGCAATCTTTTTGATTGGGTTGTCTGTTGCGTATGCCATATTATCCTCCTATTACTCCGCACATTTTTGTATTCTAATACCATTAGTATCAATTAAAGTTCCACCCATTGATAACATTGAAGTTATTAAGTGTGATACTTTTTCTGGTATATAGTTTACTTCAGTTTTAACGTCTGAACCAATACCTAGACCAACAGAAGATTTGTGCCAAGCTACTGTGTGTCTGTCAGTTGAACCAGATGTACTTAGTCCACTATGTACAAACCACAAGAAACCTAACCATCTCTTAGCTGTCATTCCTCCAGAATAAGGAAGTTCACCTTCACCTACATATTCTGCTCTAGAGAATTGATCTAAGCTTAAAAGATCTGACCATTGTTTTGGACCAATGACCCAGTATCTTTGGTTATCATCTGGTACGTCATTAGTATTGAAAAGTTCCATCATAGCTGTTGCTTTGCCTAGATTCATTCCAGTACCTGTACCAGACGAGTTGTTAGCAAGTGCTGTTGCGTTTTGGAAAATCGTATCAACGATCTCATCAGTTTTTCTACCTAATGCGTACGCTGCCGATTGTGCAACCACTTGTCTTTCGTCTATGTTTACCTTTAACTCGTCTAACTTATCAACGTAGTCTGCTGCATAAAAGTCATCAAGAGTAGCTGACACATTTGAATGTGCAAGATCCATAGCAACTACTTCAGCGTGTCTTGCTTTAGTATTTGCAGATCCTTTTGCTATCTTTTGAAACTTAACAGTATTTCCATTGACTCCATTCACTTGTCTTACAAGGTTCTTTAACTTAGAACCCATTCTTTGATAAGCCATGTGAACTTCAGCTTCAAACTGAGTAATAAAGGCATTTGTTATTGATGTTGCCATTATAGCTCCTATTGTTATTGTTAAGTTAACGATTATCTTATTTATGCAGGGGACTGTTATCCTTAGAATTAAGGGCAATCATATCATATTTAAGGTCTTGCAGCTAAAATAAAGTTTAGAATGATTCTACTCAACGCACATTAAATCCATATTTTAGGTATAGTTATAACTTCTCCAAACTCTAACTTACCTTTTTCATCATATGAATATGTACCAAATAATGTAATATATTTATCTGTTTCTTTGAATACCCACATCTGACTACATACAGCTTTAGCTGGTGCTTGGGCTTCCATATCAGACTCGGAAACCCAACCAGTTTCACTAACTGCATCTAGCCAGTGTAAATCCTTTTTAAGTTTTTTATACTTAAAAGGTTTATTGTTTTTGTTTGTCGAACGCTTTCTCATACAGGTCTGTTACACGTTTAATGTAAGCTGGATCTTTCTCTCCATCTTTCCAGTATTTAGGATCTGCCATCATAGATTTAAGATCTGTTAAATCTGGAGTTACTGAAACCTGCGTAGGTGTTGTAGGCATAGAAGTATCTTTTGTTAATCGCATAAGTTCTTCTACAGCAGTTACACCTTCAGCTGTTGCTGCTAGTTTAGAAAAAGCATCATAAGATTCTGGTGAAAGATATTTCTTTGACCAAAGTTCTGCTGCTTCTAATCTTTCTTTAGCATTAGATCCTAACTTTTCCATCTCGACATTTACATCTGGTAAAGTAGCTACAGCATTTTGTACAAAAGCATTAACACCAGTATCAAATTCTTCTTGTGATAATCCTTTTTTCTTTGCTGTTTCTTTCCACCATTGTACTATTTCCATATCGTCAGAAACAGTTACATCTACATTTTCTGGAAGTTCTGGAAGATTAACTTTGTATTCTTCTGGAGTACTTCTTAATCTTTCCTGTTCTATATCAGTTCTTATCTGTTTAGATAAGTCTTCTGTTCTAGAACCTAGTTTCTTTTCAAGTGCATTGTAACTACTTGCTAGATTTTCTAGGTTAACTTCCTTTCTATCAGCGTCCCAAAATTTGTCTTGTACATATTCTGGTTTAGTTACCGCAGCATCTTTTGAGTCTGTGGTGACTGGTGCTGATTTATTTTCAACATTATCATCTGCCATCTTGCTCTCCTTTTTTTATTCTTGTTTGTATTACACCTGCAAGAAATCTCATTCCTTCTAAATGAAATAACTGATTGCTGTCAATGTTTGGACCAGCAACTGCTTCGGTGGTGATTGATCTTATGTAGTTAAGGACTAACTTACCATCAGATCCTTTAAATACACCTGCAAATGTTTTGTTTAACTGAGCTTCTTCAGCTGGAGTTCTAACATAACCATCAATCGATTTTGCAGGGATTGGTTTTTTTTCTTTGATATTATCCCAAGCCATTATGACCTTGCAGTCTTTTTAGCAGCTTTAGATAGTTCTCCGAAATGATATAAACGTTTACTTGTTTTACCATGTGTTTTTCCAGAGTGTAATTGACCATTAGGCATTTTATGTGTTCCACCTTTATGTTCTTTACCATCTCGGAAATAGTGTTTCATTCCTTTTCCCATTATTCTGGTATCTCTCCTTGTCCTGCGGATTGATTAAGTTGACTGATTTGTTGCACTATTTGTTGTTGTTCTTCTTGATCTCTAATGAGTTTTTCTGGTAAGTTCATTTTACCTGCAATATATTTTGCAACCTCATTTTGATTCATAATAATGTTTATCATTTGTGGTCCAAAAGTTCCAGCAAGTATTTCATTAAATCTATTAACATCTGCAACATCTTGTAAGTGTTGTGCTTTAGCTAATGGAGATCTTGCTGCTACTTTAACTTCTCTACCATTTACTTTAGGTAATTCTATTCTACCTTGTTGTGATAATATTCTAATTATTCTTTTTAATAATGGGTGTATAAGTTCTGCTTGTAGTCTACCAAAAGAAGATCCTATCTGTCTTGATAGATCTGCCATTCTTTCAGATACTTCTGTAGCTGTCATTGGAGTTCCTTCTGGTCTACCAAGAGTTTCCATATATAAAGCTTTCTTAATATTTTGCCTCATATCTTGTAATACTAACTGAGCTACATCAAAGTTAGATGCAGATTGTATTGCATTTAATCCTCTTGATCCTGGAGCTACAGGTATTAAAGATCCAGGTACTAATGCTATGTTATCTGGATTTATAACTCCATCATCTTCATAAGTATATACTCCAGATACAGACATCTGTGCATTTTGTAATATTAATTCTACAGTTAAGTTACAAGTTTTGATAGCTCCCATTGCATTAAATATTGGTCCACGACCATAAACTTCTCCAGAAGCTTTGTTCCATCTAAATACAAGATAAGGATTAGAACCTTCACCTTTATATATTTCTTCAAAGATAACTGCTTTCATTTCTTTAAGTACAACACAATATTTATATTTTTCTACATTCTGTTCATAAATTTTATATACAGCTTCAATAATTGTACATTCTTTTTGCCTCATTAAATCAAAATTTTCTGGCATAATAGCTTTAGGATATAGAACCATTATATGTTCTGGTTTAACTTTTCTAGTTCTATAGATAGTATCTACTCTACCATCTGGTCCATTCATTAAACATACTTTAGGTAAAGGTACTGCTGTAAATTTTATAGGATTAACTGCATCACCTTCTTCTACTAACATACAACCTGTGCCTACAGCTAGATCCATAAAACATTCGTGTATCTCTTGATTGAAGTTAGAGTTTTGTATTACTTCAAATACATAATCTGTTATTTGATCTAACTCTAAATTAACTTGTGGTTTTTGATCTTCTGGTATTTCTACACCAGCTTGAAAGTCTGCCCATCTAGCAAATGTAGGAACAATACCAGCTTGTAATCTACTAGCAAATTCTTGTACTCCTACTACTGCTGTTTCATCAAAAATTTTATCTGTTCTTCTTTGACCTGGAGATTCTTCATAAAATGATTCTCTATTAGGTAAACAATACTCATAAGCTTCTTCAAACTTTTCTCTCCAATGATCTTTGATAGATACTGCTTCTTCATATTGTTTTATAATTGCTGTTGCTTTATCCATCATTTTTTAAAAAACCTTTCTATCTTTAATATCATTTCATTTATAAAAGGGAATTTTTTTCTTATTTTATTTATTATTTTCATTTTCTAAACCTTTTAGTTTTAGCAGCAATAGCTTTAGGTTGTTTAACAAATTGTTTACCTTTTTTTGCACCACGAGCTTTAGCTCTATTAGTTGCTGCTTTTTCTTTTGCAGATAAACTTTTCCAAGCTTTATCAGGTAAGTAACGTCTTTTACCTTCTGATTTTTTTCCGCTGCTTGTTCTCCATTTTTGTTTAGACCATTTAGATAATTTATTCTTTCCAGATTTAGAACCTCTATAGCCTCCACCTGCTTTCTTGTAAATCTTAACAGCAAGTTGCATAGCCCTTGCAGAATGTTTACCACCCATTCTAGCTTTAGCTTGTGCTTTAGCTCTAGCCCATAATGCAGGATTTGTTTTTTTTGCTGTTGCCATTTACTTTTTCTTTTTATGCCTGTTAGCAAAGTTTCTAGCTGATTCAACACTTCTAAACCCCCAAGCTCTTAATGCCAATGCCTTACGAGTAGGTCTACCCTTCTTGTCTTTCATTGGACCTTTCATACCTGCAAACCTAGCTGCGAAGCTTATCCTTCTAGGATTTACTCCACGCTTTACAGGTGGTTTTAAATTAGCACCTTCTTTACGTTTGAAGTATGCTCTACCTGCTGCTGTTAGTCCTCCTTTAGGATTCTTGTGGATTTTTCGCATTATCCAAAGAAGCCTCGACCACCAGCTCTAGCAAACAAAGATCTAGCCCCTATGATTCCTTTTGCTTTTTTAGTTGCATAAGCTTTGGACTCACGTTCCATATCTCTTTGTCTTTTTTCTTCCGCAGCTCTATCAGCAGCCATCTGTCTTTCAAGAGCATCATTTCTTGGTGGAGCTTTTGGTTTACTAAATACGCCTCCCATTATCTGTCCTCCAAGTCATCATCAAAATCATCATCAATAAGATTTTCCATATCTTTAGAAGTTAAACTACCATAACCTTCTTCAAGTTCAGCTAACATATCATCTTCTTCTTGGTGAAGATCAGATATTTTATTCATAAGTTCATCTTCTTGTTCGTGAAGATCTCTCATCTTATCAACAATATCAGATATTTTTTTCGGTTTTTTTGTCATAGTTCGGATCCTTTGGTTCGTAAAATGACTTATATCCAGCTTTTATCAACGCACAATAAAGCTGATAAGGTGTAAAGATCCACCATCTATAGAATCCAATTAATCTCATTATCCAAGATACACAGGTAATATCTTTTATTCGCAGCAGCTTCCAATCATCTTTGACTGGACATCTTAATACTTTGTATTGTTTTAGAAAGCCAAGTATATCTTCTACTTCATCTTTTGATAGAAATGATAGTTTTGTACCTGCGTGTGTAAATTCAAGGTGTACCCATTGATCTGCTTCTGAATTATAGGTAAGTCCACCACAATGTTTATAACCTGTTCTTAAAAAATATAACCAATCACTATATTCATAGTTTTCTGCTTGATAAAAATATATCAACCATTCTTTCTGAAAAGATCCCATACCTTCCTTTGCTTTGGTTTTTTAGTTTTAAATACGTCCCACTCTCTATTAGCTATAATATTTTTACTTGTCTTCTGACCTGCTAGTATAGTTCTACCTTCACCAGCTCCCATCATTAAATATTGTAAAGCATCATGTACGTGAGAGTATCTATTCTTTAATGGCTTCTCATCATATCTATCTCCAGATACTTGTAGTCTTCTATAATGATAGCCACCATTAAAACCTTTTTTTAAGTTTACACATTTTTTGTCTAGCAAGAATCCTGGCTTACCATCTAGTAGTCTAGATAGAGCTGAGTCTACAGCTTCTATTCTTAGAGCTACATCATTAGATGGTGCAGGTTTAGCTTTTAATCCACATTGCCTCATAATTTGAAAAGGTGTTCTTTCATCTGTTTGTGATCTAAAATCTCCAGCAGGATCTCCATATATATCTATTTCATAACCTTTATAGTATTTAGCTATCTCAGTTCTAAGTAATTCAGAAAATCTAATTACACCCATATCAAAACATACAAGCTCATTTAATAATATCCATCTACCTGTAGGAAGTCTTTGTCCAAATACAGCAGCAGGTGTGAGTCCGAAGTCAACTCCAATATATATTGTTTGATGTTTATTTGGTATAAGATCTTCTTTAGAACAATGTAGTTCTTGTTTAAAGTTTGGATATACAGGTTTACCTTCTTCAATAGATCCTAGTTTATTTAATACATAAACATCTATCCAACCTTTTGTTTTACCTCTAATAATATTATCATAATATTTATTTGTAAGATTAGTTTTATTTTCTGCTAAAGTATTAGGATCATATCCTATGGTCATACTATTTTCTTTTTTTTCTATCATAGCAGATGGCTGTGAATAGAAACTCCAGTTATCTGGTTTAATTAACATAAGAGCTTCTTCTCTAGAAATATGATCTGGTACAGGAACATCACCAGACATTATAGCCCACCAGTGATCTTCTTCTGGTGCATTGGTATCTGCAATAACTCCATACCAACTAGCACCACCATCTCTCATAGAAGGGTATCTACCTACCCTCATTGTACAAGCATCAATAATTGATTTAGGTATTTCTCTAGCTTCGTTTATCCAAACGCCTGTTAGTTCTAATGATAATAGTTTTTTAACATCTTCTGGTCTATCTAATGCTAAAAATATAACTTCTATATCTAAATCATTTTTTAATATTCTATGTGTATAAGGAACAGACCATGCAAAGTTACCCCAGGTATCTTCTGGAAACCAATCTAACCAAGTTTTAATTGTTGTTGTTCGCAGCTGTGGATTTGTATTTCTTATTACTGCCCATCTAGATTTACGTACACCTTGTGGATTTTTTTGTTGTAATAAAGATCTTCTAAATATTTCTATACAACAAGATACTGATTTACCAGAACCTACTGGACCACGTAATCCTCTAAAGAAGTCATCTGACTTCATAAACTCTTTTAGAGTTTGACCATCTGGTTTATATTTAAAATTAATCGACATTAGTTCCTACATTCTCTTTCAGCATCTTATATAAGGTTTCCTCGCCAAAAGCTTCTACTAACTTATCTGCTTCATAGTCAGTAATCATATGTGTAGGATAATGTTTTAAATGTGTTGCTTTAACTATTGTTCGTAATCTTCTACGATCTTTTAAACTTAAACTATTGAGGAACGACATAACTCAGTTTCTACCATAAGTAATACATTTTCTAGTATTTCTTTTTCTGTACCATATTTTTTTATAAAATTTTTTTTATCTAGATGTATTCCTGTATTACCTTGATGGTGTTCATAACATAAAGGGATTACTTCAAAATGACTGGATCTTCTACCCATACCAACATTACCACTTCCATTATTTCTAATATGGTGTAGAGTAGCAGGTGCTTTACATACATAGCAACCAAGTTGAGCTACTCTATCCATATGCTTTCTTTCTGCTTTGGTAGCCATTACTTTTTCTTTTTTTTAGCTGCCATTATCTTTTTTTTTAAAGCAGGAGGAAGTGTCTTTTGTTTTTTTGTTAGACCGCTTCCTTTTGATTTGCTTCCATAGGATTTTTTTCCATACATGGTTCTTTCTCCTTTGTTAATTCATATGTTGATCTACAACCATCTGGTGTTGCTGCACTAGCCATCTGTATTGCTTGTATATCATTATCTGCGGAATATACCAATTCTTTTTTCAAAGTATCGTTATTCCATATTCTTACTTTATAGTTCATATATCCTCCTAAGTTGAAAGGATCTAACCTATATAAAATAAAAAATATTTGAAACGCACTAACGTCCTTGTTTGTGGTAAGCTTTCCAAGATCTCTTTTTATGCTTATTCATTGAAGACTTTTTTGGTCTACGCCCTATGCTAGTCTTCTTTGGGATTCTTTCATGTACTGCTACATCTTTAAACTTAGCTCTTGCCATATGTACCTTTTAAGACCTTATTGTCTGTTGCACTCGCCTCGTCAGCCAAGGCTGGTGGGTTTCGCCCACCCCCACTAAATCTACCGATTTACTGAGTGGGTGTGCGTACCAACGCCTCACGATAAGTCTATGTTAATCTTTATATCGCCTTGTAGATTATGGGCGATCTTATCTGGGGCTTTTAGACCTACCCTATCGAGAATATCTCGACTTGCCTCTAGCTGTACGTATTCACTTCTAGCTCCAGTCGACAGCTCGATAAGTCTTTTACTCGCACTTACTGCACCAAGTCCTAGAGTTTGTGCAATTCTTTGTTGCATATAACTCTGTACCTTTGGTAAACGTAGTGTGCGAGAAGCACTTACTCTCGCTGCCTCTTTACTTCCTTTGCTTGAATATCCTGCCTTTTCAGCAGCTTCCTTTATACTACAACCAGTTGCTACGATAGTATCAACGAGCTGTCTTTGTTTGTCTGTAAGATCATCTTTCATAACTAATTATATTCTGCCCTTAACTGTACGTAGTTTTAAAAATGCTACGTGTCAAGAACAAATACAGCACTTTAGTTGTTCGTTATACTCACAATACTATATGTGGTTGCCTTCGGCAAAAAGGAATGTCCTCGCCAAATGCAGGAAGCATTTGTCTGTGGGCATACACCCCATACGCATTTCGTACTTTGCATTAACAAAGGTACGAACCAGTCGTAATCACATATGTAATATGTAGATTACTCCTTATGCTATGGGTCCCCCCACACACACGTGATACGCTATCATACCAAGGACTCCCCCTTGCAGGTCGGCTGTTGCCTCAATGCAACAAGATGGACGCACTAGATAGTGTGCGATCCACTTGTCGCATTGCCCTGCGGTAACCCCCTCGGTTGATGTACGCTACCACGTTATGTGGACGTTAGTCTAACAACAAGGAGGTTATTATGGACTATGTTAAATACTATGAGCTAATAGTTGACGAAGCTAATAAAAAGCGAGTTAACGAGTTATGTAGCTTGAAAGAAGAAGCTATTATCAAAGGTGATACTACGAAAGTAGTTGAAGTTGATAGTGAGTTAAATACTCTAGTGAAAGGAGGAATATATGTTAGCTAGTGAAGTAAATAGTGCTGATTATTCAGATTCAAGACTAGATGCTATGTCTGATGTCTTAGATTCTGTTGATATCAAAGAAGGTGTTAAGACATTGTTTAGAACAATGATTACACCATTTGCCCAAGAAAAAGATTGGGCTATGATTGCTGAATGGAATGCCAATTCTATTATTGGTTGTTTCGAAAGACATTTGGAACAATGTAATAATTCATTGGATAAGACTATGAAGCTTATGGAAAATGCAATAAGAGAAGATGTCGGTAATGAGATATCTAAGCTTAATGTAGATAAGCTTATATTCAGACGTGATGCTCAGCAGTTGAATATCAATCGAGCAGAAACGATTGTTAATGAACTACACCTTGCATATGAAGTTGCTTTTGAGAAGAAGTTTATTCCCAAAAGTAAACAGGCAGGTGCAGTTAAAGATGTTTCTGATGAGATGAAACAATATAATATAGCTAGGATCAAGGAAGCACTTGGTAAGTAGTTATATACAAAGCCCAGCGTTGTAATAGACGCTGGGTTTTTTTTATCGTTATTGGCATTTTAGAATGGTTCTAAAGTACAAAACGACTTATCGTTCGGCGTTGTAAACCCACTGGCGTTGCTGCCGAAATTCATAAACCTATAAGGAGGAATAAATGGATAAGAATAAAATATATAAAACAACAGACTATAGTCTATTTAAATACCTAAAAGGTAATAGAGCTATAACTGAACTACACGTAAGAAGACTTGTAGAATCTATTAAAGAAAAAGATTTGCAAGTACCTATTATTGTAGATGAAAAGATGAATGTTGTTGAAGGACAACATAGATTGGAAGCTTACAAAATTGTAGGTAGACCAATATTATACATTGTAAAAGACAATGTTACATTAGAAGATGTACGTAAACTAAATTCGGTAGCACGAAAATGGACACTTACAGAATATCTAATGTCCCACGTTAAACTAGGTAATCACGACTATGAGTTACTAGAATGGTTTCATAGAACTTATGAGTTTGGATTATCAGAATGTATAGCTATGCTTAATGGCAAAGGTTATTGTGCTAGTAAAGAACTAAAAGAGTTTAAAGATGGTAAGTTTACTTTGCAGAATCTAGAGCTAGGTAAGACCTGGGCTAGATCTATAAACAAAGTAGGTGAATACTTTCAATACTATAAGAAAAGATCTTTTGTATTGGCTATGATAGTTCTTATGCAGCACCCTAAATTTAGTTGGAAGACGTTTGAAAAGAAACTTAAAAACTTCTCAGCTAAGTTAAAGAACCAAGGTAGTAGAAATGATTTTATAGTTAATCTAGAAAGATTATATAATCATAATACACCTGCTGATAAGAAAATAAGATTGGAGTTATATGAGTACACAAGAAACTAAAGGAGTAGATATGCTACATAAGATACAGAATTGGTTGATGAATGTTGCTGCCAAATGGATTTGGTTTGCAATTATGTTACCAATAAGAATAGTCTTGGGACTTTGTTTTGCAGTTGCAAAGTATATGCCAAAGACTGTTCAGCTACCATACAAGGTAGTTAAACGTGAAGAAACTGACAAGAAATGGTGGAACTAATGACATTTATTATACTACTAATAATTGCATTTATGATTGGCTATGGTATTGTTCTAATGAAAGAAAACATATCTATGGTTGATGAAATCAATAGAGCAATAAGACAAGAAATAGAAATGCAACAATTAGAAAGAAAACAAAGATGGGAAGATACAAACAAACAATCCAAGACGAGCTAGATAAAGCTCACTTTGACTATGCTGAATGTAAGATAGAACAACAGGAGTTTCTAGCAAGAATAACTGCGTGTGGTATTACGCTACCGCAGGATATACAGGAGCATATAGATAATGCCGAAGAAGCTAGATACGAATGGAAAGTTAGTCAGCATAATACTAAGTTCTGAAGAAGTATTAATACTAGAAAAAGTATTACACAGGTATATGCTAGAACAAGAAGCATTAGTTTATTTAGATACTAAAAAAATAGATGCTTATTCTGTTTATGATAAAGTCAAAAAAATTATTGGATTATACGATTTAAAGAATCCTAGGGAACGTAGTTAGTTACATCTTGGTGTCAAGGTGGTTTCTCCCTATGCGTTCTGTAAACACATAGTTGCCTTGCACTATGAGGATAAAGCAAGGCGTAGCTCTCCCTTGATGAGAGAGCTGACTAAAGAAAGAAATAATGATTCGAAAAGAGGTATATATGAAAGGCGTTATCAAAACTCAAATTGAAAGTCTACGCACAAATTTCAAAGAGATGATACCGAAGTTTTTCGGTTTTTGGAAATTAATGTTTGTAGCTATTTTATCTGGAACAATATGGTTTTTATACTTTATTGGTGCAGCAATAGATATAGCACAATCATTTTTTGTAATGATAAAAAAAGAAATGAAAGGAAAAAAAGATGTACGAGTTGATAATATGGAAGACAAGTAATGAAGCCCATACATTACCATTTGAAAAGAAACCAGATTGGGACAAAATAAAACAATTATTGGGTGTACAAATGTTAGAGATACATAAAGGATATAATACAGATGTATCTAACAGAAGCTTTGAAATGCTTTGTGATGAAGAAGCAAAGCTTAGATATGGTTTCAAACAAAACAAAAGAGCAACAGTTGCTTGGTATGAATGGCAGCAAAGAACTGGACATATGTGTATTCCAGGCGATTTTATTGCAGGTGATGTTGCAATAGTAAGGAGGAAAAATGCAAGTATACAAAATACTAAAGCTGCTTGATCTCACAGGTAAAACAATACCTTGTGATATGCAAGACCAGTTAAGTCAAACTTATTTTTCAGAATCCAAACAACAGCCAATAGCTATTGGTGATATGGATATAGTACATTTAATTAGAGCATTTAATAAAATGTATGGCAAAAAAGAAGCAATAGACAAATTAGTTTTTGATTATATTCAAGAACAGAAAGGAAACAATGGATCCAGTAGGAGATAGATTTATGGAGTTAGCTAAAATACAACAAGAGGCGTATCAAAGTGCTTCATTACAATCAGAATTGTTTACATTACAGAAGATGGTTATGCATCTTCAAGGTGAGATCAATAGAGTTCAAGAAAAGATTGATCAAACACCAGTGGGTAAAGCAATAAAAAAAGCACAAGAAAAAGGAGAATAATATGGGACTAGATCAATTTGCAGGAAGACATACGTGGAGAAAACATGCAAGACTTCAAAAGTTTATGGCAACAATGTGGGAACAACAAAATCCAGATGTTGAATCTGAGAATGCATTTAATTTAGGATTTAATGCAGGTGATGTACCTGTAGAAATGACTAAAGAAGTTGTAGATAAATTAGAAGAAGCCATCAAAAATAATTATAAAGATTATGTTGCAGAAGATGGATTCTTTTGGGGACAACAATTTCAAGAGGAATCAGTAGAAGAATATAGAGAACAAGATCTAGATTTTTTAGCTGATTGTAAAAAAGCTCTTGATAATAATGATACAATCCTTTACGAATGTAGTTGGTAGAAATAATGAAGATAGACGAAATGATTACATATCTAGCGTCAACAGATGAACCCTTCGCTAAAATTACTGCGGAGGTTTCATATGGTGATGATATGTTGAAACACATTAAAGGATCGTTTGTTAGTGCTTCCGAAAATTCTGTATCAAAAGCTACCGAAGAATTTTATGCATCTGCAACGTATAAAGCTCATATTAATAAGATGCATACATTAAATGTGCAGCTGCTAAATATGAAAAACAAAAGACGTACTGCCGAAATGAAAATAGAAATTTGGCGAACATTAGAAGCAACAAGGAGGAAAGGTAATGTCTAATATATATCAACATATTGGTGAAAAAATAAAAGAAGCAAGATTAGATTATAGAAGAATAGTAGGTGATCACAAACGTAAGCTAATGACTCAAACAGAATTAGCTCAGTATTGTGGTGTTACGTTCCAACAAATACAAAAGTATGAAAAAGGAACTAACAAAGTACCTCTTGATAAATTGTTGATGATTGCAGAAAGAACTAGAAGAAATTTATTATGGTTCTTACCTGCTAATGAAGCTGATAAAGTAGCTATCAATACCGAATTTATGGGTACATCAACTCAAACAGAATCACAATAACCTCCTTTCTGTGTTA